>JAABUN010004022.1_pt1 | contig 21098 bp, 19 predicted proteins | sample 5559311 | NCBI WGS metagenome assembly JAABUN01 (sample SAMN10711877, study PRJNA513370) | rock metagenome | isolation source: Antarctica rocks | place: Antarctica: Victoria Land, Siegfried Peak sud
CTCACCACGCTTATTCCACCCATCCTATCATCCGCATCCCTTACTATCACTACCCCTCCTACCCCACCCTTTCCCAGGCCCAAGCCCAGTCCCGGTTCCAAGTTCCCCCTTTCTACACCTAAGAACCGCCTTCCAATCGCCCATCCAGATTCGACACCTAGCAAACCCCATACCCATTCCCCTAATCTACCTTATCAATATTTTCCCCCTTTTTCTCTTTAATCTTTTTCTGTTCTTGGTGTTTTGGTGTTTCGTAAGTGGCTGTTTTTTGAATATTGCCTACGCTTGATAGAAGCTTCCGATGAGAGGAGGGGAGGGCTAAGGTTAAGGCTGATGGTGGGATTGGGGGGTTTTGATGTTGATGAGGGGAGGAGGGGGGAGGTTGTGAAAGGGTGGGGGGTGAAAGAGGTTTTTTTTTTTGGATGCGGAGTGGTGGGTAGGATCCTAGCGGCTGCTGGTGGGGTTTTCAAAGGGACTTGGAGGTGGAGGCGTCGGTGGGTGCTGTTTTTTCCATTTTGGTGTTGTTTTTTTGTGCTGCTGTTGTTAGTTGTTTGGGTGTGGATTATGGTGGAGATGTGATGTTGTGGTTTAGGTGGTAAGATTGTTCGGTGGAGTATAGAGGAGGGGGGAGAGAAGGGAGGAGCAGCTGGCTGGCTGGCTGGCTATATTTGAAACTTTTGACGCCTTAATTTGTTTAGTGATGAGATCGTGCGTGCTGCTTGCTGTGATGGGAGGAACATCCAAATGGGAGCTAGACAGGGGTTGGTTTAGGTGTAGAGTCGCCGGATCAAGGTCTGGTGTCTAGATCCTTGGATGTCTTAGCATCTAGTTACTCTGTGGCAGAGAATATTGGACGTACCTTAGTCCCTATATTCCTCCGCTGCCTCAGTGCCCAGGAACCTCACTCCCTACAAAACCCCCCCTACCTCCCTACTCCCCCACAATCCCTCCCTCTCCCTCTACCCCTTCCCCCTTCTCAAAAACCTCGTAGCGCCTAGACCCGTCGGCTAGAAATTCAAATAGACATTCTCCTAGTATCCGGCTTCCGCCTCGTAGATGTCATGATACATACCTGTTGAATTGTGCGCTTTGGTTGCTTTTTCCCACCAGGTCCAGGCGGCGTGGTGGAGGGGGGCGTAGGTGGAGGTTTGCTGTGGAAGAGGGTGAAGATTAGCCTCAGTACTTATGTATCGAGAATATAGAGGCGGGACAGTTACTCAAGGTTTTTTAGAGTGAACTTGAAATAACGGTTGTAGAAGAAACCATTCTCTTAGAACTAGTCGTCGACCTCGGCCATGGCTAGGAGAAGCAAAGAAGATCACATCAAAAAGAAACGAACCTACTAAATCCCCAATCAACCGCCCATAACTAAGCAGCACTACCTCCACCCCCTTAGCCCCCCCCGCCTCTCATCCCTCCTCTCCCAATCCCTCTACCCCAAAACCCCCCCTCCCCCTTAAAACCCCTCCCCATCTTCCCCATCCACCTCCCCACCTTCCCCAATCCCAGCGCAAATCCCCAAACAAATAACGAGATCCCGCTCCTAACAGACAAACCGCCACTTTCCCCTCCCTCCCCCTACCAACCTCCTATCAGCATCAGAAACGATCGCTGTGGTCTTTGAGTGTTGGGTGGAGGGAGGCGGGGAAGTAGGCGTAGGTTTTGTATTTGTTCTTGTTTTGGAGAAGGAGGACTCAAAGGCATTGGAGAGAGATTCCGACTAGGAGAGTGGTTGTGAGGGAGAGGTTGGTGTGAATTAGCTCGGCGAGGGTGGAGAGGTTGCGGTTGCGAGCGCATTCTAGGGATGGTTTAGTGGTTTGGGGAGGAGGAGGGGATGGAGGGTTATCTTTAGTGGAAGGGGAGGATGGGGATGGGCAGTGCTGGTTGAACATCGTGGGAGAAGGGAGAGGTTGGGGATTCTATGTATAGATATTCTACCCTTTATCGAGATGCAGCAGAGGGCACTTGAGCATATTGTCATGGTCAAAGAGGTAGGTAGTATCAAACCGTGTTGATTATATGACAATCTTGATGGTTCTAACAGGCAGAACGTATAGCATCCACTAGTCCCAAAACAGCTGCTAAGATGCGAGTCTCTAACCTCTTTGGAATATAGCGCACAATCTTTGACGCGGCCCAACATCCGTCCGATCCACCTCCTTTCTCCACAACATCGAGGCTGCACACGCACCGCTTCCCGATGGTAGAAGGGTCGATAGTTATGCCGTCGCGCTCCGTGCCATGCTATGCTTTCTACAAACTATGTTCTCACGTATAGAATACAATATAGAATATATAAAGAGTAAATAGAAGCAAGCAGTCTTCACAATCCCAACTCCCAACTCCAACTCCAACTCCAACATTAAAAACATCCATTCTCACATCCTCAAACGCAACACAAAACCCAAGTCTCACCCTTGATTCCACTGCTCCCATCCTGTCCAACGCTTTTGCACAACAATACATCCTCACCAATACAGCAACAAAACAACCTCAAGTCCCTCCAACCACCTCGCCTCACCAATCCAAAACCCCACCCGCTACCCCAACAGCAGAAATGTGCCACTCCAAACCCTCCCGCAGCACCAAATACCACCCCATCCTATCCCAACCACCCACCACCATGACGAATACCATGAACTCCCCACAACAGTACCCATCCCACATGAACGCGCCACCAGCCTACGACGCCGTAGTGGGCAACACAGTATCTCCGGGTCAGAACTGGGTCATACCACAAACAACACCGCCCCTGTACGAGAAACGTCGCTCGTGCGGACACGGATGTGGCCATAGAGGCAGAAGAAGCGGGGGATCAATTCGTATGCTTGTGGGGTATCTCGTACAGTGAGTTCGCCCTCCACCCCTTTTCAAGTCCAAAAGAGGTCCTCTCTTTTTCCTGGAAAGGTTGAGTGGGTAGCTGACACAGTGTTATAGAAAGCATCAAGGGAGAACGGCTCAGGGGGTTGAGACAGCGAGAGGAGCTGTAGCTTTTGAGGCGTTGGGGCAGGAGGGTGGGGTGGTTGAGATCGCGGACGAGAAGGGGGTGGAAGTGGGGAGAGGGGTGGAGAAGGAGCTTGAGAAGGGTGGAGAGTGGGCAGATGGTGACCGTATCGGCAACCGTATCGGCCAGCGGCAGGTCTCTTTGAGAGAGTGATTGTAGGGTGGGCTTTGAGTGGGGAGTGGGAGATGTAGACGGTATAGACATGGGAACTTGGGGAGAGTCTTGTACCATTGGTTAGCGAGGGCGTCTCTTCTTCTTAATTTTTTGTAACTTTATAGGCGCCATACGATGACACAGAGAAATCAATACAATGGCGTGTATCATGATCTCTCGCCGTACGACAGCTGAGATATTCGAGGTTCTTAAAGAGCGTTTGCAGATGGCTGAATGGGAAGGCCAGTTGTTAATTCCAGATAGTCCCCGCGCTGGCGGTGGTTGAGCACTTGAGCGATTAGGCTAGATATTGCAACGAGAAGAGTTTCGGATAGGAATGGGAATACTGGTAAGTGGATTAGTCTCCGTATAGGATTCTCTATATTGATCTCTGATCTTCTATGCCTGGCCTGGAGCTAGAAGCCGTGCGGTCGACTTGATAGTGCGAACACAGAGCACTGTCGCTTCCGGCCCAAAACAGGCTCTAGCTCGCCCCATGCCTTCTCAAGTTTTCTGATCCCCAGCCCTGGAGGCGCTTGTTCTTAAGGAGATGTTCTGCATCGAAAGGTCGTTGTACACTGGTTCCAAGGACGATGAATTCCCCAAGAGCGCCTGAATCTGATCCATCCAAATGGTAGGCGCGATTGCTCTCCCCTCACTCATATAGTCACTCATGGAAAGCTGATTGAACGGCGAACTACTCGTGTATATATACACAGCTGCAGCTTCTTCACCCGTACTCACTGTACACATCCGCCAGATAGATTAGCAAGATCAGTCGCACCACGGACGTTGCGCGAAAGTCAGTTGGCTGGTGTAAACGTACAGCGAAGAGGAATGTAGCCCCCTCTTGGTAGCGTACGTGGATCCAGGCAGGTTCGGAGCTGAAGAGCGTGGTCGATGACTCGTCGCCAACTGCAATCAAAGCTCGGAGCTGCGACTCCAGGCTGAGCCCACTTCCCTTGGCTCACGAGCGCAATGCGACAGGAGTCTGTGCGAAGGGCGAAAGGCTTAGCGAAATTGTGATTGGTGTGAGGGGCGAATAACTTGGTTAGACCAAGGCACCAATAGAGGCTTCTTCAAAGAGCCGACTTGCAGGATCTTCAGCCCGGACTGGTTTTTACCTACTGTGTCTCCATATCTTGGGTAACTGAACGATGGCGTTTGGGTAATAGGTATTACTCAAACTCGCGAAGGGCGGTTGCAGGTATTGTGGCTCGGAAAAGACTTGGAGCTGCTGAGACCGAATATAATTTGGAGAGTGAGGGAAAGAGCTGGCGAAAGGTATTGAGGCTATGGCATTCATACAGTCCTGAGCTTCAGGACAGCCGTAAATAGTGCCACTACACTGGATGGCGGTAACGAGGCTGTAATTAGCGAAGGCGAGACTACCCAAAACCAACTTGGCACGCCGTGAGTGCCACCTGCTGGACATGGAGATAGTAGACAGCCCAAGAATGCTAGGCAGTAACGAAGTTTGCCGAGCAATGTCTTCGAGATGAGCGCGTCCGCTGAAACGCAATGGCGTTATGTACATACTCGCATATGGTGGCCGGAAGTATCTCCGCATGCGCCAATGGTGCGGCTTAGTTGGTGCTCTTTGGACAGGATACCACAATGCGTCGCGTAAACAGCATATTAGATTGGATCTCAGCTGTTCTCTGATCCGGAGTCTAGTCCGCTTGCTTCGCAACTTCCGATTCTTTCTTCTTGCAGCGACGCATGCGATTGATATCTACTTTTGAGAATCGATTGTATTCGATTGGTAGGATATGAGAGGTCCCTGTATTGAAGCCAGGACCTGTCCGATAGACAGTGCTAATAGAAGCAAGAGTTTTATCGAATGTATCTTTTCCCACTACTTTCAGGGTTTGCCTTGGATCATCGGCTCTGGATTCTTGTCTTAATGCTCAACCAGAGCTTTCCATTGAATGCTGCACCATCTCCGCTCAATAGCCCTTATTGCAACAGCATCTACGGATACCCACTTTATTCAGATTGCACCAAAGTCCTCTCAAGGTTACCGCAAGACGAATGTACTCGCTTCTTTGTGGAGCAGCAGCTTCGCAGCGTTCCACCGCGAGCAGACTGGCCACCATTCGAAGATCCACGGCCTCGCGAGCACCAACAGACTGTTGTGCAGATACCGAAGTGGTGGTCTCATGGTTAGATTGCTTTCATTTCACCCGAGGGTCCATCGAGTTCTTGTTGTAGTAGTGCACCATCACACGTGAAGAAACTAATACAAAGGGTAGGAACGTGTAATGTTGCTTTGTTGGGCCACAAATTCTCTGGAGCGCCGCCAGTTGCTATGTCGTGGTCCAAGATAGTCAGGGCTGGAACTTTAGCAGCAACAACCTGCCAAGCTTCGTACCAAGGCGGTGCGGCATTGTTGTACGGTATGTTGTAGAGCATTTCGATAGAACTGTGCATGTCCAAAGCCATGCTAACGAGGAAGTCAAATAGGACAAGACCAAAAAATCCCAGCGATGTCGATCTTTGTTTGGTGTAATGGTGCTGAGTTCGATTCGTTGATGAATGAGTATATCGGTTGGGATTTCCCCACGGGGATTGATCCTACAAACACTGCATCTCTGCTCAGCAACAATTCAATCCCTTCCAAGTTCTCAGCAGTCAATTTCGTCCAGATGGAGGGAGTAGCGACTGCATAGTGGACGAATAGGATAGAAGTGTGGATCAGAGATTGTTTCGAGCATCCATCGCAATCTTTGCTTGGTCGTGGCTAGAGGTTGCGCTAAATATCCTTTGAGACCTTTATTCAAGCTAGATGACCCAGAGCGACTGCTAGGTGCGAAGACTCAAGGATTTGCGGCGTCAATTGGATCCAGACTCGAGTCGCAAGATCAACGAATAGTAGCACTTATCCCCGGGCGAGTCGATCAGTAGAAGAATTAAAAGCCCGAGATAAAGGCACCGTGTCAGATTACCCTGCGGTAAATGGGCCCTAAGCAAATGGGCCCTGAGCAACTGGAAGCTCTACTGCTCTGCGTCCCGCACAATGAACATTCAATCCTTTCTTGGTATCAGAAACGCATGTACACTCTGTAAGGTCGATCGAGAAGGGTTTGCGTCAGGTTTCGCTCTCGATATGTATGCGAAACGACGGCGAATCAGAGCTTTGTCAATAGCCTTATCGCCCAGGTCGTAGGAGTATCTATCTGTTGCGACGCAGGTCAGCCTTGCAATGATTCGCTCGCAAAGAGCTTGAAAGATGAAGTTCGAGTGGGCTCTTACAGTCATCGTTGAAGAATGTTGCAAGCACCGTCAAAGCGACACCGACCGAGAGGTCCCTGCCAGTAGAGCAGGCGAACAGGATTCTCGGTGATTCGGCGTGGTACGGCAATGAGGCTACAAATGGGAGTAGACGCTGGAAGTGAACTCGGAGAGCTCTGCTTCCAAGCTTGCCATCAACGCAGAGGAAATGCAGGATCTGTTTTTGCTCTGGTCTTGCGTTGTTCGAGATCGAAGATTGGGGAGGTACGCTACTGCATATGATAATTCCGTCGTAGTTTTTGAATTGAGTGGCGTCTGGGACACGACCAATATAGAGCTCAGTTGAGCCTAATTTGACAGCACTACCGTGGTCAGAGACAGGAATTACGTCCGCTTGTATTATTCGATGTATAGTGTCTGCCATATTTCCCTCCACTGTTCCCAAAAGCTGGCTCTTGTGTCTCCAGAAGAGATCTGGAGTTAGCCCGTAGGACCAAGTTTCGCTGTCATCTCCAGCTCCTTGTATGTATCCATTCTCGGAGTTTTCTGTGCCTCCTACACGGTGGGATGCCGTACAGCAGACAATGCTGTGATAACCCGTGGAGCGAGCATCACGCTTCGAAAGGCAGTCGTCCGGGGTAACCCAGGAAGGACGGAGAGGCTTCTTCAATGCAGAGCGAAGGGAAGAAATGTTTAGACCAAGAGACTGAAAATTATCACAGACAGCGACTGACAGGAACAAGCCAGACTTACATTGGCGTCTCTAACGAAGCCATCAATGCGGGCTTCGATTTGAGTATGCTCCGACGCGCTGACGACGTCTTCTGGTGTCTGCAATCTGTGGCTATCAGGGAGTTCCTCGAATAGAAGACGATTCATGACTGCACACCATATCGGTACTGTCTTGCTCAAGGCGTCTGGCATGCTTTTACCCCGTCGTGTGGAGTCCACGATAATGCAGCTGCCGGGTTCATAAGATGTCAGCCGTGTTCCACTGTCGTTGTAGTCACTTCGCGCAGAGCGTCTCTCTTACCCACCCACCATATTCTCCTATACGATCCAAGATCTGAAGGTTCAGCCGCCGGCTACTAAAGCTCCATTGTCCCCAGTGTCCATCTGTACTTTTGAAGTATGCGCTGCCTCCTTTCTGTTCGGGAGAGATGTACCAACTACCGCAACGCTCGTTTGCAACAAGTGGCAAGCTGAGGGCACGGGCAACATCTTGGACGAAGACAGCATCGTGGTGGATGGATTGCAAGCGATTACTGGTGGAAAGCGTCGAGCGCTTCAGGGATGAGAGAGTATTGGAGAGGTTTTGCGAAGCGGTCGGAAAAATGAGAGAAGATATTGAGCTGGGGAAGGACGGTGTTTCGGCCATATATACGTTCTTTGAGATACCCTAGTCCTGTAGAATGATACTCGAGCTCTTTCCAGTGGGAACACTCGAGGCTTGTGCCAAGATATCGCTCGAAGAGGCTAGAGTGGAGACTCGGTGCGCCATGAGGTTATCAAAGTGCAAGGATACATTATTTATACCATTCTTGGGATTGATAGGGGATTGCCGTTGAATTGAAGAGGTCAGGTAAGTTCCAGACTACTAGAACTTGCATGATATCCAACAATATCTAGAGATTTCTATAGCAATACATACCGTGCCTTCTCTGGTCGTTCATTTTGTTATAATTTATGCCATACGCAGCTCACGTTCATCATCCTTCCAAGTCTTCTCATTCCCGGTACCTCTCTCCACATCATCCTCTTCCACTATCTTACCCTCAATCGTTACCGCTGCCCCCTCTTCGCTTTCATAAACTTCATCGGGTAGGATCGCCCTTGGTATCAATGTCTCCGTGGGTTTCCAGATTGCCGAAAGAAGTACGTATATCATACTCGTAATGACAAAGCCCAAGATCCAGGCAAAGGTATATGGGCGCTTTCCCACGCCCACATTAATCGACGGATTGATACTGTTGATGAAGCCCGGCAGATTAGGCGCCACACCAATGATGAATGCGATAAGGGCCCGAAAATTGATGCCGTAGGTGTAGCGGTAGATACTAGACGGCAATCAGCACTCACCACCATCAGGACCAATGTAGAAGATGAGGAATACCTTTCAGGATGGTACAATGCGACAATATCATACTTCATGTCATGCACCCACCAGAAGTCCCATACCAAGATTGCAGCAATGGGCCCCAAAAACACACTGTAGGCAGACATGAAGTTCAAGAAGCCGCTTGCAGTCGCCAATATTTTCCATGGTACCATGACCCACGCAACGAGTGCGCATATCAGTTGGCCACGCCGAATGTTGATGTAGGACGGAAACAGAGCAGCTAGATCGTTGGCTGCAGAGAGACTATTTGCCGAAATGTTGACCCCAAGAGCAGCGAGGCAGAAAGCGAAACCTGCAAAGAATTGACAGGATCGGTTCGGCCAGTTACTGATTAGTGTTGCTGGATTCCAATCCAACTGCCCATAGTGCTGTTGGCCAGCAGAAGTAGCAGCAATACCAATGAAAGAGATGAAAGTGAAAACAATCGGTAACATTGGCACGTACAGCCATTGCCATTGTACGCTCGCCTTGCTGTATCGCGAGAAATCAGGCATGTTGACGGAAAGCGTCGCATAGTTCCCAATCACGGAGGTTAGAGACGACAACCAAGCGTACGAATATGCAGAGCCGGTGATCGAGGCTTTGGCGCTGCTGCCGAGAAGGGGACCGCCTGTGCCGCCGGTGGATCTGAAGGACCAGATAAGGATGGCGATGAAGCAGATAGGGACGAGGATGGATTTCGTGATGAATAGGTAGCGGAGGTTGTTGGGGTGCATGTACAGAAAGGGGATTTGAATCAGCCAAACTATGAGTAGGAAAAGGTTAGTATCCCTTCTCGGGTTCGTCGTTCAGAGAGGCGACTCACAGATGAAGAACGAGACCATCTGAGCCGTGGTGATCCCTTGGCTCGTGGGGATGGTATTATGCACACGCGCAAAGCTGGGCCAGATCGCTGTGATCATGACCTGCACGACGTCGCCACCATTGACGGTCTGAATCGCGAACCAGAACATCGCCAGAATCACTCTGGATATAATGGCCACTGATGATCATGTTTTAGCATTCACGGATGCTTCAATCCGTCTCTTCATATCCCTTTGCCTACAAGCCCAATGAAGGTAGGATTGGCATACCATAGCTTCCCCAGAATCCCCAACCCGCACGCGCTAGCACCGGGAATGGTGCATGATATAGAACTCCCGTCGCTCCATTGAGACTGATAACCACAGAGACAATAATGAATGCTGTAGCGACAATGCCAACAGCATCTTTATAGGATAATCCAATAGCAATAATCGAGCTGGCAAACTCCCATGTAGCAGCATTGAAGGCATCGCTGAACCAATAGGCGATGAGGGCATAGACGGACCATTTGCGATCGGCTCGGCGGATGGGATCAAGATCTAATACGAGACTCGGTATCAGCATAAGATCATTAGTCTCAGAGGACTGACATGCCTTTATTACTCCATCTCGAAGCGCCTACGGCACCTGAGAACACAGAGGGGACCTGCTCAACGCGAACATTGGGCAAGTGAAATCGAGGACGCTGCACGCTGCGAAGTCGACTCGCCATGCTCGTTGTGCATATGCAGCCTCTTGGCTATTGGGGGACTGCATGGTGACAATCTGGCTCTTATGATGATAACTCTTATCGTAAAAGCATACATGCTTATCGAGTCCTCGAGGACCGAGAGAACAAGACGATGCAGCTATGCGGTTATCGCCATGATCGCGCCAAGCTATGTATCAGATAAAGTTAATAGGGCAGTCACCTACCTGATCGGGCCTAGAAGAGAACGCTAAGCGAAAAGTGGCATCTCCGCCTAAGAAATAATGAAATGTATAATGCTTATAAGTCATCTGCACGTGATTTAGGTGTAGTGTAATAGTATTATAATAACTAATGGATGGATATAGCTATATAGAATAGAATAACTATTATAAGAAATCTCTACTAGTCCGCTAAGACCCCCTAACTAGTCCTAATTAGTAACTACTAAGGTTAACCTAGCCTAAGTTCTAATACTCCCTCTTAGATCGGTAATAATAAGGTAGGTTATATATTATTAACTACTATATCTAAATACCCTTATACTTTACTTAAAGCTAGTTCTAATTATTATCTAGCTAGGCTAAAGTTAATAGGGCTAATAGGTTTTATTAGTAGATTAATTAATATATTAGCTTTTAGTATTAACCTATGTAAGACGGATTTCTTTAATTTTAGAAATAAGTTAATAGATTAAATAATATCTTATTTAGTTATATTTTATAGTAGTATAATTAATTGGGTTAATAGCTAATTTTATAGCTACCTAGTTATTAATACTTAGGAGTACTAGTACTACTCCCTTATTATACCCTAGCTCCTTTATATACTTCTACTATAGCGATATATTTAGACTTATATATAAATATTACTACTAGCTTTTATAATTTAGATTACTATAAGGGTACTACGTAATAATATAGCTATTAAGTACTATAAACGGTGCGTATACATATATATAAGAACTCTCTATTCTCCTTAATAGTAAGACTAATTACTACCCTTCCCTTTAGGGGGAATTCCCTCCTTTATATATTATAGGTAAAGGGGTAGTATAATACTACTATATATTATAGACGCTACGTTAATAGTAGTATTATATTCCTAACTAATCCTTATAATTATCTCCCTATCTAGGCTCTTAAGCTCTAAGAGTATAAAAGGTTATAATCTATAAAAAATACTCCTTTAATAATAGAATATACCTCTAATAGGAGCGTAATAATAGGGTTAATTATAAGGCCCTCTAAGCTAAGCCTTAAAGAATATATAGTTTTATTAAATTATAATAATTATAAATAATACTCTTATATATAATTCTTATATTATAATATATTCTTATTATACTTCCTATTATCCTTTATTAATTTATTATAAAAGTAGTTAGAAGTCTTAGTATTTTAAAGTAAATAGGAAGTTATTACTATTAAGGGTTTATTAAGTACTTAAAGTATACCTTTTTTATATAACTTTAATATTATTCTTTTAATTATAATATCTTTATTTTTTATTAATTATATTAAGTCCTTTTTAATTATTATTTATATTATTACTCCCTCTACGCCTTATTATACCTCCTTATACTTCTAGTAGTTATTTTATAAATAATCTTTAATAATAAACTTACCCTCTATTAATTATAGAAGACTACTACTATCCCTTCTATTTATAATAGTATTTAACCTCCTTTATTAAGCCGCTTATAACTTATCCTTATATTATCCTATATAATATACCTTTAATATATTATATTGTAATTTAAAGAGTTATAAGTCTAATACTTTTAATTAAAGCTTTATTTTTTTTAAATAGTATACTTTATATACGCGCCTCCCCTAGCTTTATAAGGTATAATTATTATAAAGATCTTAATATTAAATATTAATAGGAGATTCCTACCTCTATTTATTATATTTATACGCGCCTTCTTTAATCTTTAAATATTATAACTATTTTAAATACTATCTTTAACCTCCCTTAGCTTACTAAATTCTAGTAAACCTTTAATAGGCTTATTTAATAGTACTATTACTACCTCTACTACGCCTCTTCTACCCCCGCTACTACTACTACTTCTATTAGGGTAGACCCCGCTATTATTAGCTAGATTATAAATACCTTTAAGGATATTCTTAATATCCTCTATTAATATATATATATTACTCTATCTCCCTTTTTAAAGCCTTATTAAAGCCTTATTAATATAGTATAAAAGCGCCTCCCTCCTATTATAAAGGATAAAGAAGAGGATAATAAGGAGGATACTCTTATTATTATTAATAATAAGTCTAGGTCTAGTAGTACTACTATTATAATATAGTAATCTTTTATTATAATACCCTTAGCGCTTTAGCCGTATTAAGTATCCTCTTTCTTTTTTTCTTTTTTTTTATTAATAGTAATAGAAATCTTTTTTCCCCCTTTATAATATAAACTTTATAACTTTAAGTATATCTAGTATATTAACTAAGTCCTACTTATATAACTATTAATTATAATTATAAGACTAACCCTTCTACTTAATTAAATATTAAGGTTTATTATATAAGATCTTATAATTAAGAATAGTTTTAATTTCCTATTTATTTTTATCTTTTATAAGCTCTACTTATAAAGTTCTTATAATACTCTTACTTGTTACGAGTAGGACTTAGTCTATATACTACGTACTAGCTAGTATAGTTCTCGTTACAGTTAGGTGGATTACTAGGTAACCCAGATGAACTACATTCGGGTGGATTACTAGGTGACCTAGGTGAACTATATCCCAGGTGGATCGCAAGGTAATCCACATGAACTATACCTCTTGGCAGGCTTTTATATATCTATATAGAAGGCGTGCTTTTCCCCCTAGATAGGAGCTTCGTGCTTAACTTATATTATCTACTAGACTATCTCCTAGACACTAAATATAATACTACACCTGTACTAGACTAGTTTAGTACGAAGCCTGTTTACCTTAGTCCTTAACACTCCTCTCTACGAGATCCACCTAGACCCTAGAGCCTTCTAGTTAGAAGACGAACGGGTCGTAACACTTTAAGTACCCTCAAGATGAGTACCTTAGGATAAAGAGACCTTACCCCAAGTGAACGTGGTCTACGACAGTTAATAACAGTAGAAGTTAAGGAAGGTATTAAGATTACTAAACTAGACTTATATTATAGCGACCGGGACAAGCTTAAAGAGTAGTTAGTATAGATACAGCTATACTTCTCTTTTAATAAGGACGCTATTAGACTAAAGAAGTAACCGCTATTTATAATAACTTATATAAGAGGACGGGCCTAGCGATAGTCCGCCCCGTTTCTTAAATAATATATAGAAGATCCTGATAACGATGATAATATCTCTATTAAGTTATAGATAGAAAGCTTAGCGCTTTTCCAAGAAGAAATAAGACGAATATTCGGACCTTCTAATAAAGTAAGTGTAGTAATAAGAGTTATCTAGCATCTGACGTAGAAGAAATTAGTATCCGAGTATACGACACAGTTTTAATAATACTCTATAAGAACCGACTGGGATAATAACGTACTAATGGTAATGTATCGACGTGGACTGAAACCCCAAGTAAAGAAGGAGCTTATACGAGATAGAGCTTAGAGTAATAATCTTGATTCGCTTATCAGGAACTCGACAAGAATCGATGATTAGATCTATAAATTAATAATAGAACTACGCTATAATAGTAGAGTTTCTAGACTTGATTACACCGGATTCTATTCGAGAGGAAGTCACGGAAAGAGGCGAGCCCTACGCGATCCTTATAGACTAATACTAATAGAATTAGACTTCATATAGAAGAAGAAAACGTTCGGAGGTAAGAAATAGTACGGGGGCAAGAAAGTAATGAATTACTATAGCTGTAGTAAGCCGGGCTATATCGTTAAAGACTGCAGGTTAAAAAATATAGTAAAACGACCTCAGTTAAATATATTAGAGAGAGTTCCAGTCAGGAAGACTGAACCTCTAAAGGATCAATAAGAAACGGAGTACGACGATACTAAGCTAGATATAATTATAGATGATTTGCTAGCCCTCGTCGATCCGCCCATTAATAGAGAACTTCAGACTAGAGAAGAAGAATTACGCGAAGAAATAGCTAAGAAATAGCGAAATATTATAAAAATCGAATAAAGGCTCGCGGATATTTATAAATAACTCAAGGAGCTAGGTTCTAATAACGATAGTAATAGTAGTTGCGTTTATAAGGGAAAACCTGAATAAAGCCGAGATAGCGAGGATGATTCCGACTGGGAAAACCTCAGCCATACTTCTAAAAAGTGTAAAGATATATAAAAAGGGAAGGAAAACAGCGCAGCGTCTCAAGCTTCTATATTAAAAGATCTATAGATAAAACTCGAGGAACGAGTAGAGTTCTATTAAGAAAAAGTATTAGGAGGACTTCTTTAGAAGGAGTTTAGAAACGACTTAGTATATCTATAGTACGGAGTAATATACTAGTTAGCCTGCGCCGATAAAATATATATAACTTATTACTAAGTAAAAATAAACTTAGGTAAAGCAATTAGAGTACGTATATATAGAAAGATTTAGTTAAGTTACTATAATATAGGTTATTACTAGCACTTAGTAACTAAGAGATTAAGGAAATGGTTTCTAAACTATAACTAGAGATGGTATAGCAGTCTTTATAGACACCTCAAGCATAGCGAGCACATATTAGAGTACTACTTAACGGACTGGTATGCTTGTTTCCACGATAATTACAGAAAACACATGTATATAAAAAGAACTACCGGGTTCCTATCCTCTTCGGGAAACGAGTAATCCCTTATATTAAGGGGAAGTATAAGGAGATTAATATCCTAACCCCTAAAACACGTTAGTTATACTTAACGGAGTATATAACGCACGTGAATATACCGGTTAGAATAAATAGTTAAAGAACCATGGCAATAATAGATTCTAGAGCATCTGGGAACTTTATCTCCGAAGTACTAGTACGGTTAGTAGGCCTACTAACGTAAAGGAAGAAGCTACCATATAATCTATAGATGGCCGACGGGTTAAAACTATTAATAGGGAGTATAGACGAGGAGATAACCTCGCTACCATTTATAATTCAACGCTACTATAAGGAAATATCCTTCGATGTTATTAGGATGGCTACTTATTATATCATTCTAGGTATGCCTTAGTTAGAGAAGTATAACCCAGCAATTAACTAGAGAAGAAAAGTACTTAAGTTTAAGAGAACTAGTAATATCGCTAGATTCTAACCTACACGCTGATAGTAGACGACGGTAGATAAAAAATTGAATTAAAAGGTCGAGGCATATGTTACCTTAATTTCGAATAAGGATAGCCTTAAATAACAAGGATCCGGCTTAATAGATACTAGTAACGGTCCGCTAGGTTAATAAGTTAGAGTTCTTAGAGTAACTAATAGTACTCCTAATATCTTATAAGAGTATTAAAGATAGAGACGCCTCTTTATAAAAGAGATAACAGCGAAAGCTCTGCCTAAACACTAACCTTAGGATTATAAGATCGAACTCGAACTAGGGAAGGCGCTGATATTTAGACCTATTTATACGTTATTTAAAAAGGAACTCTTAGTACTACGCGGGTACTTAGACGAGAACCTAAAAAAGGGATTTATTTAAGAATCTAAATTACTAGCAGGATATCCGATACTCTTTATAAAGAAGAAGGACGGATCCTTACGGCTGTACGTCGACTATCGAAAGTTAAATAATATAACGATTAAGAATCGTTACCCGCTACCTAATATTAGTGAGCTGCAGGACTAGCTAGCTAAAGTAAAAGTCTTTATAAAGTTAGACTTACGAGGAGCGTATAATCTCATTCAAATAAAAGAAGGTGACGAATAGAAAATAGTATTCAGGACTCGATATAGGTATTACGAGTACCTAGTTATACCGTTTAGCCTTACCAACGCACTAGTAACCTGCTAGGTACTAGTCAATAATGTTATACGGGCATAATTAGACCATTCGGCTATTACGTACCTCGATAACATATTGATTTACTCTAAGTCGATAGAGGAACACGTCCCTCAGGTATAGAATGTATTAACATGTCTATCTAGGGCTGGGCTCCTCCTTAAACCAGAAAAGTGCGAGTTTTATAAGACCTTAGTCGAGTTCTTAGGGTTTATAATAATAACTTAAGGCGTTCGTATAAGTCCTGAAAAGATTCAAGTTATATAGGAATAGCCTATACTATATAATATTAAATTAGTATAAGGATTCTTAGGATTCGCTAACTTTAATAGACGTTTTATAGAAGGCTACTCTAAGAAGGCCTTGCCACTTACGGAAATCACTAAAAAAGACACGGGATTCCGATAGGATACTAACTAAGAGAAAGTATTTACCGAGCTAAAGCAAGCTTATATGGATCCGCCTGTACTCTATACGTTTCGTAGCGGAGAACTAGTACGTATCAAGATAGATGCTTCGGACCTTACGATAGGGGCTTGCCTATATTAGTAAAAGGATAGTAAATGGTATCCAGCAGCTTACTACTCGATAAAAATGATAGTAGTAGAATAGAACTATAATATACACGATAAAGAACTCTTAGTAATTATCTATACTTTATAGTATTAGAGAGTATATACCGAAAGTTATTCTAAGCTTACTGTCTTTACCAATTATAAGAACTTAGTCGGATTTATAACGACGAAAGAGTTAAATCGACGACAAGTTAGATAGTCCGAACTTCTCAGATAATATAAGTTTAAGATTTAGTATACCCTAGGTAAAGATAATAGAAGAGCAGACGCTTTAAGTAGATGATCTAACTATATATAAATAAGGGATATTATAATATAACCTATCTTAAAATAAGAAGACGACGGATTATTAGTACTAGTAAGGAATCTAGTAACGACCGTTTAAGTTATAATACATGTAGTTCTAGACGTCAAGGAAGTATATATTAGAGACACCTTAGCTAGTAAGCTTAGGAAATAACAGCCTAACCGAGACCTACTATTATATAAGTAGAAGCTGTACTTACTACCTAAGGCGGTTAAAGGAGTAATTAGAGATCACCACGATAATCCTCTATTAGGATATCTAGGGGTATCTAAAACATTAGAACTCATTTAGAGAATATATACTACGCTAAACCTGCGAGTATTAATCGAATAATATATTAAGGAATATATATGTTACTAGTAGAACAAGTCTATAAGACATGCTAAATACGGATAAATATAGTTTATAGAAGTTCTAGATATACTATAGAAAGATGTTATAATAGACTTTATTATAAAATTACCTCGGTTAGTTAACCTAGTAACTAATAATAAGTATAATTTAATAATAGTTATTATAGATAAACTTACTAAGTATGCTATTATAATTCTATATAAGGAAACCTATAACGCTACTTAGCTCGGCTTCATCTTATTAGATAGACTTATTAGAGATTATAGTATACTAGAGTTAATTACTTTAGATAGGGACAAGCTCTTTATATTAAACTATTAGAAGACCTTGATCGCCTTAATTAGAACTAAACTACGAATATTAATAGCGTATTATTTATAAATAGATAGATAAACGGAACGCACGAATTAAATAATAGAAGTGTACCTTAGATACTACGTTAATAAAAGGTAAAACAACTAGGTTTTACTACTCCTAATGGCATAATTAGTATATAATAATAAAAGGTCGGATATTATAAAGCTTTTACTATTCTTCGTAAACTATAGAAGATATATAAACCTGTTCCTAGATCTAAGATAAGGGCTAGACGCCGAAAAAGCATTAGTATTAGTATCCGATATAAAAGACCTGTATAAGGACATGTAAGGCGAAATCCGTAAGTAAAACGGTTCTACGGAAATGACGGCTAATAAGAAAAGGAAAAATGGCCCTTAGCTAAAGAAGGGGGATAAAGCATACCTCCTTATAAAAAACCTGAAGAGTATAAGACTAAGTAAGAAACTGGACTATATTAAAGTCGGACCATTTTTAGTAACTAGAGAAAAAGGGCCTATTAATTATAAGTTATAGCTTCCGCCCGACGCTAAAATCCATCCAGTATTTCATATCTCAATACTAGAGTAAGCGGACCCTAACACACCCTTATAAGAAACCTTCTACTTTAAAGTAGAAGAAGAAGACGAGTTCAAGGCCGAGAAAATCCTAGTATAAAGGAATTAGACCTATCTCGTCAAGTGGAAAGGATATAAGGATTCTAAGAATACCTGGGAACCAGTTAAGAACCTTGAGAACTGCTAGAACCTCTTATACCAATTCTACCAACATCGATAAGACCGGACCAGTCAAAATCCGCAGGGATTTCAACCTACTCCGAAGACATATTAAAGAGGAAGTCGTCGGGGTTAAGGCCCTATACCTTCTCATCCGCTTCTACCTCTTCTATGTTCTTAAGTTCACCTTTAACCAGTTCCAGCTCTTTGCTCTCTAAGGCGGTTACTTCTGCCTGAAGACGAGTAAAACGAGCCAAGGCCTCCTTAGCCTCTACCGACTTCTCCTTCCTTTATTGACGTATGCGAGCCCACTTTGATAGAGAAAAGGGCGCGAGATTATAGCTGCGGCCCTTACGGGCGCATTCAATACAGCGATCCGAAGTACCACCGAGCTTATACTTCTCGGGTGTATGAGATTTTTCGCAGTTCTTATAAACACGTATTAGAGGAGAAGGGACGAAGGATTCCACTAACACCCGACGACGGTATACTAATAAGAGCCGATGTCTGTCAGCAGGCATGGTGTTATAAGAGTTTTCGGGACGAAAACTAATAAGGGGGGACCTAATGTTACGAGCAGGACTTAGTCTATACACTACGTACTAGCTAGTGCAGTTCTCGTTATAATTAGGTGGATCACTAGGTGACCTAGATGAACCACATTCGGGTGGATTACTAGGTGACCTAGGTGAACTATATCCCAGGTGGATCGCAAGGTAATCTATATAAACTATACCTCTTAGCAGGCTTTTATATATCTATATAAAAGGCGTGCTTTTCCCCCTAGATAGGAGCTTCGTACTTAACTTATATTATCTACTAGACTATCTCCTAGACACTAAATATAATACTATACCTGTACTAGACTAGTTTAGTACGAAGCCTATTTACCTTAGTCCTTAACACTCCTCTCTACGAGATCCACCTAGACCCTAGAGCCTTCTAGTTAGAAGACGAACGGGTCGTAATATTACTATCCTCTTTATATAGCTTTATAAGTAAGACGTAAAAGATATTATAAATATAAAATATATTAGGTAGTTATAACTTATATACCTAACTATTAATATAATTAAGGACTTTAAAAGGCCTTAGATAATATTATAATAGTTTTTTAGTTATTTATACTAATCTAATATACTTTATATTTAATAAGATATAATTACCTATATTATATTATCTTTACTTTTACTATTTATTTATATACTCTACTTATATAACTTATACTTAGTATAAGTACTACTTTAAACCTTCCCTTTATTTTTAAAGTAATTTAACCCTTTTTTATACTAGTAGGACTTCTCTTAATAATAGCTTTAAAAGCTCTATATTTAGCTTAAGTAAGTAGTTATAAAGCGCCTTATATAAAGGTAATCTAGTACTAATATACTTTATATAATTATATATAAACTCTATTAAATAAAGTAAATCTACCTAGTTATCTTATCTCTAGGTAGAATAGTAGTATAGATACTATTTAAGTATACTATTCTATCTCTCTATCTAACTATCTATCTAGGGATAGAAAGTAGTATTAAGCTTTCTTTTTATATTAATATAATAATATATAACTACTTAGAAGCTATTTATAAATACTATCTCTTAATTATTAATAATACCTTTTAACTATTTAAACTTTAAGAAGATTTAATAATATAATAGGTTAATAATACTAATAATATTAACTATCTTTATAATAAGTAAATACCTAGCTACCTTAATATAATAGTTTATAATTACTAAAATCGCGTTATAGATATTACCCTTCTATTTAATTAAAGGGAGATTTATAATAAAATCTATTATAATTTCTTAAAAAGGTCTTATAAGTATTAATAATAATAATAGTATATTATAAATAATATATCTACGCGGCTTTATTAATTAATAGGTTAAGTATTCTTATATATAATTATAAATATCTTATCCTATTAATTTCTAATAGAACTTCCGCTTAATAAGCTCTTATATATACTTTTATAAATAGTAGCTAATATAAGAATTATTATAATAAAGCTTTAAGATTTCTTATCTAATTACTTTATTATTAGGTATAAAAACTATACTACCCTTATAAAGGACCCCTATCTTATCTATTAATAAAGATATATTAATAGCCTTTATATAGCCCTAGGACTTTAATAATTATTTTTTATTATAAATATCCTTATCTCCCTCTTAGAGATATTAGAGTACCTTTAATATTAAGTTATTATACTTATTCTATACGCGCTCTATTATTAATACGGTTATAATATACCTTCTAGGTACTATTTAATTAATATTAAATTATCTTATAATAGGATTTAAGCTATTACCTATACTACTCTATATCTTTAAGAGCGTATTACTTTCTTCTATTTTTAGGATATAAGGCTTTCTAAGCCCTACCTCTAACCTTTTATACTATTTATAATTATAAGCCTTACTATCTTATAAACCATTATAAATATTATATATATAATACTTATTAAAAGGAATATATCTAATATTCTTTAACTTATTTTATAATATTAATAGATAAATATCCTCTTTATCTATTATTAATATATAGTTTAATTACTTTAATAGGGTATTAGCTAGGTTCTTAATATTTATATAATAGTATATTTTAAAGTTATATATTATAAGCTTTATTACTTAATATACTTATCTCTTTATTAATAATAATATTATCTAGAAATACCTTAAGTTATTATAATTAATAATTTTTATAATTAAGTATAAGCTACCTTTTAAAAAGTACCTTTATACTTAAAATACCTTAACTATTATAAGTAATTCCTAGTTATAAGTCTTATATCTAGTTTCTATTAAATATAATTTATAAGAGTAGAAAATAATTAGATACTACTCTACCTCTATATTTTTATTA
>JAABUN010004023.1_pt1 | contig 21095 bp, 27 predicted proteins | sample 5559311 | NCBI WGS metagenome assembly JAABUN01 (sample SAMN10711877, study PRJNA513370) | rock metagenome | isolation source: Antarctica rocks | place: Antarctica: Victoria Land, Siegfried Peak sud
CCCCGCCCGGCCCCCCCGCGGGCCGGGGGGGGGGGCCGGCCGGGGGGGGGGGGCCGGGGGGGGGGGGGGGGGGGGGGGGGGGCGGATGCGGGAGTCCGACCGCGATCGGGTGCGCAAGAAGGAGTTGCTGAGCGCGCAGCTGCGCGCGCGCGGCTATGGTGCCGCCCAGGTCCTCGGCCCGTTCGACGGGCGCGACGGCGCGGTCGAGTACACCGTCACGTTCTACACCGAGCGGGAGCTGCGCTGGGAGGCAACGCTGCGGGGCGACTACCCCACGCTGCATGCGCGTATCGCGGCACTGCCACCTCCGAAGTAGGTGCGCGCGGTGGCGGCGGCGGGAGCGGGGGGATCATGCGTCTGTGGGCCAACAAGAAATCGCGCCGACCATCCGGCGAGACACCCGCGCTCGGCATGAGCGACCCCGGACTCCTCGTCTTCGGCTGGCTCGGGCTGGCGATCGAGGCGGTCGGCGGCGTCCTGGGCGGCGACAGCGGGCTGCGCCTCGGGCACGCCGGACTCGCGCTCACCCTGTTCGCGGCGGGCGTGTTCTTCGCGCGGCTCCTCCACGCGGCGCTGCGGGGCGACTTCGACGGGCATTAGGCGGCGCGGCGGCGACGGGACGGGACGCGGTGGACAGCGAGGCGGAACGCGCGACGTTGAGTCGGTCGCGCTGCAAGGCCACCTGCGTCACGCTGACGAGCCCCCCTTGGCCACAGGCCAGCCCCCGCGACCCCAGGATATCCCGGCACGGTCGCGCGGTACGGGGCCGCTCCGGCGAGCCGTACCGCCCCGCTAGCCCCGGCGTGGCGGCCCCTGGTAACGCCCGGCGAGGTAGCCTGCGACCACCTCGCGCCGCCCGGCCGCGCCGTCGGCCGCATCCTGCGCGAAGGGCAGGTACTCCCGCGTCAGGTGCAGGGTCGTCCCCAGCTCCGACAGCACGACGTCGGCTCGCGGGTCGCCGCCGCCCATGATCTCCGTCATCTCGTCGTGGATGCGCTGCATCTCCGCATGCAGCTCCCCGAGCCGGGCGGCGTCCGCGTGTAGGTCTCGTCGTCCCATGGTCGGCCTCCTCTTCACGATCGTCGTCGTCCGCACGCCCGAGTCACGGCCCCGGCGCGGGGGGCGCGCGCCCCCGCCCGCCCGCGCCGCTCACCATAACTCCGCCGCCGAGAGCTGGTCGGGCATGTCGAAGCCCGCCACCGGCGGGCCGTACTGGTAGGCGACGGTGCCGATGCTCGGCGCGCGGAGCCAGTCCCGCTCGCCGTACCAGACCGCCAGCGCGGTCGCGAGCACCAGGTCGTCGTGCGCTCCCTCCCGCCACGCCCCGTAGCTGTCGTGGGCCGTCTCGATGCTGATCTTGACCTGGAAGGCCAGCAGCTCCCTGGTCAGCGTCGCGGCGTCCGGCAGCGCCTGGGCGATCTTCAGGCGCTCCGACTGCAACGCCACCTGCACGGTGCTCACGAGGTCCCGCTTCGGGACCCGGAACGCCTTCCCGTCCTGCGCCACCGCGTCGCCGCCGGTGATGGTGACGTCGATCAGCTCGGCGGGCAGCCGCTCCTGCCGCAGCAGGTCCACCACCGGGCGGCCCACGCCGGTCGCGTCGACCACGAGGCGCAGCTGGGGGCGCGGCTCGCGGGCCGCCAGGTCGCGCACCAGCGCCGCCACCTGCGCCACGATCGCGGGGTAGGACGTCTTCAGGGCGAAGCGCTGGAGGTGGCCGACGCGATACTTCGCCGGCGTGTCGCCGCGCGACTCGTCGTGGTAGCGCGGGCGGCGGTTGCGCTCGGCGATGGCGAGGGCGCTGAAGTCGTGGGCCTGCCCCAAGTCGAGGCCCACGTAGAGGAACGGGTGGGGCGGCGGCGGGGCGGTCCGGTCGCGCAGGCGGGTGTAGGCGATGCCGCGTTCCATGTCGGGCTCCTTGCTCACGCGAGGGGGAAGAGGAGCGGCACGTCGGGCGAGAGCGCCCCCATGACCTCCTCGTAACCGAAGACCTGATCGGTGGTGTCCTTGAACTGGCACAGGTACTCCTGCTCGAACCACCAGTCGCCGATGGCGGCGCGCTCCTTGGCCAGCCACGCCGGGGCGATGCGCGGGCATTGCTCGGCGGTGATCTCGACCCGCTCCCAGTCATCCCCGCCCTCGGTCCATTCATGGTGGAAAAACCCCCGCTTGCCGAACGGCGTGGACAGCAGGACGAGCCGCCCGCCGCTGACCGCCAGCATCGGTCGGACCGCCTGGTAGAGGGCGTCGGGCACGCGGCTCGCCTCGTCGATGATCAGGAGCCGCACCCCGGAGAAGCCCCGGATCGTCCCCTCCTTGCCGGGCAGGGCGAGGATGCGGCTGCCGGTCGCGAACTCCAGCGAGAGGGCGTTGTCGACCGCCACCTCGGCGGTCTCCGTCCCCAGCGCCGCCAGCGTCCCCTTCACCTTCCGCAGCAACTCGACGCTCTGCCGCTCGGTGGGGGAGAGGAGCAGGATCGGCGCGCCCGGCGCGTACAGGGCCGTGTGGCTCGCCAGCGCGCCCGTCACGGTGGACTTCCCCACCTGGCGCGAGCAGTTGAGGATCACCTGCGCCTTGGCCGAGCGGAGGACGCGGGCCTGCCACGGGTCGGGCTCCAGCCCCATGCGCCGGGCGAGGCGCACCGGGTCGAGCGCGCAGGCGAGGTCGGCGGCGAGCGGGCTGGTACTCATCTTGCGCTGCACTGGTTACACGCGCCTCGACCGGCCAAGGCGAAGAAAAGCGGGGCTGTATGGGTGCTCCGGGCCCGAACGCGTCCAGGCCACCGCTCCGCGCGCGGAGCGCCGCCCTCCGTGCCCGCGCGAAGCATCAGCGCGGCGCGGCGCGCTTCTGGTCGCTCGCCGTCGCGCTCCAGCTCATCGACGACCACCTCGGCGCATTGCGACGGCGAGCGACCGGGATGGTCAGCCGCCCGCAACGCGCTCGCATCCAATGGGCCCGACGGTGCTGGGAGCAGTGCCGGGCGGCGGTACAGGCCGCGCCCAGGCGTTAGCACGCGAGCACCGCCGCCACCGCCACGCGCGCCTCGGGGAAGGGGCCGAGCGCCGCGACGATCTGCCCGCGTAGGGCCTGCCACTCGGGGGTGACGAGCACGTTGACGACGGGGCGCTCGTCCAGGTCGCCCAGCAACTTCGCCTGCAACTCGATCTGCCGGAAGATGCGGTCGATCGCCTTGAGGGCGAGGTCGCCGTCCTTCGCGGCCCGCGCCTCGGCGAGGACCGTCATGCTGGCCCCGTTGATCGCCTGCAGTTGCTTGACCACGTCGAGCGCGTGGCGCACCTCCTCGGCTTCCCGCGCCTGCACCAGCGTCACGGGCAGATGCCCCCCCTTGTGCCGCTCGACGGCGCTCTTCGCGAGCCCGTACCGTCCCGCTATGTCCCGCAACGAGCCGCCCGCGACGAGCGCCTTCTCGATCTGGTGGCGCTGGGGGTGGATGCAAATCGTGCAGCTGCGCGGCATCGTCTAGCCCTCCCCCTTCGCGGCGAACCCGCCGGGGCGACGGTCGGCCGACCGGCACGCGCGGGCCTCGGCCCGCAGCCCGGCCCAGGCGTCGAGCCAGCGCCCCGCGTGCCGGTCGAGCGCGAAGTCCCGCTCGACGGCGTCCGCGAGCGCCGCCCCCAGGCGGCGGCGCAGCGCCGCGTCCTCGATCAGCCGGGCGAGCTGGGCCTCCCACTCACCGACCGTGGTCGCCAGCAGCCCGGTCGCGCCGTCGCGGACGTAGCCGCCTTACAGGGCGCGCGAGGCCACCACGGGCAGGCCCGCCGCCCCGTACTCGACCAGCTTGTTGAGGCTCCGGCAGCGGCCCATCGGCGTGTCGGCCACGGCGGCGCAGCCGATGTCGATCGAGGCGAACCCCGCCGGGTAGCGCGCCAACTCGACGCGCGGGATGTGGACGTGGCGGTCGCGCGGCAGGTCGGCGATCCCCGCCACCACGTCGCCGAAGGTGACGTGGGTGAGGTGGGGGTAGCGGACGGCCAGCCGCCGCCAGGCGGCGAACACGGGCGCGAGGTCCTCGGCGTTCCGCAGACCCCCGGCCCAGCCGATCGTCAGGCCATCCCCCGCGTGGCGCGGACACGCGTCGCGCACCGCGCGGAACCACGGGAGATCCAGCAGATTGGGGACGACCGCCACCGGGGCCGGCGTCAGGGCGCGCACCACGGCGGCGAGTGCGGGCGTGCTGACCGTCACCGCGTCGAGGACGCGCAGCGCGACGAGGCGGTCGGCCAGCGTCAGGATCTCGTCGGCGCGCTGGGGGCGCACGGGGGCGTAACCGGCCGGCGTCTCCCGGGCCAGCCACAGCCCCGCCGCGTGCGCGGCGTCGGGGAGCCAGAGGTGATCGTCGTAGTCGCCGATCACCACGCCGCCGGTCGCGCGCACCGCCGCGAACCAGCGCCCCACGTCGGCCTGGTCGGCGGCCGGGAGGGCGAAGCGGGGCAGGACCACCACGTCGAAGCCGCCCGTGCCCGCGAGCCAACCGTCGTCGCCCGGGTCGGCAACGACGGTCCCGACCCGGTGCCCGCGCGCGTTGAGGGTCGCGATCGGCCAGCGTTGTCGCCACAGCCCCGACGCCCGATCATCGGGCGGCACCAGCGCCAGCACGGACGGCGACGCCGCCGGGGGAGCCGTCGGCGGGGGCGGCATGGGGGTCGGCATCGGGCCTCCTCGGCGTACGACAAAAGGCCCACCTGCGGACCGGGGGGGCGCTCGCGCGGCGACCCGGTGCTCGGTGGGCGGGTGGGGGACGGGTCCCCCCAGGCGGCCTATCGGATTGCGTCAATCATACCCCACGCGGCAAGGGGGCGGGCTACGGGTCGTCGCCCTCGGGCGGGGGGCCGCCGGTGCGCCGGTCGATCCCCGCGCAGATCATGCGCAGCGCCCGCCCCAGCGTCCGCAGGATGGCCCGCACGGCGGGATCCTGCACCTGCTCGATCGCCGGGGCGTCTGGCGCGTCCGCGCGCCAGACGCGGGTGGGGGAACGACCACTCATCTCAGCTCGCCTCCGGTCAGCCCCAGGCCCGTCCTGGAGCCATAACATACGCCGCGCGCCTCACCGCCCCACGTCACCACGCCCGTCCAGCCTGAGCCAGCCATGTCGCAGGGCGTGCATCACCGCCTGCGTGCGGTCGTCGACCGCCAGCTTGCGCAGGATCGACGTCATGTGGTTCTTGACCGTCTGGTCGCTGATCTGCAGCGTGCGGGCGATCTCCTTGTTGGACTGGCCGCCCGCCGCCGCTTCCAGCACCATCAGCTCGCGCGGCGTGAGCGGGGAGAAGACGTCCGGGAGCGCCGCCGCCATGGCGCCGCGGTCCCGGAACTGGTCGAGCACCCGCCGCGCCACCCCGGGGGACTCGGCCACCCGATCGTTGATCGGGTATTCGTCGCGGGCCACGCGCCGGATCGTCGCCAGCAGCCCCTCGCCTGCGGTGTCCTTGGTGACGAAGGCGGCGGCCCCCGCCCGCAGCGCGCCGAGGAGCGCCTCGTCCCCCATGTGCAGCGTCAGGATGATCACCCGGATCCGCGGGTACCGGCGGCGCAGCTGGCGCGTCAGCGCCAAGCCGTCGCCGTCCGGCAGGTTCAGGTCGCACAGCACCAGATCCGGCTGCGCCCGCTCGGCCTCCGCCAGCGCCGCGGCGACGTCGCCCGCCACGCCGACGATCGCCAGATCGTGATGCGGGGCCAGCACCCACTCGAGGCCCTGCCGGAACAGCGGGTGGTCGTCCACCACCAGGATCCGCACCTGATCCATCACCCTCCCCCTACGGATCGTCCGGCGTCAGCAGCGTGCTGCGGCGAGGTGCGCCAGCGGGTTCCCTCGTCGGGCGGGGTGGCGGGCGGCACCAGCTGCGCGACCATCAGTCCGCCCCCACCGGCGCTGTGCGCGCCGCCTCGTGGGCCACCCTGGCCGCCCTGATGGCCCCCCAGTCGGTCAGCAGGGCGCGGAGCCGGTCGGTGTCCTCGCCGCCCGCCCGGCGCGCGCGGTAGCGGGCGAGGCGTTCCTCGATCTGCGGCAGGGCGTGGCGCGCGGCCTCCGCCCGCACCAGGTCGTCGTCGAGCGGCGAGAAAGGGTTGACGGGCGGGCGCACCGGGGGCGGGTCGGGGGTCAGGCCGAGATGCTCGTGCTCCCAACAGAAACGTTTGCGTAAAGCGGGATCGATCCGACGCCTGCACATGCGCGCGTTGCACTCACTCGGGTTCCAGTCGTCGCCCTCGTCGGCGTCGGCATCCCGCTCGGCGAGATAGGCGGCACGATCGTCGGCGACGGGGGCGGGCACCACCACCGGCGTCGGCGGGATGTTGCCCGCCTCGTCGGCCACGAAGGTCGGCGCGGACTCCTCGGCCGCCTGGTTCGTTTCCCGCAGGATGAGGTCGCAGCCGGCGCAGTAGGTCACGGTGCGCGTGGCGGTCGAGCCGCAGCGCGGGCACGGCTCGCGCTTCCCGCCCCAGTCCTTTCGCTCGCCACGTTCGGGGATGATCGTCACCAACGCGTCGAGCGATTCCTCCGGCGCGCCAGGGGTCCGGGCAAACGTGACGGTGCGGCGCTGGCCGGTCGCCTGGTCGACCTCCTGCACAAGCTTCAATTCGATGAGCCCCCAGCCGTGGCCGCGCTGGCGGTGGGTACGCGTTGTCTGCTCACCCTTACCGCCGGTCTGGGCGATGCGGCAGGCGGGCTGACGGACCCACCCCTCGGCGTCGGCCCGCCCGTTGGCCTGCTCGGCCTTGATGTCCAGGATGCAGGCGGTCAGGGTGTCGCGCTCGGCCTTGATGTGCGGGTTGCTGCGAATCCTGATGACGCTGGTGAGGGTCTTCTGTGCCCGCGCCGCCACCTGCTCGGCACGCAAGGCCCGCCGCGCCAACACGTCGTGTGGCAGCGCCAACAGCTCGGCCAGGGCGGGATCGAGGGGCGCGGATGGATCACGTAATTCATCCACAGGCGGGGGGGCGCTCGGTCGCGGGGCTGGCCTCGCCTCGTAGAAATGCCCGTTGCACCGCTCGATCGCCTTGCGGATCGTGCCGACGCGGTAGTCGGGGCGGCGCTGCCACTTGTCCCGCCCGGCGCGGGCCGAGGCGTTGAAGATCGCCTCAATGCGCGCCGCGTCCGGGCCGACGCGCCAGGCGATCATGTTCGCCATCCCCTGGTCGCCGCCGCTCGGGTCGCCGTCATCCTGACCGGTGAAGTACCGCGCGAACTTCGCCCCGTTGCGGTAGCTGTGGAGCCAGTCGATCACCGCCCGGTCGTCGTCGGCGGTGACGGCGGCGGGGTCCCAGGCCACGGTGGGGGCGACGCGCTCCTCGCCGAAGGCCGCGCCGTGGATGAAGTCGAGCCCTTCCTGGCAGTCATTGATCGCCAGGGGCGCATCGGGGAGGCGCTGGCCGGTCAGCGCGAAGGGCCGCGCGTGGTCGTAGATTTCGAGCTTCAGCCCCTTGCGCCGACAGCGCGTGCCGGGCTTCTTGCCGTAACCAATCCCCTTCACGCCCCTGCCGCTCACTGAACGCTCGGTGTAGGTGTCGAACTCGCCCCGCACGGACACGGCCAGCGGCGTGAGTTCGTCGCCGTCGTAGCAGTCGTCGAGGTCGAAGCCGAAGAGGGGCGGGGCGAGCATCAGCATCACGCCCATGCCGCGCGACGCGGCGAAGGCCCGGGCCTCGGCGAACGTCCCCCAGGTGGCCGGGTCGTTCGACTTCGCCCGCTGGCCGGGACGGTGGGGGTCGTAGGGCATCTTGGTGAACTGGCCGGGCTCGCGCCCTTCCAGGTCGTAGGCGGTCCAGTTGGGGAGCGCCACCAGCTCGGGCGGGAACGCGGCGGCCTCCGGCAGCGGGATGGTGGTGGGGCGAGTGAGCACAGCCATTAGCGCCGCACCCCGCACGAGCGCAGGTCGCGCAGCAGGGCCGACGCCGACTCGCCCGCGTCGCCGAGCGCCCCGGCCAGGGCGTTGGAGTAGGCCTCCAGGCGTTGCCGGAGCACCCCGGCCCGGTCGCGGTAGCCGAGCCCCACCGACAGCACGATGGCCGCCCGATAGTCGCGCGCCAGCGGCACGAAGAGGGCGGCCAGCTCGGCGGTGGTCAGGATGTCGCGCGTGAGGAGGGCGGGATCGGGGTCGGGCGGGGTCGGGGCGGCGCGGAAGTACGGGAGCGGCGGGCGGACGTCGGGGGTCGTGACCATGCGGGGCTACCCTCTCGGGACGAATGGCCCCTATTCCGCCCGGCGGAAATCGGGTACACTCATCTCAGTTAGCTCATGGCGGCGAACCCTGGTCGGTCAACCATTGGGGGTTCGCCCGCCGGCCTGAGAGTCCGACTACTGCTCCTGGTGTTCCCGCACCGCGAGCGCCCGTAGTCGGGCTCTTGCTATCTCATGCCGCGTCGAGGGGCACGCTCGCACCACGGACGGGGCGTCCACGACGGATGCGGTCCAGATCCTCGACACAGAACAGCCGCCGCCCGCTGGTGGTCCGCAGGATCGGCGGGTCGAGTTTGTCGGCGAGCTGATGCAGGCGGCTCACGCTGAGACGCAGCTCGCGCGCGGCCGGGGTCGACTCTAAGAGAGTCGGACGTTGCGCCTGGGCGACCATAGCCACTCCCATACCACTAGCGGTTCCGCAAACCTCCACAACCTATGGCCCTACTATAGCGACCGGCACGGCGGTTGCCTATTGGGGACCAAAGTCCCCTATCCCCCACCCTGGTCACGACACGGACGAGCGCGGCCCGAGCCAGTCGCGAATCGTCTTCGGCTGCACGCCCATCTGCCTGGCAATCGCAATATCTGACCTACCCTCGGCGCGCAGATGCGCCGCGCGCCCCGTGCGAATCTGCATGCGGCGTTGCTCGAATGCTTCCCGTTCCCCGCCAATATAGGCCTTGGCCTCGGCCCCACTCGTCTGGTGAATATTGACCCGCCGCTCGCCGGCGTGATACGCCGCCGCCCGCACCAGCGTGGCGTGCAATACGCCACGCAACGAGAGCGGGGCGAAACTCTGGGTCAGCCTGCCGACCTCATCAAAGCGAAGCGCCATGATGGCGCAGGCGGCCAGGGCGAGATGCTCGTTGAAGATGTCCACATGCTCGGGGGGCGGGGGCTCGTCGCCGAAGAGGGTCGAGGCCAGCGCCGAGCGGATAAACGCGTCCTCCTGCTCCCAGCTCTCCGACTTTTCCAGGTGGCAACCGATGCGGGCGCAGGCCGCACCAAGATCGATCGCCGGATCCGGCGCACACTCGCGACAGACCGGGCAAAACACCGCCCGCACCTCTTTTGGCGTCGCCTTAGCGCCATCCTCCCGGACACTGAGGAACGCAATCAACGCCCCCAGCCCATGATCGATCTCGAGTGTCTCGTCGGCCTGTGCCATCGTGACTCCACCGCCGCTAGAACGGGTCGTAACACAGGAGGCAGAGCCCCTCGGCGCGCATGGCGGCCAGCAGGTTCGTGGCATCCTCAGGGCGGGTCCGACTACTCAGCGCGACGGGTCGGCCGCAGCGCTTGCACGTCGGCGCGGTCGTCTCCCGCGCGACCGCCGCCAGCCCCGCCAGTTCCAGGGTCGAGGGGCGGGGCGGTGTGCGCCGTCGGCGGTAGGCGTCGAGCGAGACGATCGCGGCCACGGCGCTACTCCTCGGTGCCGAATGGCGGGTGGCACGCGGCGCATATCCCCAGCAGGCGCAATTCGTCCGCGCTGAACAGCTTATCCCCGTGGGCGATTGGCTGGCCGCAGTGGCGGCAGTGTGGCACGAGATATCCCGCCCACCTCGCCAATGACCGGGGATCGAGCGGCGTCACGCCGACCGATCGGCGCTGTCCGGCCAGGAAGCGCGCGACCGCGGCGTGCAACTCCTCCACGGCTAGGCCCCCACCAGGACACGATTGCCCCCAGCGGGCGCGGCCAGTGGCTCCTCGGCGAGCGCGAGGGCGTGGCGTTCCTCCAGCGGGGCCGGGATCGGGTCGTGCCAGTCGCGCGCCGCGCCGAGCCACGAGGCGATCGCCTCCCGCCCCTTGCGCGCCGCCTCCTCGGCGGTCGCGCCATGCGTCATGCAGCCGGGCAGTTCCGGCACGCTGACGACGTAGATGCAATCGTCGGGGTCCCACACGAGCTGCATGCTGTAATGCCCATAGCGCTCCTCCTCCGCCACGACCTCGGCCAGGACCGGCGGCGCGTAGCGGGCGCGCACGAACGCGAGTAGGTCGGGCACCGCCACGGCGGCGAGGCCCGCAAGCCCGGCGATGGCGGCGAGACGGACCCTCATCGCTGCTCCTCCTGCGCGGCGCGGGCGGCGGCGATCGCCGCGCGTGCCGCGCGCTCCTGATAGAACTGGGCGTCGGCCCCGTCCTTCCCGGCGAGCGTGAGCGTCGGGCCGGACGGGTGTTCCCACGTCTCGTGACTGCCGGTGGTCCGCACCAGGATGAACCTGGCAGCTCGCAGCGCGACTCGCAGCTCGCGCAGTTTCCGCGGCACCGGCTACCCGGCGTCCTCGATGGCCTGGGTGGCGGGGTCCTCGCCCTCGGGCGGCACAACGGCCCGCCCGGCCTCGGTGATCACCAGGCACCCCGTCTGCGCCTCGGCCAGGTAGCCGCGATCGACGAGCCCGGGCGTGTCGTGGAACGCGGTCGGATCGGCCTCTTGCGTCAGCCCCGCGTCGCCCGACACATCGGCACGCCGCAACGCGCCCTGCTGTCCCGGCGACAAGCCTTCCCACGCGCCCATCTTGCTACAATCCCTCTGCTCGCCGGTGGTCAGAGACCGGTGAGCCTATGCCGCCGCGTGGTCAGTTCACGCGGCGGCTTTTTTTGGTTGCTCCTGGGGTTGCCGCAACCGCTCCAGGTCGTCACGACGGATCAAGGTTCGTCGATTACCGGGTAGCTTGTACTTCTTCACCTCGTATTGCTCGATGAGACGATAGAGCGTCGGGCGACTGATCCCCATCTGCTCGGCAGCATCATAGGTATCGACAAACTCTTCGGCCATAACACCTCCCACATGAATGAATCTCCGTGGACCACAGAATAGCATAGTCTCTCATAATTGTAAACAATACGGCAATATCAAATAAACTATACCTAAAGTATTGATAAAATGAATCAAAGTGGTAAGATAGATAGTGTCAGAGGGAACAGTCCCCGAGACGCAAAGGGGCCTCACCGGCCAACCCTGAGAAGCAGACGGTGAGGCCGCAATCGCCCTTCCGGGCAAGGAGAGTCTACCCGATGTACGCCCAGCCCGCCCCGCCCGTTTCGCCGCCGCGCACGGCCCGCGACCACACCGCCGCCGAACTGCGCTACCTCGCCTGCGACGACCTCACCGGGATCGTGGCCTTCACCGCCCCCAGCGCCCACCGCCCCGGCCGCCGCAACACCGTCGCCTACGACGCCGCGACCGGCGCGACGCACTGCGACTGCAAAGGGGCCAGGTGCAGGCACGCCTGCTGGCACGAGGCCCTGGTCGCCGCCGCCTGGGCCGACCACCCCGCCCGGCGCGAGCTGCGCGTCCTGACCGCCCCGCGCCTCCTGGCCTACGGCAAGAAGGCCCGCGCGATGCTCGCCATCTACCGGGCGCGCACCGGGCGCGTGCTGCCGCTGGACGCGGTGAACCTCCTCGCCGCCCGCTGCGAGTACCGCGACCGCCTGGCGCTGGCCGACGCCCCGCTCGCGGCGTAGGGTGGGGGCATGGGTGGTCATCTTGACCACCCATGCCTTTACGCACCTGTTGCCTACCCTACTGTGACTATACGTTAACTAGGGCGTTCATCTTGACCACCCATGCCCCTGCCGAGATGGCCTTTCAAGATGACACCCCATACTCCCCAAGGAGCCACTTCATGACCCTCAACGATCTCATGGCCGCCCTCGTCGCCGAGCTGGCCGAGGAGATCCCCGCGCCGCTGTCCACGCCGTTCACGCTGGCCGGGGTCTGGGACGACCTGGCGCGGCTGGCCGGGGAGCAGCCCCCGCCCTGCGTCGCCCGGGTCCTCGACGCCCCGATCGCCGCCGTCGCGGTCGCGCGATACCCGACGCGCGGCTCGTACCTCGCCCACGCCGCGCAGTTCCCCGAGCCGACGGCGGGCTGGGAGCCCGCGTAGGCCGTCCCCGTCCTCAGCGCCGAGGGCACCCCGGCCCCACCGATGCGGCCCGCCGCCTGACCGTTGCGAGACGAAAGGAGCGCCACCGATGGACCATCGCCGCCACGCCAGGACGATCAACCGGGGTAAGGCCCGCCGCCAGCGCCAGGCGCTCGACCGCCTCGCCGCCCGGCGCGGCCTCGACCGCCGCCACCCGCTCCTGATGCACGATCACCCCGAGGCGACCGCCGCCTCGCTCTCCCTCGACAATATCCGCGTCTCGCTCGCGGCCCCCTACCACGCCGCCGTCACGTTCTTCTCGACCACCGACCGGCTCAACACCATGCGCGACCTGGCCGACGACGGCCTGATCGGGCGCGGCATCCTCCCCGGCGACCTGCTGCTCTTCGACTGCGGGCGCACCGCGCCCGAGGACGGCGCGATCATGTGGGTGGAGGCGGCGCACCCGGCCTACGTCGCCCGCGTCTGCCGCGTGCTGGCCGATGGGCGGGCCGAGTTCCGCGCCGCCGCCCCCGGCTTCGCGGTCCTCTCGGGCGAGCGCCGGATCGTCGGCACCCTCGCCGCCGTCGTGCGCGCGACCGACGGGCGGGGGGGTGCGGCGTGAAGCTCCTCGCCATCACCCCCGGCGGCATCACGCTCGACCTCGACGCGACCGATTGCCTCGTGCTGGCCGACTGCCTCGCCTACGCCCGGCGCGCGGACGCGCCGATCGACTTCTCGCTCGTGGAGGCGCTGCGGGTCGCGTTGCGGCTGGGGGCCGTGGTCGCCGCCCTCGACACGATCACCGACAACGGGGTGCCGGAAGGCGCGATGCTGGCCGACGCCCGCCGGGTGTGGGGGCCGACCGACAGCGGCGCGCGGGGGCGTTCCCGCGCGCCGGAACCGCCCGCGTAGGCGCGGTGCCCGCGCGCGAGGGGACGCCGCTGTAGGCAGGGAGAGGCCGCCGCCGGGGACCCCGGCGGCGGCTCTGGGTGGGGGGCGAGGGCGGGGAAGGCACGAGGTCGCGGGCAAGGCGCGTGGCCCCCGTGGGGGCATGGGGCCAGCGGCTCGCGGGGCCGTTCGGCATGGATTGGGTCCGTCTAGCGATCACAACGCGGCGCGCGGCGATACTGTTCCCGCCCGCAGGGTAGACTGGGGGCGCAGGCACCGGGGATGGCACCACGCGAGGAGGGACGATGCAACGCCACGAACTCGACTCGGTCGAGGGTCTCCAGCGCACGATCGCGGCGCTGGAGACCCTGGGGTACTACTACGCCGTCTTCCGCCTCGTCAACGCCCGCCAGCTGAAGCTCGGCGAGGTGGTCGTGTCGGAGGATGAGGGGGCGCGGTGGATCCTCCACGTCTACCCCGAGGGCCTGCCCGCCGAAGTCCTGGCCCTCGCGGGCGCGCCCGAACTGCCCGCGTAGGCGCGGTGCCCGCGCCGTGGTACGATACGCCCTCATTCTCCTATCTCCGATGGCCCGGCGGCCCCCAATCGCCGGGCCATCCCCATGTCACCCATCGCCGCCGCGCACGCAACCCCGACGCTGCTGGTCTCGCCCGCCCGTGTGCGCCAGCCGGAGGCGCGGTGAAGGCAAGATAAAGGCGGTGTGCCTAACAGCCCCACGCTCGCGCCAGCACTGGCAAGCGTCTGGCACTAACGCCCCCGCCGGTCCTTCGCCCTCGTGTGCTACGCCGCAGCCTTCACTGGCGTGGGTCGAAGCATGTGTTTCGACCGGCCCTTATGCTATCCTGCGTGGCATGAGTGACGAACGAGGACCGGCCCCGGGGCCGGAACCATTACCGGAACAAGGGCCAGAGTCGGGGCCGGTATCGGTCCCGGATGCCGGGCGTCGGCTGGGTATCTCCGAGCGCGCCGTCCGCAAGCGCATCCACGCGGGCACGCTGCGCGCCGAGCCCTTCGGTCGCTCCTTCATGGTCTGGCTGTCCGACGATGCCGATCCGGTAGGGCCGGAACCGGGGCCGGTCCTGGGACCGGAACCATACGAGGCGCAATACCGGGTGACGCCGGCCGACGTCGAGCAGGCCATCGAGCGCACCGGCGCGAAGTATGTCGCCGACATGGCCGCCCTCTACGACCGGATCGCCGCCGAGGTGGGGCGGCTCTATGAGGGCCAGCTTGCGGCGAAGGATGAGACGATCGCCGCGCAGCGGGACGCCCTGGCGACAAAGGACCAGGCGCTCGCGGCCGACGCGTTGGCGCTCGCCGAGCTGCGCCGCCGGGCCGAGGCGGCCGAGGCCGGGGTGGCCGAGGCCGGGGTGGCCCGTCAACGGCAGGATCGGGAAGCGGCGCAGCCTGCGCCAGCGGGGCCAGGGGGGCAGGGAGCGCGTGCCGTGGTACAAGGAGACGCCCCCGGCATGTGGGGGCGTTTGCGGGGCTGGTGGGACGGGGGAGACCGGTGAAGAAGAACACGCTCATGGCGCTCGCCGTGCTGCTGGTCGCCCTGCTGGTCGGGCTGCTGTGGATCTTCCTGGCCGCGAACTATAGCGGCCAGTAGGCACAGGCCGCGCAGGGGGGTCCGGGGGCGCGGGAAGTGGCGAGCGCCATCAGCCACGGCCCCGCGCCGTCGGCGGCGCTGTGGACGCGGCTGCGGCGGGTGTGCGGCGGGGGGCAACATGGATGAAGACCGGCGTGTCCGCGGGGTGGAGCGGATGTACGGTGCCCTCGGCGCGCACCTCGCGGCCCGCGCGGCGGCTGGCGAGCGGCGGGTTACCCTGACCTTCGCCGTCATCGAGGGGACGATCCTGGGCGGGCCGTTGCCGCGTTCGGCGCGCCATGCCCGCCACTACCGGCACTGGTGGCGGGGGGGTTCCGCGGGCTATACCCACGGGTGGTACGGCTGGCAGCGCGTCGGCTGGCACGTCGCGGCGGTCGACCTGGCGGCCGAGACGGTGACCTTCGTCCGCGCGGGTGACACCGAGTAGCCGCGGGAGCGCCAAGGACCCTGCCAAGTACCGGGGATGGCGAGCCGACCCCGGCGTGTGGGGGCGTCAGTCGGCGGTGGGCGCGGCGGGCGCGAGCTGGTGGATCTTGGCATCGATGGGCAGCAATTCGCCCAGGGCGACGCCGAAGGTGATCCAGCGCAGCGCCTCGATGACGACCAGGGGCAGCCCATCGCCGATGGCGAGACGAATGACGTTGCTCTCCGCCAGGGGCACGGCGATCAGGAGCGTCAGCGCGAGCGGCAGGCCGGCGGTGACGACCAGGCGCGCGAACGGGGGGAGGCGCTCCGCGCCGAGCTGCTCATCGAAGGCGCCGAGGAGGCTGGCCGCGAGCAGGAAGACCGGCCAGTCGAGCAGCAGGCGCAGCCCGGTCCCCACCTCCGCGACGAACAGCGGCCCGTCGTAGCCGAACACCCCCAGGACGAAGCGGCCGACCCCGACGAGGCCGTTGGTGAACAGCAGCGTTAGCAGCCCAGCGAGCAGCCCGTCCACGCGCGCGGCGGTCGCCGCGCCGCGCCCGCCGCGCGTGAAGGCCGGCAGTTCGTGCTTGATCCGCCGCAGCAGGGCGAAGATCGCGACCGCCGCCGCCAGCGAGAAGAGCGCCCCGGTCGGCAGGGCCACATGCTCGAAGCGGGCGAGGGCGCTCGGCCCCAGGAAGTAGCCGAGCAGGGTGAAGACCAGCAGGTAGAGGAATGCGCCGGCCGCCACGCCCGGCAAGAACGCGCCCGGCGACATCCCGAGCACGCCGGCCGCCAACGGCGTGGCGATGCGCAGGCCGGGCAGGAGTCGGCCGATCAGCACCGCCCGCACCCCGGAGCGCTGGATCGCCCCCTCGGCCCGCGCCAGTTGCTCCGGCCCGAGGTGCACGATCCAGCCGTAGCGCGTCACCAGCGACCGGCCGAAGCGTCGGCTGAGGAGGAACAAGCCCAGCGTCCCGGCGAGCGTCGCCGCTTCCTGCACCAGCAGGATCAGCCAGAGCGGATACTTCCCCTGCGCGGCGCCGACCCCGGCGAGCATCATCAGCACGTCGCCGGGGATCGGGCTCGGCACGCCCAATTCCTCGAGAAAGAGCACCGTGCTGATGATCACGAGCGGATGGGTATCGAGCAACGAGCGGACGTTGTGGCTGAGCAGTTCCCACAGGCCATTCATGCCGCACCAACCCTCGCCGTGACCCGCCTGACCGATGGTCAACGTGATCGCCAGGTAGCGATTCGTGGTCCTCGGGAAGACACTCGTGGTGTTGGGACCCGAGTTGGCACGGCGGAGGGCCCCTGCATGCCGATTGCATTGTGACGACATTCGTCGTGTTTGACAAGATGCTGCATGCCCTCGGCCATCGGGACGCTGTGCGCGCCGAAGCGACTGACGCGAGAGTGTCGACGGTCGCCGTCGCTCGCCTGCCCGTGCCCATCTGCACGCGGGCGCGTGTGTGGCGCTGGTGGCGGCGCTCAGGGGCGCATCCCGGGGGTGAGTGACGGAAGCTGTCACCAGCCGCAAAGTAGCAGGCGGAGACAGGGCAGCGTCAGCGGTGGAGGAACGAGCACTCACACCGGGAAGCGCCCGATGACTTGTTCGTACTCCTCCTGCGCCTCTGCCAGTGCGAGCCGCGAGTAGATCTCCAAGGATTGTCGGCTCGCGTGGCCCGAATACGGCTGGATCAACGCGTCGTCGATGCCCTGCGTCTTGAGCCAGGTAAACAGGAAGTGCCGCAACCGATGCGGCGAGATCGGTCGTGCAAGGTCGGCCTGTGTGGCATAGCGGGCGAGGAGTTTGCGGACGCCGCGATCACTGTAGGGCTTCTTCCACGACGACTCGAACAGATGCGTCGCGTGCTGGCGGCGCAGCGCGTCGGCGTGGAGCGCCAGCGTCTCTTTGAAGGACTGCGGGAAGGGGACCATGCGGTCCTTCGCCCCTTTGCCGCGATTGATGCGGATCTGGCAGCGATCAAAGTCAACATCGGTGAGGCGGATGGCGACGAGTTCGCTCACCCGCACGCCGGTGTAGAGCAGCGTCTTGATCAGCACGATATCTGGCCCATGACGTGCCTGCCAGACCGTCTCGTAGTACCGGCGGATCTCGGCCTCACTGGGCGTGTCGGGCAGGCGACGTGACGGGCCAGGGACGACAATGGCCAGTTCCTCGCGCAGGGCGCGAAAGACGCTCTTGAGGTACGCATAGTCCGGCCGCTCGGCACGCAGGTGCTTCGCGAGTTCCCGTGCCTTCTGCTTGGCGGGCGTCCGCAGCACGTCCATCGGGTCCCGCTCCTCTCCCCGACTCATGCTGATTGCGCCAGTGCCAACCGGGTGGTCATGTCCAACTGGAAGGTGCCATAGGGGTTAATATGCCCATAGAGGAGCGGCGTCAGCGCCCGCAGATCGGCCGGCCCAAGGCGGTCGGCCCACGCCGGCGCGGCCAGGACCTCCTGGAGCATCAAGGTGTTAATGTAGACGAGGCAGATTTGCAACAGATGCAGGGCTAACACGGCCACTTCCTGATCCTCCAGCCGGTTGGCCGCGATCTCGCCGCCCTTGCCGTAGAAGATGAAGCTATTGGCACTGTTCCAGTTCTCCACGACGTTGAGTCCCTCCTGGATCTCGCGCCGGAGGGCTTCCGACCGCAGGTAGTCACACAGAAAGATGGTCTTCACGGCCTTCCCCAGCTCGGCGAGCGCCTGATAGGTTGGGTGCTGCACATTACTGCGGGTGAAGCGGCGCAGCAGCGCCTCGGTCTCGGCGGTGCCGAGCCGTAGCGCCGTAGCATACTTCACCAGCTCATCATATTGCCGCGCGATCAGCTCCCAGTTGATAGGGCGCGTGAGGATCGGGGTCAGGCCGGGGAAGGCGTCGGGCTGGCCAGCAGTTGGCCGGTAGAGCTTCTGATGGGGGAGGTCCTTGAGTCGGGGCAAGAGCCGGAAGCCGAGCAGATGGGTAAAGGCGAAGGCGACCTCGCTCTGCCCATGGCTGTCCACGTAGTTCTTCTCGACGACCATCGTCGTGCAGTGGCGCAGCACCCCCTCGATCATCGCCGCCACCTCCGATGACGAGCACTGCTTCAGCTGGGAGTAGATGCAGGTGGCCTTACGCTCGACGTGCCAGTAGATCATCACCCCCCGCCCGCCGTAGCGGATGTGCCACTCGGTCATGAGGTTCTGGTCCCACGCCCCGAACTTCTTCGAGTCGGAGGCGCAGGCCGTCGTCCCCTCGCCCCAGATCCGTGGCAGGCGCGCCGCGAAGGTGGCGTCGGCGACGTGGGCGATGGCATTGCGCAGCTGCTCCTTATGGATGAAGCGCCGCCGCACGTACCGCAGGTCCTGGTCGGTGCTGCCGGGGTCGGCGGTGGCGACGCGCTTGAGGCCGGTGTTGGTGCCCAGCCCGTAGAGGCACAGGAGGAGCCGCTTCTGGAGCGTGTCCCGGTCGAGCGCTTCGCGCGACGCGACGCTGGTGAAGTGCCGGGTGAAGTCGGCGCGCAGGTCGGCCTCCTTGAGGATGTCGAGGAGGTTGGTCATCGGCCAGCGCGCCACCAGGTCGCCCTTGAGCGCCGCCAGGTTCGGTGCCTCGGCCTGCGCCGGCAATGGGCTGAGGATGATCGGACCGCCGACACCACGCTCGCGCAGCCGCACGTAGGGATTCGTGGGGAGGTCGCGTGCGAGCGTGTCGAGGGCCACCGTCAGCGCCTGCCGCAGGCGCTCGACGAAGACCGCAGCCTCTGGTGGCTGGCGCAACGCCTCGTAATACGCCGCGCGCTGCTCCTCAAAATTGCTGGGGAGGTCGGCATCGGGGTCGCGGTAGCGGTCGGCACCCTCCACCCAGATTTCCCGCGAGCGCAGCCCCTCACGCAGGGCCGTCAGCGCGCAAATCTCGTAGGGCACACGGGCGATGCGCTCGCGTCCTCGCGCGTCCCGCTCGACCACCACCGCACGCCAAGCAGGAGGCATCACCCCGTCAAGGGGCACGTCCTCGCTCTGGTCGTAGTATTGCTGACGACTGTCGGCATAGGTCCGTAGCAGGTCCAGCGCTCGGATCACCGGGCGGTGACGCTCATTGTTCGAGCGGAAGACCAGCGTGGCCAGGAGCGGTGGGACCAGCCGCCGATAGTAACTCCCATAGGACGCCCGCATGTGTCCCTGCACAAGTCGGCGATAGGCCCCGCCGGTCGCCCGCGCTTCTCGCACCAAATCCCGGAGCGTCTGCTCGCCGGCGATCGGGAAGACGACCTCCCGCACCGTGCCGTCTGGCGCGGCGAGCGCGGCCTCAGCCAACTGGAAGAGGAGTGCTGTTTTGCCCGTGACGCGCTTGAACTCGGCCAACAGGGTCTGTTCGACGCGTTGTTCAGCGCGGCTGCCGAGTTGGTGGATGAGTTGCACGAACAGATCGAGGAGCGTATCGGTGATCTCCCGGCTGCGCAGATGACCAAGCGCGGCCAGCAACGTATGCCGGATCGCGTCGGGATGGGCGCGCAGGGCGCTGGGCGGCTCAACTGCGGCCCGCTGCCGGAACTGCTGCACCAGCCGGGGCACAAGGTCACGGAAGAGATCCGGTGGGAGCTGGAGTTCCCGTAGCCGCCGCAACTTGGCGAGCTCACCCAGAATGCTATCGAGGCCCGCCCGCCCGGGATCGGTCCGTAGGTCGTGGAGGGTGACCACCGCCGGTGCCACCGGATCGGCCTCGGCGAGGAGGGCGTCCAAGAGGACGCGGGTCGCAGGCAGGAGACGCTCCAGGGTCGTGGCGTGGACCTCTGCTTCATACTGCTGCCAGGCGGAACGGGCGAGGCGCTCCACCCGCGCCGGTGCCGGAGGCTCGATCTGCAGGGCACGGCAGCGCGCATAGGCGGCGGCTTGGAGTTGGTCCGGTCGGCCCTCACGGGGGGCGACCGCCGCCGCCAGCCAGCGGGCCAGCTCTTCGGCGTCCTCCACGGTGGCCGGGCGGAAGTCAAGGGCCTCACGGATCTGGGCGCGGTGGTACTCGCTCGCCCGGCCACGCCAGTCGTAGGCTAGCCAGGCGCTGGTCGGCACGCCAACTTGCTTGGCAACGTGCTCGACCACCGCGCCGGGTACGTCGCCCTTGTGCTCGGGGAAACGGCTGTCGTACTGGAATACTTTGAGGAGGACTGCAAAGCCAAGGCGCGTGGCCCCGGCCTTATTGGCCAGCAGTGCCAGGTCATTCGGCACGAGCGTCCAATGCTCGACCAGTTCGTCGCTGGTCCACAGCCGTTTCATTGCCTCCCCCCGCTGCCGCGTCTCCGCCTGCCGACGTCAGCGAAAGTACCGAGAATGAGTAGAGTCGGCACTTCGCCTGGTCGCGGCAGTATACGTTCGGGGGGTAGACGGTACAAGGAGAGCCATCAGCGGTCGAAGTACCAACGCCAGGAGCAGAATCGGCACTCTACACTAGAGCGCCGCGCACCGAAACAACGCTACTTTGCGGCTGGTGACAGCTTCCGTCACTCACCCCCATCCCGGACCGATGGGGGATAGCGCACGTACAGGGCCCGCGCTACGCTGGGGCTGGCGGCGCGCTGCGGCGGAGCGGCCGCCGAAGCCACACCCCCACCATCCCCCATCCCTCCTCCTCCTCGCGCCCGTCGGTGGCTGATCGACGGGCGCGCCCCTTGTCCTGACGCCGCTCAACGCACGATAACCGTAATTGGCGTGCCCCAGGAATGGCGCGCTCACTGGGGAACCGTCGCCGATCGGCGACAGGGCGACATAACACCACCGGTTTCCGCTGTAGCGAACGCCGGATCGCACCGATGGCGAGGTGCGACTACGACCCCCGCATGGCCCCGATCGCCTGGGTGGACGTGTTGGCGCGGGCGGGCCGCGAGACCCACCCTTTGTGCTATGCTGCGGCGCTGGGCGCTGATCATCGTTATACAACCGCGTCAGGGGCGTCAGGGCGATCGACACCGCGCGCGACGATCCGGCCGATCGCCGCGCCCGTGTGGCCCGGCCGGGAGCACGACCGGCCCGGCGTGGGCGACACCGCCGGTAGGGCGCCAGGTGGGCGGGGGGGGGCGGGGGGGGGCGGGGGGGGGCGGGGGGGGGCGGAAGCGGGCGTCCGACCGCG
>JAABUN010004025.1_pt1 | contig 21090 bp, 15 predicted proteins | sample 5559311 | NCBI WGS metagenome assembly JAABUN01 (sample SAMN10711877, study PRJNA513370) | rock metagenome | isolation source: Antarctica rocks | place: Antarctica: Victoria Land, Siegfried Peak sud
AGCAAGCCGGTTTGTTTTTCCTTTGCCAGAAGATTTTCCACGTTTGCGGAAACCGCTTGATTTTTATTTTCCGCGTGTTTGGCAAAGATACGCAAAGAGCCGCCGTGTGTCGGAAGTTCTTCGACATCAAACATTTCCAGATTTTGCGCCGCGAAGATTTGTCTTACCGTGTGAAACGAAAGATAGGAAAAATGCTCGTGATAAATCGTGTCGAACTGGTTGTTTTCGACGAGCTGCAAAACGTGCGGAAACTCCATCGTTATCACGCCGTCAGGCTTTAACGCGATTTTCAAACCGCCGACAAAATCGTTGATGTCGGGGACGTGCGCCAAAACATTGTTGCCCAAAAGCAAATCGGCTTGCAGATTTTCCGCGACTAATTTCTCCGCCAGTTCGACGCCGAAAAACTCCGTCCGGCTTTCGATTCCTTTTTCGTGCGCCGCCTGCGCCGTGCTTCGGGTCGGCTCGATGCCGAGAACCGGAACGTTTTTCTCTTTGAAATACTGTAGAAGATAACCGTCGTTTGACGCAATTTCGATGATTTGCGAGTTTTCGTCAAAACTGAAACGCCGCGTCATCATTTCGACGTATTGGCGGGAATGTTCGAGCCACGATTTTGAGAACGACGAAAAATATGCGTAGTTCTCGTCGAAAATCTCGTCGGCTTTTTTGTATTCGTCAATCTGCACGAGAAAACATTTCTCGCAGACGAAAACGCGCAGCGGATAGAAAATCTCCGGCTCGTTAAGCTGTTCGGCGCGCAAGTAAGCGTTCGACGGCGGGCTGTTCGCCAAATCGACAAATTCGCGGGTCAATGGATTTTTGCAAAATCGACACTTCATCGTGTTTTTATAAATTATTTAAAAGTCTAATTTTCAATCCGAAACGGCGAATCGAAAGCGTCAAAAAACTGTAGCTCGGCATCGCGCTGTGAGATAACCGGATTTTCAACTTTCCAGTCGACATTCAGCGTCGGGTCGTCCCAGCGAATGCCGTCTGCCAAATCGGATTGATACGGCGCGTCGATTTTATATTCGATTGCCGCGTTCTCCGAGAGCGTGCGAAAGCCGTGCGCGAAGCCTTTCGGAATGTAAACGGCGCGCTCGTTTTCGGCTGAAAGCTCGATTGCGTCCCATTTGCCGTAAGTTTCCGAATCCTTCCGCAAATCGACGAAAACATCAAGAATAGCGCCCGCGACGACGCGCACGATTTTTGTTTCGACACGCGGCGGAAGCTGAAAATGCAGACCGCGAACCGTGTCTTTTGCCTGATTAAAAGAAACGCTTTCCTGTTCCCAAACCGTTTGCAAATCGTGCGCGGCAAAAATCTCGCGGTCATAAAAGCGCATAAAAAACCCGCGCGCGTCTCCGATTCGCTTCAGCTTTATTTCAAACGTGCCTTTGAGCTTAAGCGGTTCGATGCGCATTTTGATTTTTGTCTTGGTAAAAAGCGATTTGAATGGCTGTCAATTCGACCAAATCCCGCTTGTCCTTAAAACCGCGATACCATTCGGCGGTCAGCCTCACCGCTTCGCTCAAACTCAATTTCGGTAGCCATTTCAATTCGTGTTTCGCCTTCGCGCTATCGAGTTTCAAAAGACGCGCTTCGTGCGGCTGCTCGCCGTCGGCGATTTCCCAGTTGACGGATTCGTTCCAAACACGCTTGATTTCTTCCAAAATCCACCCGACCGGTTTTGCATCTTCTTCGGACGGTCCGAAGTTCCACGCTCCGGCAAAATCTTTTTCGCCCGCGTGAAGTTTTTCCGCCAGTTTCATATAACCGGCGAGCGGTTCGAGCGCGTGCTGCCACGGGCGAATCGAATGCGGATTGCGAATCGATAATTTCTCGCCGAAAATCAAAGAACGAAAGACATCCGGCAAAAGTCTGTCTTCAGACCAATCGCCGCCGCCGATGACGTTTCCGGCGCGCGCCGTCGCAATCAAGGTTTTGCCGTCTGCAAAAAACGAGTTTCTGTATGCCGAAACCGCAAGTTCCGCGCACGCTTTGCTGTTTGAATACGGGTCAAAACCGCCTAATCTTTCCGTTTCACGATAAGCCCACAGCCATTCCTTGTTTTCATAAACCTTGTCGGTCGTTATGACGACGACCGATTTGACCGAATCGATTTTGCGAACGGCTTCCAAAACATTCACCGTGCCGATAACGTTCGTCGCGTAAGTTTCGACCGGCGCGCGATAAGATTTTCTGACGAGCGATTGCGCGGCAAGATGAAAAACGATTTCCGGCTGAAAATTTTGTAAAACCTTTTCAAAATGCGGCAAATCGCAAACGTCGCCGAAGACGGAATTTATGCGCTTTTCGATTTCTAAATTTTCAAACAAATTCGGCTGCGCGTCGGGAGCGAGCGAGTAGCCGCAAACGTCCGCCCCGAGATTTTTAAGCCAGAAAGCGAGCCAACTGCCTTTAAAACCCGTATGTCCGGTGATTAAAACTTTTTTTCCGTTCCAGAATTCCAGCATTTACCAGACTTTCCAGGGCGCGTCGCCCGTTTGCCAACCCTCTTCAAGCTGGCGTTTGTCGCGCAAAGTATCCATACATTGCCAGAAACCGTTATGCTTGTAAGCCTTTAGTTCGCCTTCGTTTGCAAGTCGTTCGAGAGCTTCGAGTTCGAGAACGCTTTCGTCGCCAGAAAGATATTCCAAGACCTGCGGCTCGAAAATCAGAAAGCCGCCGTTTATCCAGCCCTTGTGCGTTTGCGGTTTTTCGCTGAACTCTGTCGTCGAATCGGGCTTTATCAATAATTCGCCGTATCTCGCCGGCGGGTGAACCGCCGTAACGGTCGCCATTTTGCCGTGCGAGCGGTGAAATTCGAGCAGTTTTTTCAGGTCAACGTCGGCAACTCCGTCGCCGTATGTAACCATAAAAGTTTCGCCTTTCAAAAAAGGCTCGAGCCGTTTAATGCGCCCGCCGGTCATCGAACTTTGCCCGGTGTCTATTAAATTAACCGTCCAATCTTCAAACTGTTCGTTTTTGGAAATCTCCGTCTTTCCGCTCGACAAATTGACGGTCATATTACCGCTCAAAGTAGAATAATCAAGAAAATAACGCTTGATGATTTCGCCTTTGTAGCCGAGCGCCAGATAAAAATCTTTAAAGCCCTGCGCGGCGTAGATTTTCATAATGTGCCACAGAATCGGGTAACCACCGATTTCGACCATCGGTTTCGGGCGCACTTCGGTTTCTTCAGCGAGTCTCGTTCCCAGCCCGCCCGCTAAAATAGCAACTTTCATATTTTTCCAGCAGTTATAACTTTTATCAATTCCGTCGTTTTCGTGAGCAAAAACTTGTCTCAAAAGTTTCCCACATTTTTAGTCGTTTTCAAAATAGGACTTAACTCGATTTGAGATAAAATTTAGCAGCTCTTCGCTCATCTCGGTATGAATCGGGAGCGATAAAACCTCGTCGCAGAGTTTTTCCGTTTCGGGCAACCCGAAATCGGGCGCGACGTATTCCGCAAACGCCTCTTGACGATAAAGCGGAACGGGATAATAAATCATCGCCGGCACGCCCGCCGCCTCCAGATGTTTTTGCAGAGCGTCGCGCGCGCCGCCTCCGACCCGCAAAGTATATTGATGAAACACGTGCGTCGAGTTTTGAGCGCGCGCGGGCGTTTGCAGTTGTTCGATATTTTTAAAAGCGTCGTCGTAAAATTTCGCGGCTTTTCGGCGCGCCGCCGCATATTCGTCAAGATGTTTTAGTTTTATATCCAAAACGGCGGCTTGCAGCGTGTCGAGACGCGAATTTACGCCGACGACCGAGTGATAATATCTTTTCGACTGCCCGTGATTGGCAATCGTTCGCATTTTGTCGGCAAGCGCCCCGTCATTTGTAAATATCGCGCCACCGTCGCCGTAACAGCCCAAATTTTTTGATGGAAAAAACGATGTCGTGCCGATGTGTCCAATTGTTCCGGCTTTTTTCGTCGTGCCGTCGGCGAAAGTATAATCCGCGCCGATTGCCTGCGCGTTGTCTTCGATAACGTAAAGATTGTGCTTTTCGGCAATCTGCATAGTCGCTTCCATATCGCCGCAGGTTTGCCCGAAAAGATGCACCGGAACAATGGCTTTTGTGCGCGGCGTAATCGCTTTTTCGATAATTTTCGCCGTTACGTTAAAAGTCTCGGCATCGACTTCGACCATCACGGGCTTCAATTTCAAAAGCGCGACGACTTCGGCAGTGGCGATAAACGTAAAAGAAGGCACAATAACTTCGTCGCCTTCTTTCAAATCAAGCGCCATCAGCGCGATTTGCAGCGCGTCCGTGCCGTTGGCGCAGGGAACGACGTTTTTCACTTGCAGATAATTTTCTAAATTCTTTTGAAATTCGCCGACCGCCGCGCCGTTTATATACGCCGCCGAAGCGACGCAGCTTAAAATCGCCCGGTCAATTTCCGGTTTAATTTTTTCGTATTGACCTTTGAGGTCAACCATTTGTATCCGGCTCATTTCGAGTTTTTCGCAATCTGTTTGGCGCATCGAACAAATTATTAAATGTAGTTGGCGGCGCGGCAAAAAGCAAATCTGCGATGGAAAAGTATGATTTTACGGGAACAGCGAAATTTTTTATTTTTACCGAAACGCGCCGGTCAAAATGTTTTCGCGCGAAAAGAATTCTGAATCGAGCAAACATCTTTGCGCGCCGCTTTCTTACAGACAAATAAATTTTGGACTTTCGCCCCGTTTGAAACTGTATTTAGCCGTAACCAAAAATTTTACGCTTGAAAAATTCAGCCCGACGGTTCACACTTTGTTTTCAAACGAATTTTTATTCTATTTTTATTCGACCGAAAAAACGAAGCACTAATATCTATGTTTGAACGCTACACGGAAAAGGCGCGCCGCGTCATTTTTTTCGCCCGTTACGAAGCCCTTCAATACGGCTCGCAGGTCATCTCGCCCGAACACATTCTTCTGGGTTTAATGCGCGAGGACAAAACGATTTCAGCCAGATATTTTCCGTTCCGACGCAATTTGACGGTCGAATCGGTGCGGCGCGAAGTCGAAGAACGGATTGTTTTGCGCGAACGCATTCCGCAGTCGGTCGAACTGCATCTCGCGCCGGAAACCAAGCGCATCCTGCGGTTTGCCGGCGAAGAAGGTCAGAGCCTGCAAAGCCGCCACATCGGACCGGAACATCTGCTGCTCGGAATCATCCGCGAAGAACGCTCGATTGCGGCGGAAATTCTTTATCAATACGGTTTGCGGCTCAAAGACATGCGCGAAGAAGTCGCGCAGCAAAGCGGCTTCCCGAATATGTTCGCGTCTTCTTCGTCATCTTCGACACCCGAGAAATCCGAGACGCCGAATTTGCAGGAATTTACCCGTGATTTGACGGCTGACGCGGCTGAAGGAAAACTCGACCCGCTCGTCGGGCGCGCGGCGGAAACCGAGCGCGTCATCGAAATTCTGTGCCGACGGACGAAAAACAATCCGATTTTAATCGGCGAGGCAGGCGTCGGGAAAACGGCGATAATCGAAGGCTTGGCGCAGCGCATCGTCGATAAGAACGTGCCGTCGTTTCTGGAAAACAAACGCATTTTGTCGCTTGATTTGTCGCTCGTCGTCGCCGGAACGAAATATCGCGGGCAGTTTGAGGAACGCCTTAAAAAAATTATGGGCGAGCTGCGCGACAATAAGGAATGCGTCGTTTTCATCGACGAAATTCACACGCTCGTCGGTGCAGGCTCGGCTGAAGGAACGCTTGACGCGGCGAATATCTTGAAACCGGCTTTGTCGCGCAACGAAATTCAGTGTATCGGCGCGACGACGCCCGCCGAGTTTAGGAAATCCATCGAAAAAGACAAAGCCTTGGAACGCCGTTTTCAATCGGTCAAAGTCGCGCCGCCGAACGAAGCGGATGCACTGAAAATAGTCGAAGGCATCGCCGAAAGATACGAAGCGTTTCACCAAATCCGCTATTCAAAAGAAGCGCTCGAAGCCGCTGTTCGCCAATCGAATCGCTATATTCCCGACCGATTTTTGCCCGACAAAGCGATTGACGTTTTAGACGAAGCCGGCGCGCGCGCCAAACTTCGACATCAAACCGAAACTGCCGCAAAAGGCGAGCCTTCGTGGAAGGAAACGGTCGAAAACTGGAAGCGCGTGGCGGCGAATGAAGAACAGCTTCTCGCCTTTGAATTAAAGACTTTGGAAGATTCATTTTTCGCCGTCGAAGTTACCAAAGACGACGTTGAAGAAGTCATCGCGCGCTGGACGGGCGTCCCCATTTCGTCAATCAAACAAGGGGAAGCGAAAAAACTTCTTGAAATCGAAACCGAGCTGCACCGCCGCATAATCTCGCAACGTCCGGCGATTTCCGCGCTCGCACGCGCTATTCGTCGCTCTCGCGCCGGTCTGAAAAATCCCGACCGACCAATCGGCTCGTTTCTTTTTTTAGGTCCGACCGGCGTCGGCAAAACCGAAGTCTCGCGCAGTCTCGCGCAATTTCTTTTCGGCTCGGAACGCGCGCTCATTCGTTTCGACATGTCGGAATTTATGGAAAAACACACGGTTGCCAAATTTATCGGTTCGCCGCCCGGATACGTCGGACACGAAGAAGGCGGGCAACTTACCGAAAAACTCAAGCGCGCGCCGTATTCGATTGTGCTGTTCGACGAAATCGAAAAGGCGCATCCCGATTTGTTTAATGTTTTATTGCAGGTTTTTGAAGACGGCGTTTTAACCGACGCGCAGGGAAATACGATTGATTGTAAAAACGCGATTTTTATAATGACATCGAACATCGGCGCGCGGTTTATCCAAAAACGCGCGAGCTTAGGTTTTCAAACGGGCGCGGACTCGTCGCGGCGGAAAATGGAAGAACAGGTTACAAGCGAAGTGAAAAAAACTTTCGCGCCCGAATTTATTAATCGTCTTGACGAAATCATAATTTTCGACGAGCTTGTCGATGAAGATTTAATGCAGATTATCGATTTGCAAATCGCGCGGTTAAACGAAATTTTAGTCAAACACGCCCTGCAAGTGCGCCTTACCGACGACGCCAAACTCTGGCTGATTGAAAAAACCTGCGCCGACCGCAGCTACGGCGCGCGACCTCTTAAAAGAGCTTTGCAGCGCAACGTCGAAGACGAGCTTTCCGAAGCGATAATTCAAGGCGAACTCGACGCCGAAAGCATCGTCGAAGTTTTCGTCGAAAACGATAAATTAGCGTTTCGTCCCGTCCGGCTCGAAGCGGCGCTCGCAGAAGACGCGCTGCTTGAGCAAGTGTAAATCTAATAAAAAACTGAAAACAAAAAGCGGAAAATTCAACAGATATATTTTCCGCTTTTTGTTTTCAGTTTTTCATTTTTCGTTATTGTCTGTATAATCGGTAAATTTGTTGGCGTGCGCGTCTGAAGGGCAACCCGAATTCGATTCAATGAATCAAATTTCGCGTATCAAATCCGGCGAAAATCCTGCTTTTATTTTAACGAGTTATTATTGTTTTTGTCTTTTATTTTGAAATTTTACAGAGAAAACTTTCCGGCTTTTTCCACGAGCCGCAATTTAGCAATCATAAAGGAAATCGGTTTTATGTATATTCTTCGCCACTTCGCACTTGTTTTACTGAGCGTCGCGTTTTCGGTTCCGCCGCTTTCGGCAGCTGTAACGGGCGAGAATGCGAAAAGTAAGTTAAAATCCGCAGCGGTTCAGCAGCAGCTTGTGGAAACGGTTGATATTCAAGGGAATCGTCGTCTGCGCGACGAAGATTTGCTTTATTACATCAAGACGCGCGCCGGCGACGTTTTTGACCAGGCGCAGCTTGAACGCGATTTGAAAGAACTGCTTTCGCTGAACTTTTTCGATAAAGTCGAGTCGAAAGTTTTGACTCAAGCCGGCGCGCGCGGCGGCGTCGACGTGATTTTTCAAGTCAAAGAACTGCCGATTATCCGCGATTTGCAGTTCAACGGCTTAAAAGCCGTTCCCGAATCCGAAGTGCTGAAGGCTTTCCGCGAACAGCGCGTCAACATCTCGAAAGAAGCGGTTTTCAACCCGGTCAACGCGCAGAAAGGCGTCCGCGTCATCCGCGAACAGCTTGCGTCGAAAGGCTTTCCGAACGCGAAAGTTACTTATAAAGAAGAAGAAGTTTCGGCAACGTCCGTCGCCGTAATTTATAACGTCGAGCAAGGCGAGCGCTCGCGCATCATCGAAATTGAATTTGAAGGCAACGAAATTTTTAAAGACGGCGAATTGAGAAATCAGTTGCAGCTCGTCCGCGAAACCGGCTTGATTTCGCGTTTCAAAGGGCAGGACATTCTCGATTTGCGCAAGCTCGAATACGATTTGCGTAAAAATGTGCTGTCGTATATGTTCTCGAAAGGCTATTTCGAAGCGCGCATCGGCGAGCCGCAAGTCGTCGGATTAGGCGTTAAACGCACCGATTTCCTGCCGCTGATTACTTTGCCGCTGCCGCTTATTTCCTCGAAAGACGACACTTTGAAAATCATTGTTCCCGTAACCGAAGGAAAAGTTTTTCGCGTCGGCGAACTTAAAGTCGAAGGCAATTCTATTTTTTCCGAAGAGCAGATTCTCGGATACGTCGGACTCAAAAAAGGCGAGATTGCCAACGGCAAACGTCTTCAGGAAGCGGTCTACGAAGATTTGAAAAAAGTCTACGGCTCGCAAGGGTTCGTGCTTTACGAAGCCGAATATGCACCGGAATTTAAAGACAATCCGGCAAATCCGAGCGAAGGCATCGTCGATTTAAAAATTATTATCGACGAAGGCAAGCAGTTTCGTCTGCGCCGTCTCGAATTTACCGGCAATACTTTTACGCGCGACAAAATTCTGCGCCGCGAAGTTCTCATCAACGAAGGCGACATCTACAATCAGGGCGCGGTTGAAACTTCGATTCTGCGGCTCAATCAAACACAGTATTTCGACCCGCTCGACAAGGACAGAGACGTTGAAATCCGCACCGACGAAGAACAGGGCGAAGTCGATTTGGTTGTTAAAGTCCGTGAAAAAGGCAAACAGCAAATCAACTTGAACGGCGGCATTTCCGGCATCGGCGGCTCGTTTTTCGGGCTTGAATACTCGACCAACAACCTTTTGGGGCGCGGCGAAGTTCTTTCATTTCAAGCCGGTTTCGGCAATCGCCAGCAGAGTTTTCAGTTCAGCTTTCAAGAACCTTATTTCCGCGACCGCCCGATTTCGGTAGGATTTACCCTTTTTACCAGCAAACAGCAGTTTTTCGGTGAAGGCACGTTTTTGTCGCAGAACCAAACTCTACTGCAGGACGCTGTTAATCCGACGGGAAATCTGACGACCGATTCGGGCAATCTTTTCACCTATACTTCTTACGGCGCGTCGGTTTTCGCCACCGCGCCGCTCTCGGAGTTTTTGCCGAAGCGCAGATTTTCGCGCCTCTCGCGCGTCGGCTTGCAATATCAGCTTTCGGCGACGAGCATCAGAGACCCGAAAGTCAATTCGTCCGGCGACCCGAATCTTGTCATTCCGGTTATTTTTTCACAGCCGAATATCATCACGAGCGGCGTTACCGGCAGCTTCGTCTATGATTCGCGCCAGCCGTCGGAAAACGGCATCGACACTTTACGCGGCAAGCTGCTTTCGGCGTCAATCGGTTTAACCGGTCTCGGCGGCGACCTCAGAACTTATCAGCCGAGCGTTACATACACGCATTTTATTCCCATCCGGCGCAAAAAATCGTCGAACGCCGAAGTGTTCGGCTTTCGTCTTCAGGCGGGAACAATCGGCAGTTACGCGACGACCAGTAAAATCAGAAACGCCAACACGGACAAAATCATCGGCGGCATTCCGCTTTCCCAGCGCTATTATCTCGGAAGCGAAAACGACATTCGCGGCTACGACACGCGCGCCATCAGTCCGATTACGCCGTTCGACACGTTTATTTCGAGCCGCAACGTAACGGTCGCCGCAAACGCGAGCGGAACGCCCGTCGCGCCGACCGGTTTGAGCAGCGACCTATTAGCGCAAATCGCGCAGCTCGGCGTTCTTGACGGCACGACCGCCAACAGTGCCTCTTTGTATTCGAGAAATTTCCAGTTCACCGGCGGCGACACGCAACTTCTCGGCAACTTTGAATACCGCATCCCGATTTTCGGTCCGGTTTCAGCTGCCGCTTTCGCCGACATCGGCTCGGTTTTCAATTTGCGTAAAACCGGCAATCAAGCCATCAACAGCGCGTTTCTGTCTGACGACACTTTTATCGGCGCGGGAACGTTGAGCGCGTTTGCGCTGCGCAACAATCCGAATCTTGAAGGCAGATTCGGTACACTCCTTGTTTTCCAGAACGACCGCGTGCTGACGACCGAAGAATTTGCCCAGCGCATCTGCAACACGCCGATTTGTCCCGACCCGACGCTGCTGAATTTACAGCCGGTTTTCCTGCGCGGCGAAGCCCAGCAGAACCGGCTTTTGCGAGTCAGCGACAGCGCGTTCAGCAAAATCGGCGATTATCGCTCGAGCATCGGCGCGGAGCTTCGCGTGCAGGTTCCGGTCGTTAACGTGCCGTTCCGCCTGATTTATTATTTTAACCCGAACGCCAAACGCGGCGCGGTTCCCGGCTTGCCCGGAATCGTTTTGAACGAGAAGCGCAGCGGTTTCCGCTTTACGGTTGGAAGAACGTTTTAAGATATCTTAAGATAAAAGAAACGAGGCGAATTAAAGATTTGCTCTCTTCTATTCGTTTTGATAATTTCGCCGCGCGCTTGATTTGTTCGGCAGTTAGCTTCTTGCCCGCGTTTCTTTTATCTTTGATAAAAATACAAGCAACATTTTCGTTGAAAAAAGTTTCAAAAGGTAAAGTCAAAATTAAAAAGCCTTTTTCTAAAGTTTAAGGAGTATTCTAAAAAAATGAAAACATTTCGTTCAATGTTCGCCGGTCTTTTAGTTGCCGTCGCCTTTTTCGCCGTTTCGAGCTTTGCGCAGACGGGCGCAGTAGGAAATGCCAAAATCGTCATTATCGACACGGGAGCTTTTGCCGACGCAAAAGCCGGCATTGGCAAATATAACAACGCGATGAAGTCGCTCGATGCGGAGTTTGCAACCGTTCAAAACGATTTGACCGCGACGGCAAACAGACTTACAACGCTGCAAAAAGAAATTCAAACGCTGCAAGACCAAGCGGCAAGCGGGAAAGTTCCGGTCGACCAAAAATCGGCTCAAACAAAAGTCGAACAATTTCAAACTTTGCAAACCGATTTCAAACGCAAACAGGAAGATGCAAAGGCGCGTTTCGACCGCCGTCAAGAGCAGATAATGGGTCCGATTATGCAGGACATTTACAAAGCGATGCAGGATTTTGCGACACAAAAAGGCTACGACCTAATTCTCGACGCCGTAAAACTTGACGCGCAGCAAATGATTCTCGCCTTCATTCCGAGCAAAGTCGACGTAACAAAAGACTTCATTACTTTTTACAACAGTCGCCCGGCTTCGACCGCATCGGCTGGCGGCGCGCCCAGATAAATTAGAAGACATAATACGGAAGACAGAAGACAGAAATCAGAAGTTTGAAATCGAGCGGAAAAAGCCGTAGATTTTCTTCTTCTAATTTCTATCTTCTGATTTCTGTTTTCTGGCTTCTATCCTCTAAAATATGACCGCAACGCTTCTCGACTCGCTTGCCATACAGGAAATTTTGCCGCATCGTTTTCCGTTTCTGCTCGTCGATAAAATCGTCGAACTCGTGCCTCGGACGCGAATAGTCGGCGTCAAGCAGGTTACGATAAACGAGCATTTTTTTGCCGGACATTTTCCCGAAGCGCCCGTTATGCCGGGCGTTTTGATTATCGAAGCGCTGGCGCAGGTCGGGGCGATTCTCGCTTTGCGCGAGTTTGCCGACCGGAAAAATAAAATTCCGTTTTTCAGCGGCATCGACAAAGCGCGTTTTCGCCGTCCGGTCGTGCCGGGCGACACGCTTTACCTTGAAGTTACGGCTTTGAGAATCGGAAGCAAAGTTCAAAAAATGCAGGGAATCGCCCGTGTTGACGGTCAAATCGCCGCCGAAGCGGAAATTATGTGCATCATCGGCGACCGAAAGGCGCAAGAGGAAACAAAATAATATGTTGCTGTTATTGCAAATCAAACTTACACAGGTTCAAGCCGGAGCGTTATTCGGCGCGGTTTTGGGCGCGCTTCTCGGTTTAATTCCGCTGATTTTGGGCATCATCAGAAAGCGCACGAAAATAGGCGTTCTCGGTTTTCTCGCTGCCATTATTGGCAACGCGCTTTTGGGCATCCTCGTCTCGATTCCGATTATCGGACTTTGCGTTTATTTGATATTGAAGAAAAGCAATCCAATCGAAGTTCGTGTTGTGAACGAAAATCCAATCGACGTTAAAATCGACAGTTCTGAAAACCGCTAATCGTCCGCTATGACATTTATACACGAAAGCGCAATCGTCAGTCCGATGGCTCAAATCGGTGCAGATTGTCATATCGGAGCGTTTTCGGTTGTCGGCTCACAAGTAGTTCTAGCCGAGCGCGTTTCGCTCGAATCGCACGTCGTCATCGACGGCGAAACAAGCGTCGGCGCGGAAACGAAAATTTTCCCGTTCGTTTCAATCGGGCTTGCGCCGCAGGATTTGAAATACGCGGGCGAGCCGACGCGGACTGAAATCGGCGCGCGCAATCACATCAGAGAATTCGTAACCATTCATCGCGGAACGGCGGGCGGCGGCGGTCTAACGCGCATCGGCGACGACAATTTGCTGATGGCGCAGGCTCACGTCGCGCACGACTGCCAAATCGGAAACAAAGTGATTATGGCAAACGCCGCAACGCTCGCCGGACACGTCGAAATCGATGACGGCGCAAACATCGGCGCATATTCAGGCGTTCATCAATTCTGCCGCATCGGGCGCGAAGCCTTCGTCGGCGGTTATTCGGTCGTCGTCAAAGACGCCCTTCCGTTCGCCGTCATACAGGGAAACCACGCCAAATGCTACGGTCTAAACCGCGTCGGAATGAAGCGGCGCGGCTACTCGCGCGAGACGATAAAAAATCTCAACCACGCTTTTCACCTTTTATTAACCTCGAAACTCAACACCGAACAAGCGCTGCAAAAAATAAAGGAAGATATAAATGACTGTCAGGAAGTCGATTTGTTAGTTGAATTTATCGAAACTTCAAAACGCGGCGTGGTTAAATAACTTATAAGTTATAAAAGTTACGCAGTTGAATAGATATTTGATAAAACTAAAGAATGAATCCGCCCAAATGTTCGGACGAAGATTATATTAATTTTGTCATTGCCACGCCGCGAGTTGTGACGGCAACCGAAGCGGCTCGTGTTCAGCCGGAGGGCGCAAAGCCGCCGCAGCACGACGCTTTTACACGCTTGCTTGAACGGCTCGAACCCGACCCGGAAGCGCTCTGGCGGGAAGCCGAAACGCAGATTGACCGAAGCGGCGGCATTCTTGTCCACGGGCGATTCGACACTGGATAAACCTTTCTCGCGGCGCAATGAGCTTGTTTATCGGCATTGGTCGGGCAAACACAAAGTAAGTGGTTTCCGGCATTAATCTGATAACGCTGCTCTGGACGGACGGCGACCGGGCAGTGCCAACTGATTACCGCATTTTCGATAAAGATACGAATGGAAAAACAAAGAACGACCATTTCTCGGAGATGTTGATGGAGGCGCATAAACGCGGCTTTGCTCCGAAAATGATTTGTTTTGACAGTTGGTATGCGTCGGTTCAGAACTTGAAACTGGTGCGCGGGCTTGGCTGGCATTTTCTGACCCGGATTGAAATCTAACCGGCAAGTCAACCCCGACCGGGAAGGACTCCAAGCGGTTTCCCAAATCGAGATTGGCGAAGATGGGCGCGCGGTCTGGCTCAAAGGTTACGGATTGGTCAGAGTGTTTCGCAACATTGCCGCGGACGGCACGGCGCAGCATTGGGCGAGTTCGCAGATTGAAATGAGCGATTTGGAGCGCGTCAAATATGCCGGTTACAGTTGGCAGATTGAACATTTTCATCGCGGCATCAAACAGCAGTGTTTGATTGAACGAGCGCAATGTCGCCGCCGCCGTCACTGGCAAAATCACATCGGTTTGTGTTTGCGGGCTTTTTTGAGATTGGAAAGTCATTGTTATCACAAAGGAGTTAGTTAGTTTGAAGCGAAAACCGAAATTATTCGAGATGCAGTCAGAGCATATTTGGCAAATCCTCGTTACTCAATTATTTCAACTGCGTAACTTCTAACAGACATAATCTGACTTAGATTACTGAAATGTTGTTCTAAAGCAATGTTTATCAAGCATTTTCTCTACGTATGTGGAGATGAACCGCCATTCGTCGGTGTCGTCAGTTTTCAGCAAGTATTTTCTCTACGTATGTGGAGATGAACCGCTGCAAGGGCGCGAAAAATGACCGAAGAAAAGATTTTCTCTACGTATGTGGAGATGAACCGATTGCGTTTTGAACGGTAGTCAGAATTCTCTAAATCGAAGCGCGCATAATCTCAAGGGAAGCAGCGCAAATTTAGGTGTTAAAAGTATTGCCGTACTTTGCGAAGAGCTTGAACAATTTGAGAGCGGCGAATCAACTCAAAAGTCGGATATTATAAACCGTTTGGAGCAAACTTTTGCGCGTGTGCGGTCATTGCTCTTAGCTGAACGGCAAAAAAGAATTCAAACTCCGCAGCAACACGAGATGTTTTAATTCATTCGCCCCGGTCGATAATTATGCGCCATTCCTTATATTTCGATTTACACAAAAATTTAACAGTCCCTTCTACCACGCTCGCCTGCTCTTTTAATGAATGCTTTTCTCGAATGAGTCTAATAATTCCCGAATCTTTTTTGCTAATAAAACGGGCGTGAACGGTTTTTGAATAAAGTTTGTGCCAAGCTCGATTACTCCGTGACGGACAACCGCGTCATCGGTGTATCCAGAGGTGAAAAGAACTTGTAAATCCGGTAATTTTTCCTTTAATAAATCCGCCAGCTCGCGCCCGCCCATCTCCGGCATCACGACATCGGTCATCAACAAATCGAATTTATAATCTCTTTGCTCACAGATTTTGAGTGCTTCTAAACCGTTATGTGCTTCAAAAACAGTATAGCCGCATTCTTCTAAAATTGTTCTCGACAGATTACGCACCATCTCTTCATCTTCAACCAGTAATATAGTTTCCGTTCCCTTCGGCAAATCAAAAGAAATATCTTTAATCTCTAGCTCAACCGCCCGATTTGCAACTCGTGGTAAATACAGCTTAAATGTCGTGCCGACCGACTCCTCGCTGTAAACCTCAATACTACCGCCTGACTGTTTGACGATACCGTAAACCGTAGCCAGTCCCAATCCGGTACCTTTACCTATTTCTTTGGTAGTAAAGAAAGGCTCGAAAATGTGTTCTTTAGTTTGTCTGCTCATTCCACTGCCGGTATCCGAGACTGCCAGCATGACATAAGCGCCCGGCAAGACCCCGACATGCTTGCGGTCGTAATCCGGGTCGAGAAAGACATTGGCAGTTTCAATCGTCAGTTTTCCGCCCTGCGGCATCGCATCACGGGCGTTGACCGCCAGATTCATAATGATTTGCGAGAGCTGTCCCTGGTCAACTTTTACCAGACCGGTATTAGGATTAAGCGTCGTTGTCAACTGGATATCTTCTCCTATCAGACGACCCAGCATTTTTATTGTGTCTACAATTGTTTCGTTTAGATCAAGCACAATCGGCTGTAATATCTGCTGGCGGCTGAAAGCCAATAATTGGTTGGTCAAATCAGCAGAGCGCTGCCCGGCTTTTTTAATTTCCAAGATATTGCGGCGCAACGGATCATTTTCATCCATTTTCCGCATGGTCAAATCGCTGTAACCGTTAATAGCGGTCAGCATATTGTTAAAATCGTGCGCGATCCCGCCCGCCAACAGTCCAACCGATTCAAGCTTTTGCGACTGGCGAAGCTGATCTTCCAACTCTTTGTTTTTGGTAATATCTACCATCACTCCCTGCCAGCCGGTTTTTTTTCCCTGTTCATCCAAAACAAAACTTCCTTTATCGTGCAGCCAGACGATTGCCCCGTCCTTTGCCACGACTCGATATTCCATATCGGTTTCTTCGCCTTGTGCGACCGCGTTTTTAGTAGCCCGAAGAACACGCGCCCGATCTTCATCATGAATAAGACTGACCCACATATCAGGTCGATCGAACCATTCTTCGGCGGTATATCCGAATCTCGTGACGTTTGGACTGACATAGATCGGTGAAAACGGCGGATGAGGTTCGACAAGATAAATAATTGCCGGTGAGGTTTCGACAAGTGTGCGGTATTTGTCTTCAGCTTGTTGCAAAGCCTTTTCAGCGCGGCTACGCTCGGTAATATCAACCGAAACACCGACAATGCCGGTTATTTTACCATCGCTATCTATTACCGGCGAGTTGCTGACGTGTGCCGGAAAATCCTCTCCATCTTTATTTCGCACGGTAAATTCACCTGACCAGCTTTTTCCCGCGCTCAATTGCGTCATAATTTGATCCGCTTGCTCCTGATTCATTTCCGATGTTGTCAGTTCTCGGATGTTGCGCCCGAAAGCCTCGGCAATTGTCCATCCGTAAAGTTTTTCGGCGAACTGGTTCCAGTAAGTAACGATGCCATCTAAATCGGTGGCAATGACGGCTTGTTCTACCGTGTTCAATAAATGCGCCTGGAAACGAATTGATTCTTCCGCTTTCCGGCGTTCAGTGACATCATTTGCCAGTCCTATTTTGGCTTTTCTGCCTTCAAAGATTAATTGCTTTGTAATTATATCCGCATAGATGATGGTTCCATCCTTCTTTCGGTGCCTGACGACTCCTACATGCCTGATTCCGGGAATATCTTTTGTTACGCCTTCGAGAAAACCCGGTATATCCTCCGGCGGACGAATATCTTTAATAGTCATTGTTAAAAATTCTTCACGAGTAAAACCATAGTGAGCTATGGCTGCGTCGTTGACTGAGAGAAAGCGAAGCGTTTCCAATTCAAAAACCCACATCGGAAGCGGATTATTCTCGAATAAAAGACGGTATCGCTCTTCACTTTCCTGAATTTTGATTCTGGACAATAACTGTTCGGTGACATCCATTCCGTAGCTGACAACGCCGGATATTGAACCGTCAGCTTCCCGCAGCGGCATATAGACGAAGTTTATATAGCGCTGTTCCAGTGCCGAATCCTTGCTCGGCTGCAATGCTATCGGCATTTCTTTCCCAATGAACGGTTCGCCCGTGCTGTAGACACGACCGATGATTTCAGGCAAACCCTGAGTCATAACTTCAGGAAGCGCCTCTAATGCCGGAATACCGATCAGGTTTCGCTGACCGACCAATTCATAATAAGCCTGATTAACTCTTTCAAAGATAAAGTTTGGTCCGCGCATCGAAACAATAAATGACGGGGAATTATCGAAAATATGTTGGAGACGTGCTTTCTCGGAAGCCAATTCAGCTATTAACTTCGCCCGTTCCTCTTCGAGTCGCTTGCGCTCGGTAATGTCTATATTGATGCCCCGCAAACCGATTGATTGACCGGACTCATCACAGATGACCGTCGCTTGAGATTCAACCCAGACGATATGACCGTCTTTTGCGACCCAGCGAAATTGTCTGTTATAATCATCGCCCGTCAGAAATCCCTCGATTGCTTCGCGCGCGATCCATTCTTTGTCTTCGGGATGAACAATCGAGAGCCAGAAGTTTGGTGTGGTGATCCATTCTTCGACCGTGTAGCCGAGCATTGTTTCAACGTATTCACTGACGAAATTAATTTGTTGCGTGGCGGCATCCGGTTTACCCCACGCTTCCCAGACTACACCCGGCACATTAGCGACAATATTATTGAGCCGCTCGTGCTGCCGCTCAATTTGAGCGGTAAGCAGTCTCTTTTCTTCTTCAATCCGCCTGCTCTCTGTAATGTCGCGGTCTGAGCCGCGATAGCCGATTACTTCGCCGCCCGAGTCGAGAAGCGGAAGGGCGTTGCTTTCCAAATACCGAATGCTTCCGTCTTTGTGGTACCAGCGCAAGACGAAATTTGTCCAGCCGCGCTTATCGGCGATTAAGGTCGGCATTAATTTCTGGATTTTCTCGCGTTCTTCCTCATGCATTATAAGTAGAAAACTCTTACCGATAATCTCTTCCGGCGCGTAACCCAAAATTGTTTCGAGCGCCGGATTGCTGTAACTACAATTTCCCTGTGAATCAAATGCCCAAATCCATTCGGAAGTTGTCTCGACAATAGAACGAAATCTTTCTTCGCTCTCGTGCAAGGCTTTTTCCGCTTGCATGCGCTCGCTGATGTCCTGCTGAACTCCGACGAAATTTGTTAAACGACCCGACTGGTCAAAAACCGGCGAGATTTTCAGTTCATTCCAAAATGGCTCGCCGTTTTTATGGTAATTGAGAATTTCACCGCGAAACGTCGTTACTTTTTCAAGTGCCTCTCTGATTTCGTTGACCGTTCGCGGATTTGTCTCCGTTCCCTGCAAAAAATGGCAGTTTTGCCCTTTGATTTCATCAAAAGCATATCCGGTCAAATTTTCAAAAGCGGCGTTCGTATAAACAATTGGGTTGTTCAGATTTTGCGCATCGGAAATAGTAATGCCTTCGACAATCGAGTCAATAGCGGATTTCATCAATCGCATTTCGTTTTCAGCCGCTTTTCGCTCGGTGATGTCCTGAATGGTGGCTGTCAACCGAAGCGGCTCGCCCGATTTGTCGAAATTTAATTCGCCGATTAAATGGACAATTCTTTCTTCCCCGCCGGGACGAACGACGCGAATCTCCATTTCATACGGAGCGGCTTTCGACAAAGCGGCAGCCTTAACTGAATTGGCTATTATTTTGTCGTCCGGGTGAATGTATTTATAAATGAGTTCGGGGCTGCTTTCTATTGAGCCTTTCGGCAGATTTAATATCCTGTAAACTTCGTCCGACCAGAAGATTTGTTTGTTTTGAATGTCCCAATCGAAGTTTCCGATGTGAGCGATTCGCTGTGCATTGGCAAGGCTGGCTTCGCTCAGGCGGAGAGTTTCTTCCGCCTGCTTTTGCGCGCGGCGCATTGCCGAATTCTCCAGTTCACGCTCGATGGCGGGAGCGAGGCGCGTCAAATTACCCTTCATCAAATAATCGTGAGCACCTTCCAAAATTGTTTTGACCCCAATATCTTCGCCGATGGTTCCCGAGATGATAATAATCGGAATATCCTGACTGCTTTTCTTCAATACTGACAGCGCATCTAAACAGGTAAAGTGCGGCATTGTATAATCGGAGAGAACTATGTCCCACTCGCGTTCGGCGAGCGCGGCTTTCATATCCGCCGCCGTCTGAACGACTGCGGACTGAACTTCAAATCCTTCATTAAATAAATGGCGCAGCAGCAGTGCCGCGTCATCGTTTGAATCTTCGACCAGCAGTGCTTTAAGAGATTTCATAATTATTTCGGATAAACCGCGCGGTTGACGCCCAGCCAATACACGCCGAGCTGGTTTGCCACTTCGACAAACTCGTTAAAATCCATCGGTTTCTGGACAAAACCGTTCGCGCCCAGATCGTAACTGTTGATGATGTCCTGTTCTTCAGTCGAAGACGTCAAAACGACGACGGGAATATATTTAGTGCGCTGGTCGGCGCGCATTCGCTTTAATACTTCCAGACCGTTAAGTTTGGGCAGTTTCAAGTCCAGAAGTATTAATTGCGGCAAAGGTTCCGTATCTTTTCCTGCGTATTCGCCGTTTGAAAAAAGATAATCGAGCGCTTCAACGCCGTCGCGGGCGACGATTACACGATTTAGAATGTGGTTTTTCTTCAATGCTCTCAGCATCAGCAATTCGTCGTCCGCGTTATCTTCGACGAGTAAAATCAATTTCGTTTCCATATAATTTTTCCTCGATTTAGAGCGTGAAGTAAAAAGCCGCGCCTTCGCCGACTTTGGCTTCGGCGCGAATCAAACCGCCGTGACGATGAATGATTCGCTGAACGGTAACAAGCCCGATTCCTGTTCCTTCAAATTCTTTTGTCGTGTGCAGACGTTGAAAGACGCCGAATAATTTATCGGCGTAAGCCATATCGAAACCCGCGCCGTCGTCGCGCACGAAATATTCGGTTTTTTCGCCGTTGCGGATTTGCCCGAAAGAGATTTTCGCCCGCTCGCGTTTCGAGGTAAATTTCCAGGCATTGTCGAAAAGATTTTGCAGCGCGATGCGCAGCAGTCTTTCGTCGCCCATTACGATTACGTCGTCTTCGATACTGAATTTAACCGTCCGTTCCGGTTCGCCTTCTTTTAGTTTTTCGGCAATCTCGCGTGCCAGCTTACTTAAACTAACCGTTTGAGAACGCATTTCACTGCGCGAAAGACGCGAGAGATTCAGCAAATCTTCAATCAGCTGCGCCATATGCGCGCTTGCCGCGCACACGCGATTCAGATAATTTTGTCCCGTTTCATCTATTTGCGCGGAGTAGTCTTCGAGCAGCGCGCGGCTGAATCCATCAATCACTCGCAGCGGCGCGCGCAAATCGTGAGAAACCGAATAGGAAAATGCCTCTAATTCCTTATTAGCGGCTTTGAGTTCGGCAGTTCGTTCGGCGACACGCTGTTCGAGCGTTTCGTTAAGCTGCTGAATTTTTTTTTCGGCGCGTTTTCGTTCGGTAATATCGCGGATATTGCATTGAATTACCTGACGCTTATCTTCCGTATAGACATTGCTGACGAACTCGACTTCCCATTTTCCGCCGTGTTTATTTTCGAGCGGCAAATCTTCGTAGCGAATGTAGTGCTTTTCCTGTAATTCTCTGAACGCGTCGGCACTGGCTACTTCGTCTTTAAGCAAACCGATTTCCCAGAGTTCTTTGCCGACAAATTCCTCGCGCGTGTAATCGAGAAGTTCGCTCATAAAAGGGTTGACGTCGGTGATTTTTCTGGTTTCCGCGTCGACAATTAAGATACCGTCACGGGCAGTTTCAAAAAGTCTGCGGTAACGAATTTCGGAGATTCGCGATTCCTTAAAAGCACTTATGGCTGGCGTGTTTTCGTCTTTACCGATTTTCATTACGTCTATTCTCCAATCTTAAACGTTCGGACTTTCTGCTTTTCTATTAA
>JAABUN010004026.1_pt1 | contig 21076 bp, 21 predicted proteins | sample 5559311 | NCBI WGS metagenome assembly JAABUN01 (sample SAMN10711877, study PRJNA513370) | rock metagenome | isolation source: Antarctica rocks | place: Antarctica: Victoria Land, Siegfried Peak sud
CTACAACGTGAGATTGGCGCTACGCCTGCATTTCTGATACGCTTGGTTGCCGATGACATCGCCCAAATTTGGCGTCAGTACTTGGCGCATCGGTGGCCGCCTCCGAAATGTCACGTTGTAGTACTAAGGGCCTCGCGTCGAAATACGTGTCCCAAGTGCGGGGTGCATCGGTCGCACCGCCATCGCGGCGCATGATCATACCCCGACGAACCGGGATACCTATTGCCCCTCGCGTCCCTAACCCGCCAGCTATGGCCTATCCCCCTTCCCCCTCTCCCTCGGATGGGGAGAGGGGGTGGCTAGCCGCAGCGACGCCGGGGGTGAGGGTCCCCAGCCGCCACAGCCGCCGCTGGGCCAGTATCCCACCCCCCAACCGCCGTCACCGCCCCTCAGCCGCGTGCGGGGCGAAGAGCAGCCGCGCCGCCGCGAGCGCGAAGGCCCACAGCAGCAGGCCCGATCCGATCAGCGTGGCGGTGTAGCCGAACCCATCGACCGCGAGGCCGACAACGATCGCGCCCAGGCCGTTGCCGAGGAAAAGCGAGAACGCAAAAAGGGCGACCGCCGTGCCGCGCGAGGCCGGGAAGGTCTCGGTGGCACGCGTCTGCAATGTCGAGTGGCAGAGCACGAAGCCCGCCCCGGCACAGCAGACCGGCAGCAGGAACAGGGGCCAACTCGGCATCGCGACCGCACTGATGTAGGCCGCGCCCATCAGCCCGCCCCCGCCGAGGATCAGTCGTCGCTCGCCGAAGCGCCGCACCAGTCGCGCCAACAGCCGCGCCGCGCCGAGTTGTGCCACGCCCGCCCCGGCCAGCACCAGCCCGATCGCCAGCGCGCCGAGCGCGAACCGCTCGTTGAGGAAGCCACCCAGGTAGATGAACGCCCCGTTATAGATCGCCCCCTCCGCGCAGACGAGCAGCAGTAGGGGTAACATGCGCGGCGCGCGCAATGCCGCGCCGAACGTCTCGCGCATACGCGGGCGGGGCATCGGCGGCGTCGTGCGGATCTCCGAGCGACGCAGCAGCAGCAACACGATCGTGACGACGCCCGAGATCACCCCGAAGATGGGGAAGACGAGCCGCCAGGAGACGACCGCCGCGATCAGCCCCCCGGCGGCGGTGCTGAAGGCCGCCGCCGCCGCCGAACTGGTGGCGAGCAGGGCGATCGTCTCCTGCCGCCGCACATACGGGACCGTGTCGCCAACGTAGGCGAGGGTCAGCGGGAAGACCGCCGCCGCCGCCACGCCGGTCAGGAAGCGCAGCGCGACGATCGCGGGCAGCGATGGCGGCAGGCCGCACAACGCCGTGCCGACGCTGAAGAAGATCATCGCCACCGCGACGATCCTGACTTTCCCGAAGCGGTCGGCCAGCGGCCCATAGACGAGTTGGAAGAGGCCATAAGGCAGCACATAAGCGGTGACCAGCACCCCGGCCGCCGAGACCGTGGTGCGGAAGTCGCTCGCGATCGTCGGCAGCAAGGGCGTCACCACGCGAGCATCGAGGTTGATCATGAAGATCGCCCCGACCAGCGCGAGCAGGAGGCGGCGCTGCTCGACCGAACGATCGTCCGAATCGGCGGTCATGCGTTCCTCCGCCCCGGTCGGCACCGTGCTCGCCATGCCCGCCCTTTCGCGTTCGTGCCCCACCTCGCGTGCGGCGCTGCTGCTGCCCTGGAGGTGGCCGAGGTAGCCGGGGTAGCCGAGGTGGCGGGACGCCGCAGACTCATTCCGCCAGGAGGTACAGCGTGCCGAGCGTTTCGCTGGCGACCACGCGACCGGCGCGCAGATAGTGGCGCGGGACACGCGCGCCGATGCCGGTGACGATCTCGTACGGGATCGTCCCGGCGAGGGCGGCGACCTCGTCGGCGGTCACGCGCGCCGCCCCTTGCCGCCCGATCGCGATCACCTCGTCGCCGACCGCCACTGCGGCCCCCTCGGGGACGGCGATCACCGTCTGGTCCATGCAGACGCGCCCGAGTACGGCGGCGGGCCGCCCATCGAGCAACATCGCGCCCCGACCGGACAGGCCGCGCCGGTAGCCATCGGCGTAGCCGAGCGGGATGAGCGCGGCGCGCAACGGTCGCGCGGCGATGAACGTGCGCCCGTAGGAAACGCTGTCGCCGGGCGCGAGATCGAGGAGGTGCGCGACGCGGCTGCGGAGGGCTAGGACCGGGCGCAGGGCGGGCGGCGCGAGAACCTCGACGGAGGGGGACAGGCCGTAGAGCGCGATGCCGGGGCGGATGAGCGGGGCGCGCGGGCCGGGCCCGGTGAGGCTGGCGGCGCTGTTATCTTGATGGATCAGCGGCACGGCGATCCCCGCCCGGGCGAGCGCGTCGAGGACGCCATGGAAGCGCGCTTGTTGCAATTCTCGGAACGTCGGATCGGCCTCGTCGGCGGTGGCGAAGTGAGTGTAGACCCCCCCGAGCCGGAGTCCGGGCAGCGCGGCCACGCGCGCGATCAGGTCGGGCGCGGCGGCGTGGTGGACGCCGAAACGCCCCAGGCCGGTGTCCACCTCGACGTGGACGCCGGCGGGCACCGCCCCCGCCGCCCGCGCGACGGCGGCGGCCAGCGCGAGGTCGGCGACAGCCAGGGTGAGCCCGGCGCGCACGGCGGCGGGGGCCTCGTCGGGGTCGCCGGGCGCGAGGACCAGGATCGGCGCGACCAGCCCGGCGGCGCGCAACTGCACCCCCTCGTCCACGGTCGCCACCGCCAGCCAAGCCGCGCCCGCCGCCACCGCCGCCCGCGCCACCATCACCGCGCCGTGGCCGTAGGCGTTGGCCTTCACCACGGCCATCACCCCCGCCTGCGGCCCGGCCAGGGCCACGAAGTGGCGGACATTGTCGGCCAGCGCGTCGAGATCGATCTCGACGCGCGTGGCGCGACGTGAGGGCGGCGCGACCGCTGGAACCTCTCGCGCTCCCATCAGCGCCGTCTCACTGGCCGGGGGGAGCCTGGCACGGCCCTCACCTCCGCCCGACGCCGACCGCTCACGCCTCGCGCACCGGGGCCGAAACTTCCTCGCCGCCCGGCTCGGTGAAGTCCACGGCCATCAGGCGCACGATGTCGGAGCGGCTGACGATCCCGATCACCCGGTTGTCGAAGCCGATCACCGGCACGGGGTTGACCTTGCGCTCGAACATCAGCGAGGCCACCTCCTCGATCGTCGCATCTTCGCGGATCGAGTAGACCGTGCGCTGCATCAGCTCCCCGGCGGTGGTGGCGAGGATGCGCGCGAGCTTCTCCTCGCTGTCGTCCTCCGCGATGATGAATGTGGCGTCGAGGATGCGCGTGTAGGTCGGCAGCTCGAATTTGGCCTGCCGCTCGATCATCTCCAATTCGGTGATCATCCCCACCAGTTCGCCGGTGTCGGCCCGGACCACCGGGACGCCGCTGATGTCCTGGTTGGCCATCAGGCGTGCCACATCCACGATCGGCGTGCCGGGCGTGACGGTGCTGACAGCGGGGGACATGAACGCGGTTACGAGCACGGTTCCCTCCTGCGATGCGTGCGGCACGGGGCGCGACCCCGCACCGCACGCGTCGTACAATTGCTCGCCCGTTACGCCGTCTCCAATTCGCGGATCGCGCGACCGATATAGGTCGGCAGATCGCTCGCGAGCAGCGGCAGGGTGCCGATCTCGCCGCGAGCAAGCTCGCCCGCGCGCGCGCCAATCCAGACCCCCAGGAGGGCCGCGTCGGTCGTGCCGAGCCCCTGGGCGAGCAGGCCCGCCAGCAGGCCCGCCAGCGTGTCGCCGGTGCCTGCGGCGGCGAGGGCGGGATTCGCCAGCGGCGCGCTCCAGAGTTCGCCCGTCGGCGTGGCGACGATCGTGTACCCGCCCTTGAGGACGACCGTCTGGCCCCACTCGCGCGCGGCGTCGAGCGCCGCCTGCTGCGGCGCGGCGCTGATCGCCTCCCGCTCGACGCCGCGCAGCAGGGCGAGTTCGCCATGGTGCGGCGTGAGGATGAGCGCGAGGTGCGCCAACTTCTCCCACCAACGCTCGACCGTGCTGAGCCAGTTGAGGCCGTCGGCGTCGAGGATGACCGGCACCTGCACCGGCGACGCGTCGGCCGCCGCCTCCTCGGTGGCGGCGTTCGGGCGGAAACCGACCGGCCCCTTGCCCCGATCGCTCGGCGACAGGGCGAACAAGCGCCCCAGGAAATCGACGGTGGCGGCGTCGCGCCCGATCCCGTTGCCGATCAGCAGGGCGGTGTACCGCTCGATCGCCTCGGCGATCACCTTCAGCCCGTCCCGCCCGATCACCCCCCAATCGCCTTCGGGCAGCGGCAGATAGGTCGCCTCGGGGACCTGCGTGGCGATCGGCCCGAAGATGCTGCGCGGCACGGCCAGGGTCAGCAGGCCGACCCCGGCGCGTAGGGCGGCCCGTGCCGCCAGCACGGGCGCGCCTGGGTAATTGAGCGAGCCGCCGATGAAGAGCAGCGATCCGGCGTCGCCCTTGTGGGCGTCGTCGGCGCGACGTGGCAGCCGCGCGATGGCGTCGGCACTGGTGAGCAACCGTGGGGTGTCGGCAGACAAAGCGTTATCCTCCAAATCAAGCGATTCGATCACGATGCGCCCGGTGGCGCGCAGACCAGGGGCCAGATAGAGGCCCCGCTTCGGCCGCCCGAGCGTCACGGTCAGGTCGGCCCGGAAGGCGATACCGGCGATCGCGCCGGTGTCGGCGTTCACGCCGGTCGGGATGTCGAGCGCGACCAGCGTGACGCGCGGGTTGGCGGCGCGCGCGTTGACCACGTCGAGCGCGGCGATGAGGTCGGCGGGCAGTTCGTCGCGCGCCCCGATGCCGTACACCGCATCGACGATCAGGTCGGCGGCGGCGACCGCCTCGGCGAACGCCGCGACCGCGCCGGGAGCAGCCGCGCTGATACTCCGCAGCCCCACCAGCAGGTCGGGCGCGACCGGAGCCCCATTCACCCCGTCGCGACGGTAGAGCCAGACGACGACCTCGGCCAGCCCGGCATCGCGCAGGGCTTCGGCGACGACGAGGCCGTCGCCGCCGTTATTCCCCGGCCCGACCAGCACGAGGGCGCGCGCCGCTGTCGGGTGGGCGAGCGCGGCGAGCGTGTGGCCGGCGACAGCCAGGCCCGCCCGGCGCATCAGCGCCTCGGGGCTGACCCACCCGCTCGCGAAAGCCGCCCGCTCGATCTCGCGCATCTGCGCGCTCGTGACGATCCGCATGACCCCCGCCCCCTTGCCGCACGGCGACCGGGGTCCCGCTCGATCCTATCGCTGGCGGATATACCGCAAGGGGCATGATAACACGCGGGGCGCGGGGGGTGGCAGGTGTGGCAGGCGGTTTCAACCGCCTGCCAAAGTCGGCATCGCCCGCGAGTGTCCAAAGTTTGGACACCGCCACGCCGCAGTTTCGATCTCGCCACATCACCCCGCTCAACTCGCCCGCTCAACCCGCCCGCTCAACTCACGGGAAAGAGATCGGCCCAGCGGCTCGCCTTGGCGGCGGCGATGGTCATGAACTCTTCACAGACTGGGGTGTCGTATTTCGTCCGCTCGCGAAAGTCGACAAGATAGATGCTCGGCGGCAGCCGGTCCCACGCGACCCAGGTGAGCACCACGCGCGGCTCAATCGGCGCACGTTCGATGATGTCGAGCGTGGTGTCATCGCCGAAGTGGCCGAGGAGCAGCGCCTCCTCCTCCGGGCTCCAACCGCCGCGATTACTGCTGATCAGGCTCATCGTGCCCCTCCGGTCCCGTCGAGTCCCGTCGAATCATGGTCGGCCAAACGCGCGATCACCCCGGCGGCGAAGGCGGCGGTGCCGCTCGCGCCGCCAAGATCGCGCGTGCGCACGCCAGCGGTGAGGGCGCGCAGGAGGGCGGCGTCGATCGCGGCGGCGAGCGTGGCGAGCGCGTCGTCGTGGTGCCGCGCGGCCAGCCAGCGCAGCAGGAGCGTGGTCGAGCCGAGCATCCCGATCGGGTTGGCACGGTCGCTCCCGGCGATGTCGGGCGCGGAGCCGTGGGCCGCCTGGGCCATCGCGCGCTCGTCGCCCGCATTGATCGACGGCGCGAGGCCGAGGCTACCGGTCAACTCGCCGGTCAGGTCGGAGAGGATGTCCCCGAACATGTTGGTGGTCACGATCACGTCGAAGTCCGCCGCACGGCGCACCAGATGGGCCGCCATCGCATCCACATGGTAGTCATCGACGCGCAGCTCGGGATACTCGGCGGCGACCGCCCGGCACTCCTCCAGGAACAGGCCCGTGCCGAGGCGGATGACGTTGGCCTTGTGGACGATCGTCAGGTAGCGTCGGCGGGTGTGGGCGAGGCGACAGGCGACATGGGCGATCCGGCGCGCGGCACGCCGCGTGAACACGCCGACCGAGAGGGCCACGTCGGGCGTCGGCATCCATTCGCCGGAGCCGATATGCATGTTGCGGTCGGGGTAGAAGCCCTCGGTATTCTCGCGAACGATCACCAGGTCGGCGTCCGGGGCGACGGCGGCGACGCCCGGCCAACCCCGCGCCGGGCGGATATTGGCGTAGAGATCGAAGTGATGGCGCAATTCGCCGCTCGGATTGCGGCGCTCGCGCTCCTCCGGCGGGTAGGAGGCGGAATCGTGCGGCCCCATCAGCCAGCCGTGACAATCGGCGAGGGCCGCCTTCGTCGTCTCGGGCATGGCCGTGCCGCCAGCCCTGAGCGCGGCCCGGCCCATCGGCAGGTGTCGCCACGTCAGGGTCAGGCCGGCCAACGGTCGCGCCGCCGCCTCGACGATCGCCAGGGTCGCCCGGACGATCTCGGGGCCGATGCCATCGCCCTCCAGGACCCCGATTCGATACTCGGCCATCGCAAGCCCTCCAACGACGCTCGATTCGCGCGGGCCATACCCCGGTTCCCCGACGGCGGCGGGCGCGTCGCCGACCCTAACGCGCCGGGCGGATCACGAAGTCATCGAAGCGGGCCTCGATCGGGCCGGTGCCGGCATCGACGCGCAGCGCGATGAGGCCGGTGGCCGGGCCGGGGTCGGTGATCGGCGGCAGGCTGGCACCGTTCACGCTGATGGTAATCGTGTTGCTCCTGGTCGTGACGATCAGGCGGTTCTTCTCGGTGCCCCTGGCGATCGCCGCGAGCGGGGTCGGCGGGATCAGCTCGACGCGCTCCGAATCGGTGAATCGGGCGAGGCGCACCTTCCCCTCCTGCGGATCGATCAGGACGAAATACTGGGTGTAGAACCCGTTGAACTGCCGATGGAAGACCAGGCCATAACTGCCGCCAACGGTCGGCGCGGTCGCCCACACGGTGACCTCCACCGTCGCATCGCCGAACGAGCAGCCGGGGATCGTCGAGCCGTCGAGGAACGTGCAGGGGACCAACTCGGCGATGCTGAAGCCGTCGGGGTCGGGGGCGATCAGGACGTACTCGCCCCCCTGATAGCCCCCCCCCTCCCGCCCGTCCGGTTGCCGGGGAAAGCCGCTGGCGTGGTTGTCGAAGGTGTCGTTGATCACCGGGGGCAACGGCGGCACCGTCGGCACCGGCGTCGGCGTGAGCGGCGCGATCGTCGGGGCGATCGGCAGGACCGGCGGCACGCCGGTGGCGATGCGGGTCGGGGTGCGCGTCCCGCTCGCGACCGGGGGGAGGCTCCCGACGGCGCTGCCCGAAGGGGGCGGCGTGATCACCCCGCCGACATCGCCCCCCCGCCGCGCGAAGAGGACCCCCGCCACGGCCAGGGCCAGGATGAGCGCGGCGGCGGCCAGGATCGCCGGGAGGACGGCCTGCCGCCGTTGACGTGCGGGCGCGGCGATCGGCTCGAAGGTGCGCGGCAGAGGGCCGCGCGTCACCCGCCTGGTCGCGCCCAATCCGCCGGGTCCGGGCGCGGCCTGGCGGGGCGGGCCACCGGGCGGGAAGAGCGCGCGCAGATCGAACCGGGGCGGCGTGCCGGGCACCGCCGCGCGAACCGCAGGCGCGGACGCCGCGCGCTCCGGCTCCAATACGGGTGGCGGGGCGGCGGGCGGCGGGGGGGGTGCCTCGGCCAGCGTATCGCCTGCTGGCGCGGCGGGCGGTGCCTCCGGCGCGGGGGGCGCGGGCCGGGCCGCCGCCGCCGCCGCGACCGAGGCGGCGGCGGCCCGACGGTGGGCGGTCTCGGCCCGACGACTCGCCACAGCGGCGAATTCGCGGCGGGCCGACTCGTCCTGGGGCCGGGCGAGGAGGTACGCGCTGTAGGCTTCGCTCGCCGCGCGCAATTTCCCCGCCGTCACGGCGTTGCGCGCCTCTTCGAGGAGGACGACGGCGTTGTCGCTCTCGCCGCGCCGCTCGCTGGCGACCGCATCGCGCAGGGCCAGCACCAACTCGGCCCCGGTGCCGAAGCGCTCGGTCGGTTCGGCCGCGAGGGCGCGGCGCATGATCGCGGCCAGGGCCGGGGGGAGGGTCGCGAGGGCTTCCGCCGCGCCGCCGACGATTGGCGGGATGCCGGTCAGCAGCACATGCAGCACCCCGGCCAGCGCATACAGATCCGCCCGGCGCGGGTCGGCGCTGCCGTCCTCCTCGGGCGGCGTGTAGGGCGAGGCGCGCGGCGTGTCGCCCGTGGGGCCGAGGATGTCGGCGAAACCGTAGCAGAGCAGGAAGGGCCAGGCGGCGTACAGCGTGTCCTCGCCGGGCGGCAGATTCACGAGCTGGATCGTCTCGGGGGCCAGCGCGCCGTGCGCCAAGCCGAGGCCATGCGCGTGATCGAGCGCGTCGCACAGGGTCGCGACGAGGCCGATCGCCTCGACCGGGCGGCGCGGACGCCCGATAACGGTCGCCAGGGTCGGCCCTTCCAGATAGGGCGCGACCAGATAGGCCCGCTCGTTCGCCTCCCCGAAATCGAGCAGCGGCAGGATGTTCGGGTGCCGGAGCGCGGCCAGCACGGCGGCGGCGCGCTCGAAACGCTGGAGGAAGCCCCCGTCATCCACCGGCACCGGGGCCACGGTGACGGCGACCGGTCGCCCGAAAAGGCGCGCGTCGAGCGCGCGATGCGTGCTGTGCCCACCACGTTCCAGCCGCTCGATCGGTTGATAGGAGCCGATAGCGCGATCGATCATCGCCCCGCCTGTCCCTCGTCAGCCCCGCAGTCCCCCGTCCCCTGTCGCCGTCTCGCGCTCCCCCTCGTGATCATGCCCCCCTCGTCATCATGCTCATTCCTGGCCCGCGACCACCATGGCGAGGGCGATACCGGCCAGGTGCGTCAGGCTGATCGACCAGTGGCGCAAACCGAGTTGCGCCGCCCGCGCGGCGGCGGCGCCGTGCAGGACGAGGACCGGTCGCCCCAGCTCGTTCGCCAGAATCTCGATCTCGCGCCAGGAGACCAGGCCGATCCCGGTGCCGAGCGCCTTGGCGACGGCCTCCTTGGCGGCGAAGCGCGCGGCCAGCGAGGCGGGCCGCTCCCGGCAGAGCAGGCGCTCGGCGGGGGTGAAGACGCGCTCGAGGAAGCGCTCACCACGGCGTGCGATCAGCGCGGCGATACGGGCCGGCTCGATCGCGTCGATGCCGACCTCGTACCGACCGGCCGCGTCGTCGCCCCAGTTCGGGACGTAGCCCGGCCCGCTCGGCGCAGCGCCCATCGTTAGAAGTGGCGGACTGCGGCGACCGACGGGTTGGGCCGTCGCTCCTCCCGCAACGCCGCCAGATCCGCATCGACCATCATCACGACCAATTCCTCGAACGACACCTCGGGACGCCAGTCGAGCCGTTCGCGCGCCTTCTCGCCGTCGCCGATCAGCAGATCGACCTCGGCGGGGCGCATGAATCGCTCGTCTTGCACGACGTGATCCTGCCAGTTCAGCCCGACATGGCCGAAGGCGACCTCGCAGAAATGTCGCACGGTGTGGGTGCGCCCGGTGGCGATCACGTAGTCATCGGCGCGGTCCTGCTGGAGCATCAGCCACATCGCCCTGACGTAGTCGCCCGCGAAGCCCCAGTCGCGCTGCGGATCGAGATCGCCCAGGCGCAACTCCCGCGCGAAGCCGAGCTTGATCCGCGCCACATTGTGCGAGATTTTGCGCGTGACGAACTCCAGCCCGCGACGTGGGGACTCGTGATTGAAGAGGATCCCCGAGCAGGCGAACAGATCGTAGCTCTCCCGGTAATTCACCGTGGCCCAGTGGCCGTAGACCTTCGCCACGCCATACGGCGAGCGGGGGTGGAACGGGGTGGTCTCGCGCTGCGGCGTCTCGACGACCTTGCCGAACATCTCGCTCGACGACGCCTGATAGAAGCGGATCGTGGGATCCACGAAGCGGATCGCATCCAGCACGCGGGTCACCCCGAGCCCGGTCACGTCGCCGGTGAGGACCGGCTGGCCGAATGAGGTCGGGACGAAGCTCTGCGCGGCGAGATTGTAGACCTCGGACGGGCGGTGTTCGCGCAGGATGTTCAGTAGCGTGGAGCCGTCGGTCAGGTCGCCGGAGACGAGCGTGAGCCTGTCCTGGATATGGGCGATCCGCTCGAAATTCAGGGTCGAGGAGCGGCGCACCATCCCCACGACCTCGTAGCCCCGGTCGAGCAGGAACTCGGCCAGGTACGATCCATCCTGCCCGGTCACCCCGGTGATCAGTGCTCGTTTCATCGTGACGCACTCCTGCTGCATACGGCGCGAACGCCCGGTCTCGAACGCCCCCGCCCCGACGCCACTACTTGTCGCCGATGGCGGTGGCGATAACTGGTCGGAGGATCTCGGTGGGGGCGGGATAGGTGGGCAGCCCGACGCCCCGATAGGTGAACCCGAGGGCGGCCAACTCCTGCGGGTCGTAGAGGTTGCGCCCGTCCACCAGCACCGGCGCGCGCAGCCCGTCGCGCACGCGGGCCAGGTCGAGCCCCTTGAACTCGTTCCACTTCGTCGCCAGCACCACCGCGTCCGCCCCCGCCGCCGCGTCGTAGGCGTCCGCGCAGAAGGCGATGCGCGGCGAGTCGAGCAGTCGCCGCGCCCCCGCCATCGCCGCCGGGTCATACGCCCGCACCAGCGCCCCGCGCGTCAGCAGATCGCCGATGATCGCCAGCGCCTGCGAGTCGCGCAGATCGTCGGTGTTCTCCTTGAAGGCCAGCCCCCAGACCGCGATCGTCTTGCCGTCCACCCCGCCGATCAGGCGGTCGAGCCGGCGCACGAAAGCGCGCGGGCCGTCGCGGTTGATCTCGAGGACCGCCCGCAACAGTTGCGGGTGGCAGTCGGCCTCCTCGGCCATGAACTCCAGCGCTTGCACATCCTTGGGGAAGCACGACCCGCCGAAACCGAGCCCCGCCTCCAGGAAGGCCGCCCCGATGCGCGGGTCCAGCCCCATCCCCGCCGCCACCTGCCGCACATCCGCCCCGGTCGCCTCGCAGATGCTCGCCACCTCGTTGATGAACGAGATCTTCGTCGCCAGGAAAGCGTTGGAGGCGTACTTGATCATCTCCGCCGTCCGCAGATCCGTCAACAGCACCGGCGCCCCGAACGGCTGGTAGACCGCCGCCACCGCCTCCGCCGCCGCGCGGTCGGCCGAGCCGAGCACCACCCGATCGGGGTGCAGCATGTCGCGCACCGCGCTCCCTTCGCGCAGGAACTCGGGGTTGGCCACCACGGCGAAGCGCGCGCCGGGCGCGGCCGCCTCGCCCAGCAGCGCGCCGACCAGATCGCCCGAGCCGATCGGCATGGTGCTCTTATTGACCACGATCGTCAGGCGACCGGGCGCGAGGTGCGCCCCGACCGACCGTGCGGCCGCGCGCACATAGCCCATGTCCGCCCCGCCATGCTGCCCGGCGGGGGTGCCGACGCAGAGGAAGACCATCTCGGCGGCGGGGACGGCGGCGGCGTAGTCGGTCGTGAAGCGCAGCCGCCCGGCGGCCAGGACGCGCCCGAGCAGCTCCGTCAGCCCCGGCTCGTAGATGTGCGGCGTGCCGGACTGCAGCAGGGCGACCTTCGCCGCGTCGATGTCCACGCCGACCACGTCATGCCCCAGGTCGGCGAAGACCGCCCCCGTCCCCAGGCCCACATACCCCGTCCCGATGATCGCGATCCTCACGGCTTCCCCCCGCAGCGCGACGTGCGACGCCCGCACGCCACGCTCAGATTTCAACGCTCCGCAGGTATGGGTTCTCGGCGATCTCCGCGCCGATCGTCGTCGGTTCGCCGTGGCCGGGGTAGACGACCGTCTCGGGCGGCAAGGTCACGATCTTCGTCCGCAGGCTGTTGAAGAGGTCGTCTTTGCTCCCCTTGAAGTAGCGCCACGCGCCGACCCCGCGCCGGAAGAGGGTGTCGCCGCTCAGGAGGAGCCCATGGCCGTGCAGGCAGACGCCGCCCGGGGAGTGGCCGGGGGTGGCGATAACGCGCAACGCGCACGCCCCCCACCGGACCTCCTCGCCCTCCACCAGCAGGCCGTCGGGCAACACGGGGGTATACGCGCGACCGAGGATGCGCAACACGTCCGGGCCGTTCCCCTCCACCAACTCGATGTCAGCCGGGTGCATCAGCACCGGGATCGGCCCGAGCGCGGCGCGCAGATCGGCGACCGCCGACACATGATCGAAGTGGCCGTGGGTGTTGACGATCGCACGCACCAACGCATGATCGCCGCCGGTCACCTCGTCGATCCGGTCGAGGATCGCCGCGCCGTCGTCGCCCGCGTCGACCACGAGCAGCGCGCCCGTCGCCCGACAGGTCAGCAAGTAGCAATTCGACGCCAGCGGACTCACGATCAGGCGCTCCACCGCGATGGCGGGATGCGCGGCGGCGAGTTCCGTGAAGGCGGCGATTGACTCAGCCATCTGTCCTTATGTCTTATATACCCGGCCCCGCACCACGCCCCCATACCGGAGCTGGCGGGCTCACTCCTCACCGATGATCGCGACGTTGGTGATCCGCGACCGATAGCCCTGCCCGGAGCCGTAGACTTCGAGCGATTCGAGGCGCACCGGCTGCGGGGCCAGGCCGCGCAGATCGACGCTGAGCGGCACCCATTCGCCCGGTGTCACCAGGCGCACTTCCACCAGGCTGGGATTGAACGGGATCGCCCCATTCGCCGCCGGGAGGGAGTAGAAGCCCCAGATGCGGGTGTTGAACCCGCCAGAGGCATCATAATACGTGATCCGCACGATGATTGGAAACTCCGAACCAAGTTGGCCGCCCCCAGGCACGGTCTGTTCCAGGACCTTGAGGTCGGCGGTGAGCAGCAGCGAGGGCTGATCCGCCACCCCCACATCGAGCATCTGGCGCAGGCCGGTGTTGGCCGGATCGGTGCTGCTGACGCTGCGCGCGATCTCCAACGTGGGGAGCTGCTGGCCGCCGAGGGTGTCAGTCACCGTCGAGAGCTTCCCGAAGCTGCTCGTGTTCTGGCCGGGGGTGCAACTGCCCAGCCAGGGCGTGAACGGCCCCTTCGGCTCGCAACCGGTCGCCCCGCTCGGCTCGAAGCGACCGTTCGCCACGAAATCGCGGCGGGCCGGGGTCGGGCTGCCGGCAGGCCCGCCGTGGGCGACGATGGTCTGCTCGTTCGCGGCGAGCCGGAGTTCGTCGGGGTACCCCGCCACGCGCACCGCCCCAGCCCCCCGCCGCACCGACGCGCGGACCGTCGCGACGCCGTCGCCGCTGCCGATCTCGCTCGCGACCAATTGCACGATGAACACCCCCCCACCGGCCCCGCCGTCCCCCTCCCGCATCACGATGGTGGTGTCATCGGCGAGCACCTGAAAACGCGAGCGCCGGTAGTCGCCGGGTGCTACCGCGACGCTGCTCAGGCCGCGCATCTGGCGCATCGTGATCGCGCTCGATCCGCTGCTGTAGCGCGTGGCGCGCAGCTCGAGCAACTGGACTTCGGTCCCCTCGAACACCTGGACCAGGCTGTTGTCCCAGAAGGTGAGCAGAACCTGGGTGCCCCCGAGCGTCTGGAGGGCGTCGCCTTCCTGCAACTCGATCATCTGCGCGCCGACGGCCCCCTGAGACGGGAGGGCGGTCCAATTGCGCTGGTAGGCCGGGCGAATGAAGGCCCGATCGCCCTGCACCACCTCGACCCGCACCGCGCGCTTGATCGTGGCGTGGCCGCGGTACCAGTAGCCCGCGCCGCCGAACCCGGCACAGGTCAGGAAGAAGGCGAGGAACGCGAGCGAGAGGAACGCCCAGGCGCGACGGATCTGCCGCCGCCCGGCGCTCGCGGGGATCGGGAGTCCGGTGCCGCTCGACACGCCCAAGCTCTCCCCCTCCTCCGCCCAAAGCGGCGGGCCGACAACGCGCAAGAAACGCCGCTCTCGGCACCACCAAATCACTATAACGCGGTCGCAAAGCGCGGGTTGCGCGTCGTCCGTGCCCGAGACATCGGCCTGGGACATTTACTGTAGCATCCCGCCCTGATGTCCGTGACGGGATCGCCCAAATCTACGGTGACAAAAGAGACAGGGAGCCGCGCTTCGCTTCATGACTATCGCGCCTTGACAAACTAAGAGTATTAGTTTATTATCTATGTACGCTAGTTTAGCGGCGGACAAGCAACAGGAGAGGCAGAGATGCGCGCGACCACCCACGGCAACCACCTAATCCAACTGGCCCGCTACCCGCTCCTCTTCCCGGTGAATTGCTACCTCGTGCGCGAGGCCGACGGCTTCACCCTGATCGACGCCGGCCTGCCCGGCGGCGCCCCGGCCATCCTCGCCGCCGCCCAAGCACACGGGGGCGCGATCAGGCGAGTTGCGCTGACGCACGCGCACATGGACCACATGGCCTCGCTCGATGCGCTGCACGCCGCGCTGCCGGACGCGGAGATTCTGCTCTCGGCGCGGCAGGCCCGCTTCCTCGGCGGCGACAAGTCGCTCGACGAGGCGGAGCGGTTGCTGAACGCCCGGCTGGCCGGCAGTTGGCGGGTCGCCACCACCCGCCCGACGCGCACGATCGCGGCGGGCGAGCAGATCGGCTCGCTGGCGGTCGTCGCCGCGCCGGGCCATTCGCCCGATCATCTCGCCTACTTCGACCCGCGCGACCGGACGCTGATCGCCGGCGACGCCTTCCAGACGCGCGGCGGGATTGCCGTCTCCGGCACCATCCGCCCGCTCTTCCCCTTCCCCGCCTTCGCCACCTGGCACAAGCCGACCGCGCTGGAAAGCGCGCGCACCCTGCGCGATCTCGCCCCGACGCGACTGGCGGTCGGGCATGGCGAGGTCCTGGCGGACCCGCTGGAAGCGATCGGCAAGGCGATCACGACGGCCGCGCGGGGCGTGCAGGAAGCGGCGAACCGTGTCGCGTAGGGCGGGACTCGACCGGGAAGCGGTGGTGACGGCCGCCGCGACGATCGCCGACGCGGAAGGGCTGGGCGCGCTGACGCTCGCGCGGCTGGCCGAGGGGCTGGGCATCCGCACCCCCTCGTTGTACAACCACGTCGCGGGACTCGACGCGCTGCGCCGCGCGCTGGCGCTGCGCGGCACACGCGACCTGGCGGGACGCCTGTCGCGGGCGGCGATCGGCAAGTCGGGCGACGGCGCGATCGTGGCGCTCGGTCGCGCCTACCGGGACTTCGTCGTGGCGCATCCTGGGGTCTACGCGACGATGCTGCGCGCGCCCGCGCCCGGCGACGGCGAGTGGCAGGCGGCGGGTGCCGAGGTCGTCGGCATCGTGCTGGCGGCATTGTCGGGCTACGACTTCGGGGAGGACGAGGCGTTGCACGTCGTGCGCGGACTCCGCAGCGTGCTGCACGGCTTCGCGACCCTGGAGGTGGCCGGTGGCTTCGGCCTGCCGCTCGACCTGGACGAGAGCTTCGAGCGGCTGCTGCGGACATTCGTCGCGGGGTTGCGGCGGTAACAGCTTCGCGGTGCAAGACGAGAAAAGAGGGCACAGCACATGAACGCAACGGTCGGACAGCGACGGAGGCACGATCGCCGGTGGCGGATCGCGGGGGGCCTCACCCTCGTCTTCGCCGGCCTCCTCTACCGCTGGAATGGTGGAGGATGGCTCACCTTCGCACTCCTCCTGCTCTTTCCCGATCTCGGAGCGCTCGGCTATCTGGTCGGGGCACGAGCCGGGGCGCTCGGCTACAACGCGCTCCACAACTATCCCTTGCCACTGGCGCTCCTCGCGGCGGGGATGCTCACGGGCGGCCCACCAATCGCGGCCCTCGCGGCCATCTGGCTCGCCCACATCGGCTTGGACCGCCTGCTCGGCTACGGGCTGAAAGTGGTCGGGCCTCCCTACGCGGACTCGACCGCCGCCCGCCCCGCGCCATAGCGCGCGAGGAAAGCCGCCCTGAACGCGTGGAACGTCCCGTCGAGGATACTCGCGCGGATGGCGCGGACGAGGTTCACGATGAAGTAGAGGTTGTGGATCGAGGCGAGGCGCAGCGCGAGCGTCTCGCCCGCGTGGAAGAGGTGGCGCAGATAGCCCCGACTGAAGTGCCGACAGGTGTAGCAGCCGCAGCCGGGTTCGATCGGATCGTGGTCGTGGATGTAACGCGCGGCCCTGATCTGGAGGCGTCCGGTGGCGGTGTAGAGGGCACCGTGGCGGGCGAGGCGTGTCGGGGCGACGCAATCGAACAGGTCGATGCCGCGCTCGATCGCGTCGAAGAAATCCTCGGGTTCGCCGATCCCGAGCAGATGGCGCGGGCGCTCCTCGGGGAGGATCGGCAGCGACCAGTCGAGGATGGCGCGCATGTCATCCTTGCTCTTGCCGAGCGAGCCGCCGATGCAGTAGCCGGGAAAGGGGCGCGAGGCGAAGAACTCGGCGCTCCGCAGGCGCAGATCGCGGTAGGCCCCGCCCTGCACGATGCCGAAGAGCGCCTGGTCGTCGCGGCGCGTCCAGGCGTCCAGGCAGCGGTCGGCCCAGCGATGGGTGCGGTCGAGCGCGCGGGCGGTGTACGCCTCGTCGTGGAGCGGCGAGGTGCATTCGTCGAACGCGACGATCACATCGGCCCCGAGCTGCTGCTGGATACCGATCGACACCTCCGGCGTGAAGCGGTGGGCCGAGCCGTCGAGGTGGGAGGTGAAGGTCACGCCGTCGTCGTCGATGCGCGTCAGCTTCGGGCGTTGCGCGCGACGCGGGGCCTGCGACCCCTCGCCGGGGAAAATCTTGGCGATCTTGCCGACCCCGTGTTCGAGCGCGAAACCGAGGCTGAAGACCTGGAAGCCGCCGCTATCGGTCAGGATCGGCCCGTCCCAGCCCATGAAGCCGTGCAACCCGCCGAACTCGGCCACCACCTCCGGCCCCGGACGCAGGTAGAGGTGATAGGCATTGCCGAGGATCATCCGCGTGCCGAGGTCGCGTAGCTCCTCCGGCGTCAGGCTCTTCACCGTCGCCTGCGTCCCGACGACCATGAACGCCGGGGTCTCCACCATGCCATGCGGCAACGTCAGCCGCCCCGCCCGCCCGCCCGCACCGGGCAGCCGCGCCTCGATCTGGAAGGCCAGATTGGCAGGCTGTCCGGCCGATTCGGTCGCCGCCGACGCGGGACGGCCCTCCTCGCGCGCATCGTCGCCCGCCACATGTTCGGCCTCCCGCACCCTCAGCCCCCCGTTACAGTCGCCCACGCCGGGGCCATCCGCCCCGCGCGCATACCCTACCACGCCTGAGGGACGCCGAACCAGCGCGTGTTATGATGACGCGCACGAGCCGTACAGATGCCAAGGAGCGATCCAAGAAGTCGCGCTAAATCCGCCGACCCCTCCTGGCGCTACGCCCGCCGATGACACGCTCGTCCGGACCAGGGCAGGGGGCGACACCGCCGCGCGAAAGGAGCGCCAGATGCTTACCACCACGTTCGATGTGCTGCTCTTCGACCTCGGCGGCGTGCTGATCGAGTTGACCGGCGTGCCGCAGATGCGCGTCTGGAGCGGCATCACCAGCGACGAGGAATTGTGGCGACGCTGGTTGATTTCGCCGAGCGTCCGTCGCTTCGAGACCGGCCGATCGACCGCCGCTGAATTTGCGGTGGCGCTCTGCCTGGAATTTGGCTTGACCGTGAACGCCGCCGACTTCCTGGCCGCGTTCACCCTTTGGCCCAGCCGGGTCTACCCCGGTGCGCACGCCATGCTGGCGTCGTTGGCAACCCGCACGCGCCTCGCCGCCCTATCCAACAACAATGTGGTCCACTGGGAGCGCATCAGCCGCGACATGGGCCTGGGCGTGTACTTCGGCGACAGCTTCCTCTCGCACGAACTCGGCCTGATCAAGCCCGATCCGGCCATCTTCGCCCATGTGATCGCCGCTCTCTGCTGCCCGCCAGGGCGCATCCTCTTCATGGACGACAATCGACTGAACGTCGAGCAGGCGCGCGCGGTCGGCATGGTCGCCCATCGTGTCGCCGGGTTTAGCGAGGCCGAAGCGCTGCTACGCTCGCTCGGCTTGTTGGGTGAGGCCGACGCTCATACCGTCGGTGGCATCGGCCCAGGGGCGACGACTTCCGCCCGCAAGTAGCGCGCGAGCGCGCGGAGTCGCCGCCGCGTCTCCCAGGCGAAGACGCGCGCCATTACCGGTTCGAGCAAAAAACGCGCCCAACGCGGGCGGGCGGTGAAGGTGTAGGTATAGGTGATCCGCGAGCGCCGACCGGCCAGGTCTTCGTGGCGGATCGACGCCGCCCAGGTCGCGAAGCAGGGCGGGCGATTCACCATCTTGACCGCCGCCAGATGCGGGCGCTCGAACGAGACGTAGACGGTGCGCAACGCGAAGCCGCCGAGCGAGCGCCGCCCGACGCAGACGGCGATCATCCCTTTGGCCGCGACCGTCCCATCCCCTTCGAGGTAGGTCGCCCGCAGAAGCGTGTCCCACTCCAGCCGCCGCCCGTAGTCGTGCAGCAGATCGAAGGCCACCGCACTCGGGGCGGGGAGAATACCGGTCACTCTGCCGTGGGCCACCGCTGACACTCCTCACTCACCCGGCAAGCCCCCGCACGATCACACCCGATCAGTAAAAGACCGTGCGCGTGCGGTGATACGGCTCCATGTCGGCGCGATCCTGGGCGAGGGTCCAGAGATACCAGTCGATCTCGAAAGCGCGCGCCTGGACGCCGCGCGCGGCGAGGGCGCGACGCAGCAACTCGACTCCCCAGACGGTCGCAGCGCGAATCTCGATTTCCTCCGCGCTCTCGGCATGCAGCGGGTCGCGGGCGGCGATACGGGCGGCGAGGTCGGGCGCGTAGCCGAGGATCCCCTCGGCGCGCAGGATCTGCGGCACCTTGTAATCGGCGAACGCGGTGAGCTGGTCGAGATCGCGCAAGTCGCCCCAATGGTGACCGTCGAACGCGCCGTAGAGATCGGCGGCGAGGATCTGCGCGCGCTTGTAGAGGCGCACCTCGCGGCCATCGCGGCGCACCGCGTCGTCGAACGAGGGGAAATCCTCGACCACGCGGCGCACCAGGGCGGGCGCACTTCCATCGGCGGCGTCGATCGCCGCGCCGAACCAGCCGTCATACTTCTCGCAGAGGACCCGCCCGACCTCGCGCATGTTCGCCACGCGCGTCCTGAACATCGGGATACGCCCCGCGCTCTGCCCCGCCGGGTGGAAAATGTCCTCCACATCCTCGTCGGTGATGTTCTGCAGGAAGTCGGCGTCCCAGAGGGGGCACTCGTCTTCCTTGATCGCCCGCTTGAGGGCGGCGGCGAGCGCCCAATACCCATCCAGCACGTCGCCATCATAGGTCAGCGTCCAGCGCACCTCGCCCGGATCGGCCCAGAAACAGAAATTGAGCGCGTCGAGTAGCAGCGTCACATTGACCGCCCGCCCCCGATCGTCGTGCCAGTGATAGTGCTTGTCCCAGGGCGGCACGGCGAGCCGACCGTCCGGCCCCTGCGCCGCGATGGCCTCGGCGACGCGCGCGATCGCGTCCGGGGCGAGCCACACCGCGCGGGCCTGCGCGACGATCGGCGCGGTCGTCTCTAGCACCCCGAGTTCGTCGGGGCGGTCAAGGCTCAGGTCCGGTACCTCGATGGCGGTGGTCATCCCTTCCTCCCTCACGGCGTCGCGAGCACGATCCGGTCCCTGGGCCTCTACCACCCCTCACGGCCCATTCGCGACGCCGCCACCGTCCGGTTGGCGAAGCCGGGCGTCAACGGCCCGCAGCGTGTGATCGAACAGCCCCCACAATTGTGGTCGCTGCCCGCGCTGGCGCGGGGTATCCCCCTTCGCCAGGCAATCGGCCCAGAAATGGCAGCAGACGGCGTAGCCCTCCGCCCCGAGGCGCAGGGCGATCTCGGCGTACACATCGCGCTCGGCCACGATGCCACCGGCGGCGCCGACACGGTCGAGCGACAGCTTCAGTTCCATCGGCGCGTAATGGAGATCGGCCAGCCGCGCCACGTAGGCGATCTGGTCCGGCGCGAGGCCATAGCGCGCGCCGAGTCCCTCGGCGCGGTCGGCGCGGTCGCCGGTGATCAGGCGCGCGGAGTCGTGGGCGTGGCCGATGAAGCGCCAGTCGCCACGCCGCCCGAGGGTACGCGTGGTGAATTTCCCGATGTCGTGCCAATAGCCCGCGATCAGCATCAGGTCGCGGCGCGACAGGTCGCCGATCGGCACGTCGAGGTAGCGCGCGACGCGTCCGGCGATGGCCGGATCGACCTGCCGCAACGCGGGCGGGATATCCTCGTATAGAGTGCGCACGAAGCGGCGGGTGTGGGTGATAATCCCGAACTGGTGCCATTCGGGCTTGTGTTCGCGCGGGTCGTCGGGCATGGCGAGGAATGTGGCCGAAGTGGCGGGCGCGAGGGGAACCAGTTCCTCCGCCAGGGCGGGCAGATCGCGATCGATGCGCGCGAGGAGGTCGGCGATGGGCGACGTGGGCGCGGGCACGGCCCCGGCGTCATCATGCGGCTGTCGTTGTCCCATAGCGCGTGCCTCTCCGGGGAACAAGACGCTCCCAACGGGGCAAGTGTAGTCGGGCCGGACACCAGCGGCAACCGCCGTCGCGAGCCGTAACAAGACACCGCCGAAGTCAGCGCGATGCAAAACATGGCCGGGGTCGAGCGTCCCGACAACGCCCGCCCCCCGCCGACGCGTCCCACCCGTATTGCGGCAGGGAGGCTAGTGCGCCGTTCCTCACTTGCAGTGCAGATAAGAATCGGCGCCACCGGGCACAATTCTGGCATAGTGTCCGGTACGTATGCGCCCTCGTGTGTGGACCATACTTCAGGAACGGCGCACTAGTACT
>JAABUN010004027.1_pt1 | contig 21054 bp, 20 predicted proteins | sample 5559311 | NCBI WGS metagenome assembly JAABUN01 (sample SAMN10711877, study PRJNA513370) | rock metagenome | isolation source: Antarctica rocks | place: Antarctica: Victoria Land, Siegfried Peak sud
CGGTTCCGAAGGGCCTACCTTCATCTCTCGCACAGCACCGCATCAAGGAACCTCGCCTACATGTTCAGGCCCCTCTCTGCGTTCGTGGCACACCAGGAGATCATGGATGCGTCCCGTGATGATTTGGGCCCGTCGGTGCGGCTGAAGCTATCCCGACCTCTCAGCGAGGGGATGAAGAAGCTGGCCTCAGTGAGCGAGGCGGTTCTAGAAGCCATCGCCGCAGCCGACCGGGCGACGGTTGACTCACGAACTATTCGTGATGCAACAAAGGTCGCGGTGGAGGAGATAGTTGGGTTTCCACCCGCCAACTGATCGGTGGCTCTTCGTCGATGAGTGTGAGTTCCTCAGCCCCAAAGATCAGCACAGCAGTCGGTCTTGCGGCAGCGGTTGCGAGACAAGGCCCCGCCCACGGTGTGTACCAACGTCAAGGACACCGTCGTTCAACGCGACCCGGCCCCCAACGATCACTGTGCTCGGCCAACCAGACAGCTTTCTGCCTTCGTAGGGGGTGTAGTCCGTGGCCATATGCAGCATCCCGGAAGACACCGTGCGTCGCTCGGCAGGGTCGATCAAGACGAGGTCCGCGTCGGAACCGGGGGCGATGACACCCTTTTGCGGGAAGATTCCGTTGAGACGCGCGGGGTTTGCGGACGTGATGGCCGCGAATCGCTCCACAGAGAGGTGGCGCCGTGCCACCAGCTCAGTGAAGATGACGGGCAGCCGCGTTTCCACGCCGGGCATGCCGTTGGGCATGCTCCGCACATCAGAGTGGTCAGCTCGCTTTTGCTCAAGGTCATAGCAGCAGTGGTCACTGCCGATGGTGTCCACATCGTTTGCCAGTGCTCGGTTCACGACGGCAGCCACGGTGTCCTGCGATCGGAGCGGTGGACAGCAGACGTAGAGCTCGGGGGCGACGCCGTCATACTGGCGGGCGTCCAAAGTGAGGTAGTGCGGACACGTCTCGGTGTACGCGACGACGCCGTCGCTTCGTGCTCTACGAACCTCATCGATGGCCGCCGGTGTTGTCTGGTGGACGAAGTACACCGGGCTACTGAGGGCGCGCGCTGAGGCCAACACCTCGCGCACGGCTGTCACTTCGGCCAGTTCAGACCTTGTGCCGGCGTGACCAGAGGCGTCAACGCAGCCATGAGCTGCGGCACGCGCCTGATCGCTCTCCACGAGGTGGTTCGCTTCCGCGTGGACATACGCCATGCCCCCCAGTTGTCGAAGGGCACCCATGACACGCATGATCGTTTCGGGATCGGCCATGACGGCGTCACGGTAGGTCGTGAATAGCTTGACGGTCCGAACCCCGAGGCGAGTGATCTCTCTCAGTTGGTCTGGGACATCGCCATCCCAGTCCACGACGCAAGCATGCAGGGCTGCATCGCAAACCCCCTCCTGCGCCGCCGTGCGTCGCCCTCTGACCGCGTCGAGCGGCGATTCCCCTGGCCGGGGAATCGCGAAGTCGACGACTGTCGTGGTGCCGCCCCACAGTGCAGCCGTGGTCGCCCCAAGGTAGTCGTCGCGGGTTGCGTGGTCACCCAGTGACATCGCGATATGCGTGTGGGGGTCGACGCCGCCGGGTAGGACGAGTCGCCTACTGGCATCAATGACTTGGGCAGCAGCTGGGACGTCCTCGTGTGGCGAAAGCAGTTGGGAGATCCGCCCGTCCTGAACCACGACTGTCGCCGGGCCGCTCCAGTCGGCGTTGACCACCGTGCCGCCTACAACCGCGAGATCTGGCTTGGTCACAGAAGCATCTCCTTTTCGTTCGCAGAGCTCAGAGGGGTTGACCCGAGCTCCGTTGGGCAGGTTGGATGTCCAACAACCTACCGGAAGGGATCGCCGTGGCGGAAGGATTCGTACTGGATTTGACGACCTGGCCGGGGCGACGAGCGTCGGTCCCGACCGAGATCGCCTCGGCGATGGCGGCGCGCATTCGGTCCGGGGAGATCGCACCAGGCACCCAGCTGCCCAGCGAGCCGGATCTCGCCCGCTCCCTCTCGGTCAGCCGCAACTCCGTTCGCGAGGCCATCGGAGTATTGCGCGAGCAGGGGTTGGTGGCGACCAAGCAGGGGATCGGTACGTTCGCCCTCGACCCGACCCGCGATGCGCACTTCCCGGTGGACGTCGGCATCGAGCACCTAACGAGCACCACCGAAATGATCACTCGCGCCGGTCATAAGGCGGGCAGCCGGGGCTATCAGCTCGCAACCAGCACGGGTGAGTCGACGGCCCAACGACAGTTGCGCTTGGGTACGGACCAGCCGCTGCACTGCATCGAACGTGTACGTACCGCCGACAACCTCCCGGTGATCCTCTGCCGCGACTACATCAGCGAGGCCAGCGTCCCCGCTCGTGTTATGGCTCAGTACCTGGGTGATGAATCCTTGTTCGCGTTCCTCCAGAGAGAATGCCGCCTCGAGGTACAGACAGCGCGCGCCGACATCGTGCCCGCGTTGCCGAACTCGCGCGTTGCTGAGCTCCTCGGGGTCTCGCGACGGAAACCACTCCTCGTTCTCAACCAGCTGCACTTCAACGCAGATGGGGTCCCGTTCCTGTACAGCGAGAATCTGTTCAATCTCGAGTACATGGGCCTGCATGTGCGCCGCACGCCAGTCACCTAGACAACCACTCGAAAAGGCGAACTTGTTGGTTCGCAGCGCTAACCAACAGATCAAACAGGAGGCATCGTGTCCCAGAACTACCCGCGAGGCATGAAGCGACGGAGCTTAACCTTCGTTGCTCTGGCGAGCGCCTCGGCCCTCGTCCTTTCGGCGTGCGGAGGAGGTTCCACGTCCTCGAGCGCGTCCCCAGACGAGGAGGTCGATGGTGCTGCCGGAACCGCCACTTTGGTCAGCATCCAATCAGTGACTGACAAGGGCGTCATGCAGGACTTCGTGGCAGGCTTCGAGGAGGCCACCGAAGCAGCGGGCATGGAGTCCAATGTCGTGGTGCTGACGGACGCATCGACCTACGAGTCGACGTTGGAAAGCGTATCGGGGCGAAGCGACTTGGTCTTCACCAACTTCCCTCCGATGATCCAAGCCGTCGAGAGCGTCGCTCCCAATCACCCCGAAGTCCAGTACGTCCTGCTCGACGCTCGGATCAGCGAGCCGCTCGACAACGTGCAGGAGCTGTTCTTCCGAGAGAACGAGTCCTCCTACCTTGCCGGGATTGTAGCTGCGCGGGTGACCCAGACCAAGAAGGTGGGGTTCCTCGGAGCCGTCGACCAGGATGTCATCAACCGCTACCTGGCGGGCTTTCATGCGGGCGTCAAGTCCGTAGACCCTAGCATCGACGTGTGCTTCGCCTATGTCGGCTCGCTGAGTGACCCGGCCCTCGGCAAGCAGTTCGCCACCACGATGTACGGACAAGGGGTGGACGTGATTCACGCGGCCACCGCGGGCACCCAGCTGGGGGTCTACCAGGCCGCTGAGGAGCAGGAGAAGTTCCTCATCAGCGCCGATGTGGACGTCCTTCCACTTGCCCCGAACTACGGCCTCACCGCCACCGGACCGGACTTCGCGACCGCAGCCAAGGTGGCGGTCGAGCAGTACATCGATGAGTCGTTCGAGTCAGGGCTACAGGTATACGGCCTCAAGGACGACGCCGTCCGCATCCTGCCGTACAACGATGAGTTGGTGCCGGCGGAGGTGCAAGCCGAGGTGGAAGAGGCCGAGCAGGGGATCATCGACGGCAGCATCACGGTGCCGGACGATACGACCGTTTCCTCGCTGGAAAACTGCGGTTGAGGCAATTCAGTCAATGACTCAAGAGCACAGAACTGCGCCAGGTGCCACCGATGATCGGCGGCACCTGGTGGCGGGGACCCCAGCACTCGAGACGGTTGGCTTGACGAAGCGGTTCGGCGCCGTGATCGCCAATGAAGGGGTGAGTCTGCGAGTACCGGCGCAGACGATCCACGCCGTCGTCGGGGAGAACGGCGCGGGCAAGACAACCCTCATGCGAATGGTGTACGGCCTGTACGTTCCTGACTCCGGCGCCATTCTGTTGGACGGGAAACCAGCTGCCTTTGATAGCCCGCGCAAGGCTCTCGCCCGCGGCGTGGCGATGGTGCACCAAACCTCTCTGCTGGTGGGATCCCTCACCGTCGCCGAGAACGTCATGCTCTCTCTTCATGGGCGACGCCGACCGTCTCGACGGGCCGTGACCGCTCGACTAGCTCACCTCAGTGGGGAGAACGGGCTGGGGCTCGACCCTGGCGCCACGGTGGATGCTTTGTCCGTGGGTATGCGTCAACGGGCCGAGATCCTCGGGGCCCTTTATCACGACGCCCGGCTGCTGATTCTCGATGAACCGACCACGGTTCTCACACCGGAGGAGGCGTCGCAGTTGTTCGCCGTCCTGCGTGACCTCACGGCTCGGGGTACGACGGTGCTTCTCGTGACTCACAAGCTCCGCGAGGTTCTGGCCGTCACGGAGAATGTCTCCGTCCTGCGCGGTGGCCGGCTCGTCGCAGAGGCATCCACCGCAGACCTCGACGAGCAGCACCTGGTTCGCCTTATGGTTGGCCGAGATGTGTCCTTGACCGTCGATGAATCCCAATCCCCGGTCAAGTCTCCAGCGTCATCAAGCGAAGCCGCGCCTGCCGCGCTTGAGTTGCGGGAACTCGTCATCTTAGACGCCGCGGGCATTCGCCGGGTGAATCGGGTTTCACTCTCCGTTCGCCCAGGTGAGATCGTCGCCGTCACCGGAGTGGAAGGCAATGGGCAGCGTGAGCTTGTGGAAGCAATTGTGGGGCTCCATCCCACGGCGTCCGGGCACGTCCGCCTGGCGGGAACGGATGTATCCGCGTTCAGCGTCGGGCGTCGGCGCGCTCTGGGACTGGGCTACATCCCCGAATCACGTCCGACGGAAGGACTGGCAACCGAGCTACCTATCGAGGACAATATCGTCTTGGGCCAACATCGGCGCTCGCCATTCGCCCGACGCGGCGTACGCCGCATCCGGGCGACAAGGGCCTTCACCCGAGAACAGATTTCCTCCTACGAGATCGTGACGTCAGGCCCCTCGGCGCTCGTGGGTACGCTGTCGGGTGGCAATGCACAAAAGGTCGTCGTCGCTCGCGAGGTCAGCAAGGACCCGAAAATTCTCCTCGCGGTGCAGCCCACGCAAGGTGTTGACGTCGCCGCGGCTTTCGCGATCCGACAGACACTGCGCCGGCTGCGAGACGGTGGCATGTCCATCTTGCTGGTCACTTCAGACCTTCGCGAGGCGTGCGACCTCGCTGACCGAGCGGTCGTTCTCTACAACGGCGCTGTCGCCGGAGAGAGAACCCGCGGGCAGGCGACCGAAGAGTCCCTGGGGTCGCTGGCGATGGGAGTCGCAACATGAACGTGCTCGCGTCGCCCGTTCACGCTTCGCTGCTGCGTCTCATCGGCCTACGATTTCTTGCTGTACTCGTCGCGGTCGTGTCGGCCGCTCTGGTTGGTGCCCTAGTTCTGTTGTCCGTCGGTAACGACCCTCTCGATGCCTACAGGGGCCTGTACGAGGGCGCGTTTGGCACCGCCGCGCAGGCGAAAGCGACCTTGGCGCAGACGACCCCGCTGGTCTTCGCGGCACTCTCCTTTGTCGTCGCCTTCCGCTCCGGCATTTTCAATGCCGGCGGTCAAGGTCAGGTGGTGATGGGGGGGTTTGCTGCCGCCCTGGTCGGGTCGAGCGTCGCCGCGTCGGGACTCCCCCGACCGATCTTGGTGAGTCTTGTGGTGCTGGCTGGTGCAGCGGGCGGCGCGCTCTGGTCCCTTCCGCCGGTGCTCTTTCGCGTTTGGTGGGGAACGAACGAGATCCTGACAACGCTGATGCTGACCTACGTCGCCGCCCTGCTCAACGACTACCTTGTGCAAGGGCCGTTCCGGGCAGCGTCCGTGGAGCCCGGGTCGAACGCCCAAACAGAGAGCTTCACCCCGTCGGCTGAGTTCCCAGTCGTGCTCGCTGACTCCCAGGTCACGTTCTTGCTTCCTGTCGGACTGGCAGTGGCCGTGTTCATCTGGTGGGCGATGCGACGGACGACCCTCGGTTACGAGCTCCGCTTCGCCGGAAAGAGTCCGCTGGCTGCTAAGTCGGGCGGCGTCAACACCGCCCGGACGATGATCATCGGCATGCTGTTCAGCGGTGCTTTGGCCGGTGTCGCTGGCGCGGCGGTTGTCGGGGGCGTCTTCCAGGCTACGGTCAGTCCGTTCCCGCCGGATATCGGCTTCAACGGGATTCTTGCTGCCCTTCTCGTGGGTACGTCGCCAATCCTGACACCGTTCGCTGCGTTGTTCTTTGGGGCTCTATCCCAAGGAGGATTGGGCTTGCAGATCTTCGAAGGCGTCTCCCAGTACATCGCCATCGTTCTGACCGCGACGGTGATCCTGTTCGTCGCGCCTCGACAGCTACCCGAAACCTGGGCCCGCGTGAAGCGCAAGATCAGCACGGGTCGCGCTGGAGACCGTGGTGGGTGACATCGTCAACCTCTTGGGACCGGGACTGCTGCTTGCAGCGCCAATCCTGTACGCAGCACTAGGCGGCATGTTCACTCAGCGTGCCGGCATCTTCAATATCGCCCTCGAAGGGTTCATGCTCATCTCGGCCTACGCCTCCGTGGCGGCCGCCGTGGCGACCGGTTCCCTATTCCTAGGGACGGTCGTCGGCGTGGCCGCTGCAACCGCAACCGCCGCCGTTATGGCGGTCATCGTGGTCGCCTTCCGGGCTGACGAGGTGATCGTGGGTATCGCGGTGAACGTCCTCGCCCTCGGCTTGACGACGTTCCTCCTTGCGAATGCCCAACAGACCGGTCGAAGTCTGGACCTGCCGACGGGCTACCCACGGCTGGACCTCGGATGGCTTCAGGACCTGGCGGTACTCGGCCCGCTCCTCAACGACCGGGACCTACTCGTCTGGGCACTGCTTCCGGTCACACTAGGAGTCTTCTACACCTTCCGGCGAACCAGTTTCGGGCTTAAGCTCAAGGCCTCGGGAGAGTCGCCTCTGGCCGCCCGCGCCGCGGGCGTACGAGTCTCCGGCGTTCGCTTCATGAGCGTGGTCATCAGCGGCGTCTTCTGTGGCATCGCCGGCGCGGAACTGGCCATAGGCTCGGTTCACCTCTTCAGTGAGAACATGACGTCTGGGCGCGGCATCATCGCCTTCGCAGCTGTCATCTTTGGTGCAGGACTCGTTGGCCGCACCGCGGTGGCTTGCCTCCTTTTCGGCTTCGCACAGGCCCTGGCCGGTCTGCTCCAGATTCGAACGAACTTTCCCTCGCAGTTTGTGCTCATGGTGCCATTCCTCTTGACGATCGCTGCCATCACGCTTGGGGATGCCCTTCGGCTCCGGCGCACGCGGCACCCCAGCGATGAACTGACCACTGAGCAAGTCCGAGCGGCCGACTCGACGTCCGTGCTTATCGCTGGGCATCTCACGATCGACGAGATTCGTCTCGCCGATGGACGCATGCTGCCTGCCACCACCGGCGGAGCCGCCGCCTACGCGGCCCTGGGTGCGATCCTCGCCCAAGGGGACGCCGACATCAGGGCGCGAGTGGGTTCCGACTACCCACTCGGGCAACTCAGGCTGCGACACCCCGACGCCGGACACATCAAGACGGACGCCATCACCGTTCTGACCGGGCGGAGTATTCACAACGTCGCGCACTACGGCGCTGACGGAGGGCGGGTTTACGACATCGAGAGTGTCGATGCCCTGGTCGAGCAGACCCCCACTCCGTCCGACCTCAGTGGTGTTGCCCTCAAGGGACGCTGGGTGCTCGTGGCACCGGCCACACTGCTGCAACAGCGAGACATGGTCACCCACCTCCGCGCAGCCGGTGCGCTGGTCGCCTTAGACAGCGAACTGCACTACTTGAGGGATGACGAGGACCTAGAGCGCCTGCGGACAATGACCACCGGGGTGGACTGCTTCTTGCCAAGCGTCGAGCACATCAGACACTTCTTCGGCGAGAACGTCGCCACAGACCTACCCACGCTCAGGGCGGCCGTCGAGTCCTTCGGCTGCCCCCTCACAGTCGTGAAATGCGGCGAGCAGGGCGTGATCGTGTTCGACGAGACGACACCTGACGGCGTACGCGTGCCAGCTGTGCCCGGTTTGGTTGTCGTCGACCCGACGGGAGCAGGGGATGCCTTCAACGGAGGACTGTTGGTGGGTCTGGCGCGAGGAGAGACGCCGGTGGCAGCCGCCGTCACCGGCTGCGTCGCGGCCTCATTCGTTGTCCAGTCCTCCGGAGTGAGTATGCCTGCAGGGTTCTCCAACCAGGCTCGAGCGGCCCGATACCGGCAGTGCTCGATCACCGATTCTTCAAGTACGGAAAGGGAAGAGGTTGTCTGACAACGAGACTTGCATATCGGGGAGGGTAGCGAAGCGGCCAAGCCGTTCGCTGCTCGAACAGGAGATTCCTCTTCAGCCGGACGTCCTGCGTCGCGCCGCGAAGTCGTTCCACGACCCGATCCAGGAGTTGGTCCAGAACCTGTCGCAGCGCCAGGTGAATGACTGGGTCGTGACCGGCTGCGGCGACAGCTTGTTCGCTGGCCTGTGCGCCGAGGTCTGGTTCGCCCGGCTGGCCAACACCCGGCTCAGACCAGTCCACGCCATGCATCTAGCGCGCGAGGTGTATCCATCCCTGACCGCGGGCTCCGTCGTGTTGGCCGTGTCGCACTCGGGGACAACCGCCCGCGTTCTGGAGGCAGCCCGCGCCGCACGTTCCCAAGGCGCATACGTCGTCGCGGTTACCGCAAACTCCGGATCGGAGTTGGCGCGATTTGCCGACCTATGGATCGACAACTCCGTCCGAGACGAGAGATCCAACTGTCGCACGGCCAGCTTCCAGGCCGTCTCGATGCTGATGAGGATGCTGGCCATGGCTCTTGCAGCCAGCAACGGAAATGGCAGAAGTCATTCCTTCGAGCCTGACCAGTTGGCCCCGTACATCGCCGAGTCACGCGGCCAGGTCGATGCGCTCGCGGACGCGGAACTCGCTGGCGACCACTGGATCTTCACGGGGAGTGGCCTCGGCCTCGCCGCGGCCGAGTACGGCATGGCCAAGGCGTACGAGGCAGCGACTCTAGCCGCGCACTGTGTCGAGCTCGAACAGTTCATTCACTGCGAGATCTTCACAGTGAAGCCCGGGACGAACGTGGTCATCATCAGCCCGACCGGTCGGGCAGTTTCACGTGCCATCGAGCTGGCCAGAGGGTTAGCGCAACTTGGCGCCGTCATTATCGCTGTTACGGACGACGACGAGCTCGCGTCGGCTGCTACCCACGTCTTCCGGTTGCCAGCAGGGATGGCCGAGAACGATTTGCCCTTCATGGGGATCCTGCCTCTGCAGTGGTTGGCGTTGCGATTGGCCGAAGTCCGTGGAGAGAACCCCGACGTCGTCAGAAACAAGTCAGTGAACCGCCCCCTCATCGACCACTCAGTGCAATGGGGCCCGGAAAAGTACGCTCCCTCCGCTGCAGTCATATCGACGGGAACGAGCGCATGAACGTCACAGTTGCGTCCACCAGCTACCTGCAGGGGCTGCGCGCTCTGCTCGAGCGCATCGAGGTTGAGCAAGGCGCTCAGATCGAGGCAGCCGCGCAGGTGATGGCCAAGTGCATCGCCCGTGGCGGCATCGTGCACTTCTTTGGCAGTGGACACTCCATGCTGCCCGCCCTAGAGGTCTTCCCCCGATATGGCAGCTATGTTGGACTGCACCCGGTCATCGACCCTCGCCTGCTCTGGTTCAACGTGCTGGGTTCGTTCGGGGTACCAGAGATGTTGTTCCTTCAGAACACAGAGGGCTACGCCGATGTGATGCTCGACGGCCAGCACCTCCAGGAGGGCGACGCCGTCATGATCTTCTCGCATGGGGGCACCAGCGCAGTTGTCGTGGAAACCGCCCGGTACGCCCAGAAGCGCGGCTTGACTGTCATCGCAGTCTCGTCCTCGAACGCGACGTCAGCGGTCGCACGGCACAGCTCCGGAGACAAGCTGTCCGATCTGGCGGACCTGACGATCGACACACACGCCCCACGTGGCGAGGCGCTTGTCGATGTCGCTGGTCTCGAAGAACCCGTTGGCGCTGCCACCACCGTCCTGGCCATGTCGGCCGCATTGGCCTGTGTCGCTCGATGTGCCGAGGTCCTCGTCGAGCTGGGCCACCCCGTGGTCCAGTCGGTGCGGGCGGAGGCGGACGAGACGAGCGCTTACCGGACCGTCTATGAAGCCTACGAGGGAACGTTGCGTCGTGAGAGCTGACGAGTGAGGAAGTTGGCGCCTCCAACTATGGTCGTCCCTGCCGACCTCGTGGCGACCGCGAGGTACGTCACGGGGTCGTCGGCCCTGGACGACGCGTCTTTGCGTCGGTACCTGCACGGTTTGCCGGGGGTCGATGCCGTGGGGGCCGACCAGCGGGCCGCGGGGCTGGGCACCCGGTCGATCAAGACCACCTCCAAGGCGTGGGCGCTCGACATGGTCATCTCGATGATCGACCTGACGACTCTCGAGGGGGCGGACACCACCGGCAAGATCGAGACCCTGTGCGCCAAGGCGCGCCAGCCCGACCCCTCCTCCCCGGACTGCCCACGGGTCGCAGCGGTGTGCGTCTACAACGACCTCGTGCCCGTCGCGGTGCAGGCCCTGGGCGACAGCGGCGTGCACGTGGCTGCGGTCGCCACCGCGTTCCCCTCCGGTCGGGCCCGGCTGGATGTCAAGCTGGCCGATACCGCCGACGCGGTGGAGGCGGGTGCCGACGAGATCGACATGGTCATCGATCGCGGCGCCTTCTTGTCCGGCCGGTACCTGCAGGTCTTCGAGGAGATCGTGGCGGTGCGGCAGGCGTGTCACGCCGGTGGCCGCTCGGCGCACCTGAAGGTGATCCTGGAGACCGGTGAGCTCGCCACCTACGACAACGTGCGGCGGGCGTCGTGGTTGGCGATGCTGGCCGGAGCCGACTTCATCAAGACCAGCACGGGCAAGGTGTCTCCTGCGGCCACGATGCCCGTCACGCTGATCATGCTCGAGGCGGTGCGTGACTGGATGTCCCTGACCGGGCGCCAGATCGGGGTCGAGCCCGCCGGCGGGATCCGTACCGCCAAGGACGCGCTGAAGTACCTGGTGATGGTCAGCGAGGTCGCCGGGGACGCGTGGCTGGACCCGGACTGGTTCCGGTTCGGAGCCACCACGCTCCTGAACGACGTGCTGCTGCAGCGGCAGAAGCTGACCACGGGCCACTACAGCGGCCCCGACTACGTGACGCTCGACTGAGGCGCAGGAAGGCACGGACACCATGAGCAAGTTCGAGTACGCACCGGCACCGGAGTCACGGGCCGTGGTGAACCTGCGCTCCTCGTACGGGCTGTTCATCAACGGCGAGTACACCGAGGGTTCAGGAGGCGCCTTCAAGACGATCAATCCCGCGACCGAGGAGGTGATCGCCGAGGTCGCCGAGGCCGATGACGCGGACGTGGACCGTGCGGTCGCAGCGGCCCGGCGCGCGTACACCCGCGTCTGGTCGCGCATGTCCGGAGCCGAACGCGGCAAGTACCTGTTCCGCATCGCCCGCCTCATGCAGGAGCGCTCTCGCGAGCTGGCTGTGCTGGAGACCCTGGACAACGGCAAGCCCATCAAGGAGTCGCGCGACGTCGACGTCCCGACCGCCGCGGCGCACTTCTTCTACTACGCGGGCTGGGCCGACAAGCTCGACCACGCCGGCTTCGGCCGGTCGCCCCAGTCGCTCGGGGTCGCTGCCCAGGTGATCCCGTGGAACTTCCCGCTGATGATGCTGGCCTGGAAGATCGCGCCCGCGCTGGCGTGCGGCAACACGGTGGTGCTCAAGCCCGCCGAGACCACGTCGTTGACCGCGCTGCTGTTCGCCGACATCTGCCGGCAGGCCGACCTGCCGCCGGGCGTGGTGAACATCGTCACCGGCGCCGGCCCCACCGGGCGGGCGCTGGTTGAGCACCCGGGGGTCGACAAGGTCGCCTTCACCGGGTCCACCGCGGTCGGCAAGGGCATCGCCCGGGCGGTGGCCGGCAGCCGCAAGAAGGTCACCCTGGAGCTGGGCGGCAAAGCGGCCAACATCGTCTTCTCCGACGCCCCGATCGACCAGGCCGTCGACGGCATCGTGAACGGCATCTTCTTCAACCAGGGCCAGGTGTGCTGCGCCGGCTCCCGGCTGCTGGTGCAGGAGGACATCGCCACCGAGCTGGTGGCGAAGCTGGAGCACCGGCTGGCCACCCTGCGGGTGGGTGACCCGATGGACAAGAACACCGATGTGGGGGCCATCAACTCGCGCGCCCAGCTCGACCGCATCACCGCGCTGGCGGACGCCGGTGACGCCGAGGGCGCCACCCGCTGGTCGCTGCCGTGCGACCTGCCGGCCAAGGGGTTCTGGTTCCCTCCCACCATCTTCACCGGTGTCTCCAACGCGCACCGGATCGCCCGGGAGGAGATCTTCGGCCCGGTCCTGTCGGTGCTGACCTTCCGCACCCCGGACGAGGCCATCACCAAGGCCAACAACACCCCCTACGGGCTGTCGGCCGGGGTGTGGACGGAGAAGGGGTCGCGGATCCTGTGGGCCGCCGACCGCCTGCGCGCGGGTGTGGTGTGGGCCAACACGTTCAACCGCTTCGACCCGACCAGCCCGTTCGGCGGGTACAAGGAGTCCGGGTACGGCCGCGAGGGCGGCCGGCACGGGCTCGAGGCCTACCTGCGCACCGAGGGAGACGACCTGTGAGCCCCACCGCCGCCCGCGCAGAGGTCCGCAAGACCTACAAGCTGTTCGTCGGCGGGGCGTTCCCCCGCAGCGAGTCCGGGCGCAGCTACGAGGTCACCGACGCGCGAGGTCGTTTCTGGGCCAACGCCGCCCAGGGTTCGCGCAAGGACGCTCGTGAGGCCGTCGTCGCCGCACGCGGCGCGGTGGCCGGCTGGTCGGGCGCGACCGCCTACAACCGGGGGCAGGTGCTGTACCGGGTCGCCGAGCTGATGGAGGGCCGGCGCGCCCAGTTCGTGGACGAGGTCTCGCGCGGCGAGGGGCTGAGCCGCGCCCAGGCCGAGCGCGTCGTCTCCACCGCCATCGACCGGTGGGTCTGGTACGCCGGCTGGACGGACAAGGTCGCCCAGGTCGCGGGCAACGCCAATCCTGTGGCCGGCCCGTACTTCAACCTCTCGGCGCCGGAGGCGACCGGTGTGGTCGTGGTGCTGGCGCCCCAGCAGTCTTCGCTGCTCGGGCTGGTCAGCGTGCTCGCCCCGCCGCTGGTCATGGGCAACACGGTGGTGCTCCTCAGCAGCCAGGACCGTCCGCTCCCTGCCGTCACGCTCGCCGAGGTGCTGGCCACCTCCGACGTGCCGGGCGGGGTCGTCAACATCCTCACCGGGCACGTCGCCGAGGTGGCCCCCTGGCTGGCCTCGCACGCCGACGTGAACGCCATCGACCTTGCGGGCGCCGACGGCACCGGGGGCGCCGCCGGGCTGGAGTGGGCAGAGCTGGAGGCCACGGCGGCCGGGACGCTCAAGCGGGTCCTGCGCCCGCGCGAGGGCGGGACCGACTGGGCAGCCACCCCGTCCGGGCCCGCACGGATCCTGGCCTTCACCGAGACCAAGACCGTCTGGCACCCCAAGGGCGTCTGAAACACTCGAACAGCAGAGAGGCTCGTATGGACCCCGTCCCTGAATCAACCGGTCCCGAACGGGACCTCGTCGGCTACGCGCAAGACTTGCCGCCCGGCGGGTGGCCCGGTGGCGCTCGAATCGCCGTCTCGCTAGTGGTCAACTACGAGGAGGGATCGGAACGCTCATTCGCCATGGGCGACCCCGATCAAGAGACTTCAACTGAGTGGAACTCATACGAACTGCCGCGCGGCGTACGTAACCTTGCCATGGAATCCATGTACGAGTACGGCTCGCGGGTTGGCATATGGAGGATTCTCGAACTGTTCAAGAAGTACGAAGTCCGTGCAACGTTCTTCGCGTGCGCTGTTGCCCTGGAGCAGAACCCGGGTGTCGGCGAAGCGATCAACATGGGTCGCCACGCGGTAGTTAGCCACGGCTACCGCTGGGAAGAGGTTTTCCGACTCAGCCGCGAGGAAGAGCGTGACCACATCCTCCGCGCCATCGAATCGTTCCAGCGCACCCTGGGGTTTCGGCCACGCGGCTGGTATTGCCGATACGGCCCTAGCGTCAACACTCGTGAACTGCTCATCGACGTCGGAGGTTTCACGTACGACTGTGACGCGTACAACGACGACTTGCCCTACTTCGTCCAGGTTAGCGGGCACCAGCATCTCGTCATCCCCTACACCCCGGATGTGAATGACTTTCGCTTCTGGCAGTCTCCTGGTTTATCCACCGCGTCGCAGTTCTTCGAGTATTTAAAAGACTCGTTCGATGTGCTTTACTCGGAGGGGGAGAAGCGCCCGCGGATGATGTCGATCGGCCTGCATCCTCGACAGATCGGAAGACCGGGTCGTATCGCGGGTCTCGAACGTTTCCTGGCCTACACCACGGGGTTCGCGGATGTGGCCTATCTAACCCGCGACGAGATCGCGGATGCCTGGCTGGCCGATCACGGCGGCGACCGATGACTTCAAGTATCTCGTCGCGACCGGGCATCCACATCGTCCGAGGCGCTGACGTGCCAGCGACCTCCCTGGGCAATGCCGGGATACAGCGAGTCCTCCTCGGCGAACCACGGGGAGACGGCAGCCCCGTGCTCCTAGGAGTGACCGTCATCCAGGCGGGGAAAACAAGCCCCATGATTAAGCACGACTCGGCTGAGGTGGCATACGTGCTTTCAGGTACCGGATCGATGGTCACTGACACGGCGAGCTTCCCGTTTGCCACCGGGAACGCCATCTTGATCGGCGAACACTGCTGGCATGCGATCCGGGCGGGCGAGGAGCAGGTCCAGATGCTGTACGTGTTTCCCGGCGCCTCGCCGCCGCCGACCACGAGGCTCGATGAAGAACCGTGATTCCCAGGTCACGCGAACGGAAGAACTCGTAAAGTCCATTGTATGGGGGATCCCCCGCCGGGACCCGGAGCGAGTCCGTGCATCCTGGGTGAAGCCGAAAAGAGGCAGACCTCAGCGGTGGAGTCGGCGTGCGAGGCGAGAGGGTTCGGGCTGGTCAGGTCAGGGCATGCGAAGGTAGCGTCCAGCACGTCGAGGTCGTCCGGTCTGACCCGCCCTCAATGGGGATGCGTCAATCTGGGCGAAGTGACGCGGCTCGATGTCGCAACCGGCGCACAGATGAGTGCCCTCATCACGCACGAGCGAACCGTCCGCATGAAACCGGCCATCGTCGCGGTGGGGATGGGCGCCAGCCAGTCGGCAAAGCCGGCACGTCACCACGGGCAGCCGGCCAAAGTACCGGCTACGAAACCCAGACGACGGCTGTCGAGTCGGCTCCCCCGGTCGAGGATAGGTGAGGATGTGCAGCCGATGCTTGTGGTGGCTCGCAGCAGGAGGGTAATGGTGCACTCGGTCGGTTAAACGGGTTCTAACCCAGGGGGTCGGCAAAGTCGTCATGTTCCGGTGAGGATGTCGATCGGGCGGCGACTGTCGCGACTGTGATGTCGTAGCGTGGCGGCGATGTTGCTGTGGCCGGCCAGGCGGAACAGGCTGATCGCGGTGTTGCGCAAGGTGGCCATGACCTGCGGTCCGTGTCCGGTCCGTAGTTGGTGACGGTCTTCGTCGAAGACGACATCGCGGACCCAGTGCAGCTGATTCTCGATGCCCCAGTGGCCCTGGACCCACGCCGCGACCGTGGCCGGTGGGGCGTCGGTCATCGACACCGAGCAGATCGCGTACACGACCTCAATGTGTTTGCGGCTCTTGATGGTTCGGGTCCGGCGGACCTGGATGACCTGCGCCACGCCGGGGAAGCCCACCCAGGTCGGCGCCTGCACCGTCTTGGTGGTGCGCCTGACGCGGCGACCGTTGGTCGAGGTCACCGCCGAGGTCGCCGGCACGTCCTTCCAGGGCAGCGCCCTCAACTTCTCGCGCAGCTTGCGCTGGTTGGCCTTGACGGTCAGCAGGTAGTGCCCGCCGGCATCGGTGATGTGCTTGGCGGTCTCGCGTTGGCAGTGCATCGCGTCCGCGGTGATCACCGCGCCGGCGATCTCCATGGTGTCGAGCAGGTCCCGCAGGGCCGGGATCTCGTTGCTCTTGGCCGCGGTCGCCAACTGTCCCAGTACGACGCCCGACCTGTGCTCGAGCGCGGCCACCAGATGCGGCGCGCCACCGTCACGGCGGGCGCCACGCATGGTCTTGCCATCGATCGCGATGACCCACCGGCCCTGCAGGTGTCCGACCTTCACGGCCATCCACGCCGCGACTGCCCGATCGAACCCGTCGGCGTCCACCAGCGCCAACGTGCGCCGGATCGTGGACTCCGACGGCAGCGCCGCCTGCGGGTCAATTCCATGGCGGGACAGCGCGTTTCGGTCCGCGTCGGCAGCCCACTCGGCGACCGCGACCAAGGTCCGCGCGCCAGCAAGGACTGCGCACTGCGCCACCGTCAGCACGCTCGCCAACGAGTGACGCACCCCGCGCGGCTTGCGCGGATCCGGGACGTCGGCGAACACGTCAATCAGCCGGCGGTGCGACGGGCCAGGGCAGGCGGGCGCGATGGGGGAAGATGGCATGGCGGCGTGGGGCTCCCGGCGACGGTGAGTGTGAGAACCTCCATCGTCAGGGCCGGCCCCACGCCGCCCCAGCAGCGACACACGCCACTTCAGTCACACGCAAAACAGGCTCTTGTGACGCATACGTGGGTAGTTGTGCGCGCCTGAAACGTGAGCACGCCGTTCCCTCTCTAGGTTTCTGAGCTGTTGAGGTCCAGGAACCAGAGAGCGGAGAACGGCGTGCAGAACGCCACCCTATGGCGCGCCCTGTTGGGGGTCGAGAAGACCGTGGTGGAGGAGGTCGAGTACGACGAGGACGAGCAGCTTGTCGCCCATGTTCGGTCCCGTGCGAGGGCCAGGGGTCGGTGCGGTCGGTGTCAGCGCCGCGCGCCGGCCTACGACCGAGGCGAGGGAAGGCGCCGGTGGCGGGCCCTGGACGTTGGCACGGTCCAGGTCTGGCTGGAGGCCGACGCACCTTGGGTGAGCTGCAGTGAGCACGGGGTGACGGTGGCCGCGGTGCCCTGGGCCGGCACGGCGCCGGGCATACCCGCGTGTTCGACGAGCAGGTCGCGTGGCTGGCGTCCCAGGCCTCGAAGAGTGCGGTGACCGAGCGGATGCGGATCGCCTGGCGCACCGTGGGCGCGATCATCACCCGGGTCTGGGCGACGTCGAGACCCTGCACGACCGGTTCGCCGGGCTGCGGCGGATCGGGATCGATGAGATCTCCTACAAGCGCGGCCACCGCTACCTGACCGTCGTGGTCGACCACGACACGGGGGGCTGGTGTTGGCCGCGCCTGGCCGGGACAAGGCCACCCTGGAGGGGTTCTTCGACGCCCTCGGTGAAGATCGCTGCGCTCAGATCACCCACGTGAGCGCCGATGGGGCGCACTGGACCAGCACCGTGGTCGCCGACCGGTGCGTCAACGCGGTCCGCTGCGCTGATCCGTTTCATGCAGTCCGCTGGGCCACCGACGCGCTCGATGAGGTCCGCAGGCAGGCCTGGAACCAGGCCTGTGGAGCGTCACCCAGCGACGAGCAGGCCGGGCCCTAGAGCACGCCAAGGCGCTCAAGCACGCCCGGTACGCGTTGTGGAAGAACCAACCTGGACCGCCCTCGGCCAGGCGCTCACCGCCGGGTTCAGGGCGTCCACGATCCCAGTGTCGACCGCCCGCAGCGGGGCCCACCTGGAGGCGACCAGCGGAAGGACGAGTGCGAAGAGCACCCCGACAGCGAGCACCCCGCCCGGACCGAGCACACTCGCCGCGAAGCGCGCCGGGGGCACCGGTGCCTGCGCCTGGTTCTCAGGCATCCGCGTGGCCTTCCCGTCGGAATGAGCGGCTGAGCCGCCGGCACGTGCCCGGTGACACCGCCACGCGGGACACGTCATCAGCCGACGCCCGAGATCTCCTCGACCTGGACGTAAACCTCACCGGTCTCCAAGTCTTCGGCGGGGTCGTACAGCTGCAACTCACCCAGCAGCGCCTCGTCGATCTCCTGCAAGGTGCCGGTGAAGCTCACGGTAGCGCCCTCCTCGACGGAGAACGGTGACTCGGGATCGTCCTCGCCGGCGAAGGCCGGCAAGCGCACCATGATGGTCTGCCCGGCCTCGGGCCCGACGAAGAAGGCCTCGTCAGCGACCAGCTCACGGACCTCCACGGTGTTGGCCTCCACCGGTTGCCCGACGAGTTCCAAGACACCGGTGTCGTCCGTGAGGATGTCGACATCCCCGATCAGGACCGCCCCTACGGGCGCCGATCCTGGCACTGCCGGCTCAGCGGTCACTGTCTCCTCGGCGGTGGCCGTGGCCGCCGTCTCCTCGGCGGTGGCCGTGGCCTCCGTCTCCTCGGCGGTGGCCGTGGCCTCCGTCTCCTCGGCCTCGGCGTCCTCTGTGGTGTCCGGCTCCTCGACCTCTTCGGTCGCGATGGGAACGGCTGCCTCAAACTCGTCGTCGTCGTCGTCCAGTGCAGCTGCGATCGCCCAGATCACCAAGGCCAAGGCAAGGGCACCCAGCAGGAGCCACAGCCACAACAGGCCGCCTCCTCGTTTCGCCGTCACGGCATGAGCGCCGGTGTTCTGGGGTGCGGCCATGGTGAAGAACCACCCTTCTGCTGGTTGAGTGCGAGTCTCGCCCGGGACCCCATGTGTACCCCATGTGCGCGGACGCTGACACCCGGAGCATCAATGTCATGCAACGTGATCTTCGGGCCAGGGAGACGGACTCGGGGCCGGCGGAGCACATCGTTGGCCCCCGTCACGGAGTGCACAATCTAACCCAAAATGGACGGTGAGTGGGCAGGCGACAACCCATCCCGGCGAAGCCGGGATGGGTTGTGCTGAGGTTCCGTCAGGCGGCGAGTTCGAGGGCTGACCTTGTAGCCGAGGGCTTCGAGGTGGCAAACGTGGTTGCGTTTGGTGCGTTCTGGGCCGAGGCGGTTGTCGTAGAAGTCGGCGCCGAGGTCGTGGAAGCGGGCGTCGGGGTCGAGGTCGCCCAGCAGGTGCCAGGTGATGACCAGGATGGATCGGCCGACAGCGACGATGGCCTTCTTATTTCTGGCTCTTGTGACGCATCCGTGGGTGGTTGTGCGCGTCTGAAACAGCAGGTCAGAGCCCTGTCGCCCTGACTTTGCCGACCCCCTGCCCCAAGGGCCAACCACGCAAGGCCCCCGCACGCCTCGTCGAAGGCGCCGTCACCCAAGGCTGGAAAGCCGCACTCGGCGAGCTCGCGCTCGTTTACCCCGACCGCATCAAACCCCTACCTGTGACCCAGATCACTTACACAGACAACTTGACAACCTCCGCGTGCGTCGTGATCACGAAGCAGCAGGCGAAATACACCGAACCCAAGTTCGACCAGCTCCATGCGCTGGCACAGCGGCAGGGCCTCTCCCAAGACGCCTTCCACGAGCTCGACGAGCTGGCCCCGCTGCAAGACGGTGAGCCCTTGGTGATCGGGCCAGGCACGCCCGACTGGCGGAAGGACACCCCGATCCCGGGCGTCCGCCAGGTCGGCTTCCGCAAGGTCGGCAACCACTTCGTCCCGATCGTCCACGCCAAGATCGCACTGCTCGGCCGCATGGAGTGGACCGACGAGCACCCCTCAGGTCACGTCGTTGACGACTTCCCAACGATATTCTTACGGCTGGGAAGGTCGGTCATCACCCCTCCATTTCCCCTCGGTCCGGTCGTGATCCTGCACGTTCGAGCATGCTGCGCGGCGCTCGATGGGCCGGCTTATGAGTTTCCCTACATCAAGCCCAACTCGGCATACCGGCCGCGGCACATCGTGACCGTGCCCGACGCCCCCGAGCTGAACCCAGGGACCGCCGACTGGTCGGTGACCTCGCGTTTCCGCTTCACGCACTCCTTCGGCAACATGCTGCAGAAGGGGCAGGGCGGCAAGACCTACTTCAAGATGCAGGCTCCCCGGGGAGTCGTCTCGTGCCTGTTCCGGGGGGCCGACGGCAGCAAGTCGGTGAACTCCGGGGTGCCGCTCAACGAGGGGGAGTGGCACACCGTGCGCGCCAGAGATCCGGCGACGCGGTCACGATGACGATCGACGACGGCGTCAAGGTCCGCCGCGCCAACGGGCCTACCGGCCAGATCAGCAATATCATGCCGTTCGCCATTGGCGGGAAGTCCAAGTGCAACGCCGTCACCGTGACCTGCGACTACTGGGTCGGCGAGATGGACTACGTACGCATCGAGACCGGGAACTGAGTCTGAGGTACGCGCCGTTCTCACATCGACGTCCACGTCAGGTCTACGTCATCAAGGAGCGCTGACGAGGACGGCGAAGACGATGAGGTTGTCGACGTAGTGACCCGCCTGCCGGTCGAACGAACCACCGCACGTGATCAACCGCAGACCCGAGTGGTCAAGGTCGCCGTACACCGCATCGGTGGGGAACGCGTCCTTCGAGAACTGCTCGACCAGGGTCACGCGGAACACCGCCTCGGTGCCGTCCCCGCGGAACACTGTGATCTCGTCGTCCTGCTCCAGGGCGTCCAGGTTGGCGAAGACCCCCGGTTCGCCGGCCCAGTCGACGTGTCCGACCAGGACCGCCGGGCCGAGCTCGCCCGGGGTAGGTGCCCCCGTGTACCACCCCGCCGGAAACCCCTCCGCCGGCACTTCCATCGTGCCGTCGTCGGCCAGACCCAGGGCCACCAGGTCCGAGCTCACGCCGATCCTCGGGATTTGTAGCCGGACCGGCGTCGATCTCCTCATTGAAGTCGTCGACATGGCCGACGTCGTCGAGACAACCGGTCCTGGCAGCCGTGCCTCGGCGGCGGTGGCTGCCGTGGCGGTGGCTGCCGTGGCGGTGGCTGCCGTGGCGGTGGCTGCCGTGGCGGTGGCTGCCGTGGCGGTGGCTGCCGTGGCGGTGGCTGCCGTGGCGGTGGCTGCCGTGGCGGTGGCTGCCGTGGCGGTG
>JAABUN010004028.1_pt1 | contig 21049 bp, 16 predicted proteins | sample 5559311 | NCBI WGS metagenome assembly JAABUN01 (sample SAMN10711877, study PRJNA513370) | rock metagenome | isolation source: Antarctica rocks | place: Antarctica: Victoria Land, Siegfried Peak sud
GGGAACGTGTGCGTGCGAGCCCTGGGGCCGAGAAAATCCTTAGCGCACTGCACCCGGAGAAGTCCTGGTTTCTCGACAGCGGACGCGGGTTCGATTCCCGCCACCTCCACCACCGTGGTCACGTCACGCAAGTTGTCGCACGTCAGCCCCCATTTCCGCAGGTCACCGCGGAACTGGGGGCTTTGTGTGTCTGGACAGGGGTGACCAGAACTATGCACGTGGCGACATCCAAACTGACACATGGCTGACACAGTGCGACCACGTCTGGTACCGTAGGTAACTTGAGCGCGAAAGAACCCAAGACCCGACTGCCTCGCGGCATCGTCCACTTCCGAGGCCGGTACAGAGTCCGGTTTGACCACCAAGGGACGACTCACTCGCTTGGTGTCTACGGCACCATCACCGACGCCCGGGCCGCCCTGGACATTGCCCGCGCCGAAGCTGTGCGAGGACTCTTCGTGCCGCCCGCAGCCCGTCGAGCCGCCCAAAAGAGGGAGGAAGAGAAGGCTGCGGCAGAGTCGCTCACGCTCAAGCAGTGGTCTGAGACGTGGCTGGCACAGTTGGAGGCCAACCCTGAGCGCTCCCGCGCGACAGTGCTGTCTTACAGGTCGGTTCTCAAGAACCACGTATGGCCAGAGCTGGGCGACGTCCGGTTGGCGGAACTGACCACACAGCGGGTGGCCGATCACTTGGGGCTCCTGGCAAGCCGCCCCAGCAAGCGGCACCCGCGGGCCCGGGTCAATGGTGTGACCCCGAACGTGGTCATCACCCTCCGCTCCTGCATCAACGCCGCCGTCAAGGCCAAGGCTGGGGGCCTGCGCTCCTTCGAGTTCCCGCTTGCTCCCAAGCACCGTCGGGTTCGTCCCGAGGACGAGCATGGAGACGTGGCTACCCCTGAAGAGGTCAAAGCCATAACCGAGGCGATGCCGGACCGCCTGCGCGTCGCGCTACCGCTCGCCGCATGGTGCGCCCTCAGGCTGGGCGAGGTCCTGGGGCTACAACGTCGCGACCTCGAGCACTTGGAGGAGCCCGAGAAGGCCGTCCTTCACGTCCGCCGACAGTTCAACGTCAAGGCGAACGTGCTCACTCCACCCAAGGCGGACAGCACCCGGGCCATTGCAATCCCCGCCGCCCTGCTGCCCGCCCTTCGTCACCACCTGGAGACCTACACCCCAGCCGCTCGAACTGCCCCGGTTCTTGCCGGGCCAAGAGGAGAGCGCATCTCGCAGAGCACCTTGGACCGGCACTGGAGAGCGGCACGACAAGAGGCGGGAAGGCCAGGCTTCCACTTCCATAACCTGCGACACACCGGCCTGAGCAGGTACGCCGAGCAGGGCGCGACGCTGGCAGAGCTGTTGCACCGTGGCGGGCACACTGACGTCACCGTCGCGCTGCGTTACCAACACGCGACCGCCGAGCGCGACCGAGCCCTGACCGAGCGGCTGAGCAGCGACATCGAAGGTTGACCACGTCGACCAGCTGTGACAGGCGTAGTGACGTCGTCGTGTGGACCCAGATGAGTCAAGGCTCCGACGGGCAGGCGCAGTTGCTGCGTGCCCTGTGACGCGCTTGGTGGAGCCGGGCAGGTGGTTGTTTCGAGTCCAGTCGGGGGAGCTCAATATAGCCGCTCTGACCAGTGAAAACGTGGATCAAGGCCCTTCTCGTGGGGTGAGCGTGGGGAACAGCCTGGTGCTCTGTCAACCACCATGACCAAGAGGTAGGAGTTGCAGCAGGGGGTGACGAGCTGGAGGCCGGGGCGGCGCCGTCGACTCGGGATGCACCGGATCGGTGGCGGGCGCAAGTGGGCCGAGCCTTCCACCGCCGAACAAGGGGCCACGTCGAGGCGACCGAGACGCTGAGCAACACGCGAGCAGCACCCTCAGCGCACTCCTACGGCGTCCGCAGCCGTGGCGTACTCGATTCGAGCACCACTTCGGGGGCGGCCCGACAGGTCGTCACCGACTGAGCGGACCGGGATGTCGGACTCGTCGGCGTCACCCACCCTGTCGTCGTCCGGACGAGGCTCAGTCAGCCAGCTCCTACATACTGTGTTCAGCATGATCGCCGAATTCGAAGCGGACCTGGCCCGGTCACGCACTCGCGAGGGGATGGGCCTTCCCGTCGCCCGGGCCATAGGCCCCCGCTGCGCGGCAAGAGCCCAAAGTTCATCTCAAGCAGGAGGCGCAGCTCGCCGAGGTGTACCGTGCCCGGCAGCACCATCGGCGAGCTCGAAGAGTTGTTGGCGTCACTCGTTCCTCGCTCTACGGAGTTGTCCAGAGAGCACGCGAGGCAGCTCAGTTCATGCGCGCCGCGCCGCGTCGTGACGCAGACCGAGGCAGGAGGCCCTGTGGTTATCGCGCCTGACCCCTTCACGATGACGCTCAGCCTGAACGTCCTCAACCACTTGGGGATCAAGCTTTACAGCAACCTCCCGGCTGTCCTGTCGGAGGCTGTCGCCAACGCCTGGGACGCTGACGCGACCATGGTCTCCGTTGACGTCGACACCGCCATTGAGACGATCACCATCACTGACAACGGGATTGGGATGACGCCCGAGGAAGTCAATGCCCGCTTTCTGCATGTCGGATATCGGCGCCGAGACGACTTGACCAGCGGTGCCGGGGCACGGTCACCGCTTCACGAGCGCCCGGTCATGGGACGCAAGGGCCTCGGCAAGCTCTCGCTGTTCTCAATTGCACAGGTCGTTGAGGTCCAGACCGCCGCTGGCCGCCCCCTCGGCGACAAAACGGTCTCTCCCGTCGTGTGCGGATTCGTGATGGACCTCGACGACATTGAGGCGGCGATCCACGGCGAGGCCGTGCCGAGCACCGCTGACCCACCGGTGGAGTCCGCACCGCGCTCCTACCACCCCGAACCACTGCCGTCTGAGCAGCTTGTGGTCACCGAGGGCACGCGCATCGTCTTAACCCGGCTGAAGAAGGACCCTGCGAAGACCGCAGCCTTCCTGAGGCGCCGGCTGGCTCGCCGGTTCAGCATGCTGGGCTCGAGCTTCGAGCTTTCAATCAACAGTGTTGCTGTTTCACCCGCGGACCGGGATCTTACGAAGTACGCCCGTTACATCTGGTTGTACGGGCCGGACGACTACCGCCAGCGTGTCCGAGCAGGGCTTGTCGCCGGCGTCGTGGTAGAAGACAGGAGTTCAATCACGGTCGGCGGCCAGGAGCTCTACGGCTGGATCGGCACGGCACGGGTGACCACCGAGCTTCGGGAGCAGGACGAGGAGGGCGAGAACCTCAACCGCATCGCCGTACTCGTCCGCGGCAAACTCGCCCAGGAGGACGTGCTCCGAGCTTTGCAGGTCGGCGGCCTGTTCAACCAGTACCTTATCGGCGAGCTGCACGCTGATTTCCTCGACGCCGACGACGAGGAGGACATCGCCACGAGCAACCGCCAGGCGATCGTCGAGGACGATCCCCGCTTCGAGCGGCTCCTGCGCTTCGCCGGCGCCGAGGTCCGCTACATCGGCACCGCTTGGAACCGCCTACGTGAGCGGGACGGGGAGAAGGAGGCCCGGAGCATCGCGGCCGTCGACGCCTGGTTCAAGACGCTCCAGGGCGATGACCGCGCTGACGCTCAACGCTTCTTCGGGCGGTTGAACACAACTGCTGCGGAAGGGGAGGACAAACGTCGCCTAATCGGCAGTGGGGTCATCGCCTTCGAGGGGCTCCGTCGCCGGCGCCGCCTGTCAGCTCTGCTCACCACAGCTGAGGAGAACCTCCCAGCGCTGATTCACGCCTTCGAGAGCATGGACGACATCGAGGCGGCAGTCTTCTACGAGGTCGTCAAGGACCGCATAGCCATCATCAGACGGTTCGAGGGTCTCGTCGACGACAACGCCAAGGAGAAGGTGCTGCAGGACTATCTGTTCGATCACCTGTGGCTGCTTGATCCAAGCTGGGAGCGCACCACTACACCGGTGAGGGAGAAGGCCGTCAAGACGATTATCAAGGATGCCTCTGTCAAGGACCAGGCGGTGCTCGACTCTCGCGTCGACATCGCGTACCGCAAGAGCGCCGGCACACACGTCATCGTCGAGCTCAAGCGCGCTTCTGTGAAGACGACCTCCATCGACCTGGTCTCGCAGGTCAACAAGTACCGCTCCGGCGTCCTGGCCTACCTGCGCAGCTCGGAGGGCCACAACGTCGACCTGCAAATTGTCTGCGTCCTTGGCCACGACCCGACGGACTACGCAGACGTGGACGGACGCGGAACCTCTCGCGCGCTCCTGCAAGCGGTAGGAGCGCGAGTGCTGTCCTACGACCGCCTGATCACCAGCGCGCTGGCCGCCTACGAGGACTACCTCGAGCGTTACCGCTCCCTCGGCGCCGTTCGTGCCGTCATCGCCGAAATTGAGGACGAACTAGCCGCGGTCACGACCACTCTGGACGCGTCAGCGCGGACGCCGCGCCCGCCTGCTCCTGGCTCAGCTGCACCGGCCTCGCCTGATGCGGCTCAAGAATGAGCGCCCGACCGGGAGAGCGTATCTCCGTGACGTCCGGCCTAAGCGTCGTGCCCCGCCCGACCGGTACACCGTGACTCTCGCCGAAGGCGAAGCGCCGTGCTCCACAAGGCCAGATCGCATTCTTCACCCCTCCTCCGATCGCCGAGCGTCCAACGGCATGGGCGCTGCGACCCCACTGACAAGGTTGACGACACACCCACGGGTGGCGATGTTCATTGACACCTGCGACCTCGCAACGAGTCAACTTGTGCAGGTCATCGTCACCGCGACGCCGAGGTGGTGGCGCCCGAACACGCTGGAGGAGCAACGCCCCCAACGTCTAACGCTTGTGAGGGCTTCACGTCAAAGCATTATCCACAGGTACGGGCTGGACGGGTGTTGTCGGCGCCGGTCGCTACCGTGATGGTGTACGACTGCCAAGTCAGCACAGAACTGGCCACTCTGGGTCAGCAGCCGACCGTTGTCGTGAGCGTTCCTGGGATAGGAATCGGCTACGACTCTTCCCAGGGCTGCGGTGCACGTCCGCCGGACGGGTTCCGCAGCCCTGGCGGCCGGTTGTGCAGGAGGGAGCAGGCCGTGTCCAAGGGCAAGTCTGGGCGCGTCGCGCCGGTTCGGGTCGCTTCTTCACCTCCGCCATCGTGCAGCGGAACCCTGGCGGGAGGATCGAGCCGCAGATCTAGGTGTGCGGGTGCCGCCGGGGGCACCGATGTGACCTGATGCCGTACCAGGGGTGAGCTTCACTCACCCACCCTAGCTATTCCCGGTGCTCATCGTCGGGCTTCTGTGGGCCTGTCCGGCGAGGGCTACCGGTGGTGGCCTGCCCCGTACGTGAGGATGTACTGGTGACTACCACTGCAGCCATCGACACCGCGGCGCTCCGCAAGGCGCGCGGTGCCTTTTTTACCCCGGCGCCGGTGGCGGAGTACGTGACGCGATGGGCGGTCCGCTCGCCCGGTGACCGGGTGCTGGAGCCCTCGTGCGGAGAAGCGGCGTTCCTGCTGTCCGCGCTGGCGCAGCAAGAAGCGCTAGCCGCCGGCGGCGAGCACGAATTTGGTGACCTGGCCGGGGTGGAGTTGCACGCGACTTCTGCGGAGTCCGCGCGCGGCCTGCTGCGCGCAGCAGGGTCGACCGCACAGGTAAGCGAGGGCGACTTCTTCGCCGTGCCCCCCTCTCCCTCTTTCGACGTGGTCGTCGGCAACCCCCCGTACGTGCGCTATCAGGACTTCGGCGGGGCCAGCCGGACCGCGTCCCGGGCGGCAGCGCTGCGTGCTGGGGTTTCCTTGACCGGGCTGGCGTCGTCGTGGGCGGCGTTCACCGTGCATTCGGCGCTGTTTCTCAAGTCGGGTGGGCGCCTAGGACTGGTGCTGCCCGCGGAACTGCTGTCGGTCAACTACGCAGCCCAGGTCCGGGAGTTTCTGATGCGCCGTTTCGGGCGGGTCCGGTTGGTGATGTTCACGGAGCGGGTCTTCCCCGGCGTGCTAGAGGAGGTTGTGCTGCTGCTGGCGGAAGGCACCGGTGGCACCGACCATTGCGAGCTGCTGCAGGTCCACGGTACCAATGACCTCGCGACCCTGGACGCCGGGCAGGAGTCGACGTGGACCCCGGTAACCGCCAGCGCCAAGTGGACCTCCGCGCTGCTGCCCGCCGCCGCCGCGGGCACGTACGCGGACGTGGTGTCGGGGCCGGCGTTCACGACCCTGCACGGGTGGGGCGAGACGACGCTGGGGATGGTCACCGGCGCCAACCGGTACTTCGCCCTCAGCCCTCAGCGTGCCCACGAGCTGCGCATCCATGACGACGAGCTGCTGCCGCTGTCTCCGCCCGGCAGCCGGCACCTGCGGGGGCTGTCCTTCACCCCCCCGATGCGCACGCTCCTCGGCAGCCAGGGCTCACCCACCCTGCTTTTCCGCCCACCCGGTGAGCCCAGCCCTGCGGCCTCCAGATACATCGCCGCTGGCAAGGCCGACAAGGTCGACGAGGCGTACAAGTGCCGGGTCCGCACTCCCTGGTGGCGGGTACCAGTCCTCGCGCCGGCCGACCTGCTCCTGACCTACATGAACGCCGACACGCCACGGCTAACGACGAACACCGCCAGAGCGCGACACCTGAACAGCGTCCACGGTGTCTACCTGCGGCCTGAGACTCGGGAGCTCGGACGCCGGTTGCTGCCGCTGGCGTCGCTGAACAGCGCGACCCTGCTCGGGGCGGAGATCGTCGGCCGGGCTTACGGCGGTGGGATGCTCAAGATCGAGCCCCGCGAGGCTGACCTGCTGCCCGTGCCGTCACCGGCGCAGGTCGAGGGGGTTGCCGACGAGCTCCTCTCGACGCGCAGCCGCGTCGCAACGCGGTTACGCGAAGGACGGCTCATGGACGCCGTCCGCCTCGTCGACCAGATATTGCTCACCACGGGCCTAGGCATGAACGCAGGGCAGGTCGCCGACCTCGTGCAGGCCCATGCCCTACTGACTGCGCGGCGTCGCGCCCGTGCGGTCGGCGCAAGGGACCGCGTCGCAGCAGGCAGCGAGGCACGCCCGTGAACAAGGACGACGCCTTTTCGCCTTTCGACGAGGTTCTTGCGGCCACCCCACTGAGCGACCCGTGGATTCACGAGCGCGGGCAGGTGCCCATCTACGCGCCTAACTACGACCTGCTCGGACGGCTGCTGACCGTTCCTGTCGCCGCAGGCAATGCCTCCGAGTCCGGGCGCTTCGCCAAGGGCATCGACGCATGGCTCGCCCACGAGTTCCGTCGGGCCGGGTTCGGCGCTGATGAGGTCTGGCCCCGGCCCACCAGGCCACGGATCCTGCCCCGCGACGTCGCCGTGCTGCTCGACAAGCTCCCGGCGAAGCTCGCCGACCAAGTCCGGCCCCGGATAGAGAGGATGCCAGCGGTCGGCCCCAGCGATGCCCGCGTCCTAGGCCGCGCGTACGACAAGCAGGTCGACGTCTGCATCGCCCGCTGGGACCGCGGACCCGAGCTGTTGCTGAGCACCAAGGCGCAGGTGTCCTCGTTCGCGAAGAACCTGCCCAACCGGTTCGAGGAGGCCTACGGCGACGCCTCGAACCTCCGCGGGCGCTACCCGCTCGCCGCGACCGGGTTCTTCTTCGTCCAACGCAGCACCATCCTGCACGACGAGCCCGACGCCTTCGAGCGCACCGTCGATATGATGCGCAAGCTGCGCGACGACGCCGGTCACGGCGGCTACACCGCTACGGGCCTTATCCTCGTCGGCTGGGAAGAGTCAACACCTGGTGGACCCACCGTCAGCCCCGAGCTGGACCGTGTCCCCGCAGATGTCGCCCCTGCCCAGTTCCTGGCAGCGATGATCGAGCAGATCGTGGTGGCAACACCGGTCAGCCACCACGTGGCGGTCCGGGAGCAGCGTGAACGCAGGTCGATCCCTCTGCCCGAACCCGAGGGCACCACGGACGACACCCCACAGGACAGCAACCCGGACACGCTGCTGTAACCAGCCCGCCCGTCAATGTCGTCGGACATCTGTCCCGTGCCTTTGGCAGCGATACGGCGTAGCGACAGTCCGCCATCTGGCACGTATATGGCACGGGTTGGAGATGCCGAGGCGCTGTACCTGCGCAGATGGACCGTTGCAGCACTGGTGAAGTACCTGTGATGCCGCCCCGCCGGGTGGTTGGCCACCCGAGCTTGCCGGCTCTTCGAAGTTCGCTTGCGCTCACAAGGCTTCGGCGATGGCGAGCCCGGCGTTCAGTATCGCCGGGCCGTGGGGATCGGAACCATCAGGCGGTCCACGTCGGCCGGATTGAGCCGGATGACACGGGGACCGGACCGGTAGGCGGTGAGGGTGCCCGCCGAGATGCGGCGGCGCAGTGTGCGTGTGCTCAGTCCCGTACGTTGGGCGGCGTGGGCCAGGGACTCGAACTGTCGCGGGGCGATTGTCTGGGGCATGTTGGGGACTCCTCTCGAGGTCCATAAGCCCCCGGGATGCATCCTTGACTGTCACGTTCGTCCGACACGTTCGTCCGAGAGAGTGGCCGGGGCGCGGGGTCCGTTGGGGTCACGGGAGGCGATCGGCACTGATCTGAGGTGCTGGCGAGGCGATCGCGCCCGGAACCTCGGGGTCCCGTGGTCGCGCAGCGCCAGGGTGGCGTCCATTCGCTGATTCAGTGCGCGGCGGTGTAGGCGTCTCTCACCTTCTTGCTGATGCGCCCCCGGTCACTGACCTGGTGGCCGTTTTCGCGTGCCCATGACCTGATGGCATCGGATTCCCCTTTGCCTTGAATCGGCGTCTTGCCTGCCCGGGTCTGGCGTCGTCCGCCGACTCGCCGGCCGTGCTGGATGTACTTGCCCATCACCGCGTCGAGTTCGACCGCTTCGTCAGGGCTCACGTCGATCTCGTAGTCGACGCCTTGGTAGGTGAAGGTGACGGTCTCCCCGCCTTCTCCAAGTTCATCTCCGCTGAGGTCAGAGACGAAGAGAGTTTGAACACGCTGAGCCATGAGCGCCTCCTTGATAACCATGACGAACGGACCGGGTCACCCTAGCCTCTCTCGGGACGGTACTTCCGGACGGCAACGCGACGCGGACCTCCACTGGGCGCATCTTCTCCGAGTGCCCCTCGGGTTCCTGATTCACACTCGCGGAGCGGACCCTGTGGACGCGGCCCCAACGTACGACCTTGCTGAGTTGCGGCGTGTCACGCTCGCCCGCGCAAGTGCGTCCTACCGCCCAGATAGACGCAAGCCGCTCCATCCGGGCATAGGCTCGCAAGATGGCCGCCGGAGATCAAGACGACGAAGGCAACGACATCGGTGCCAGCGATGAAGCCCCGGCCGGCGATGACGTAGAAGTCGACGAAGACAGTGATCTAGCCGCGGACGAGATCCAACGCGTCTCAGACGACATCGCGCACCTGCGTCCGCTACTCAGCCAAGCTGTGACGGCTCAATGGCGAGAATCGATCGGACGCTCCCTCATGACACCCGGACTCCAAGCGGCGATCGCTCAGAATCTGCTGCCGTCGGTGCGGATGAACCTGAACCCGAAGCTTTTTCGAGCGTTGAGCATCATGCCCGAGCGTCAGACGCCTTTCCCGGGTCTCCGAGCGGACTCCTACATCTTCGCCGTCAACGCGCTGACTCGGGCTAGAACCTACGAGGAACCCGACCCACCTAGCTCGCCCTACTCACCTCAATTGACGACCGTGGGAAACTACTTCGCCAACGACGAGGTCAGGATCGAGAGCTTCTCCGACCTGACCAAGGCGATTGACATTTTAGTCCGCAAGACCGAAGGTCTGCAGCTTGTCTGGCGCGGTGCTAAGGACGCCAACTGGGGGATTCACAGCAGCCTCTACCGTCGCCTTCTAAGAATCAACGGCGTGGTCCTGCCTGAGGAAGACCCTCAGGGCGACCAAGCGTTCCCGGACGAGGCACAGATGGTCGCCGCGGAGAAGCAAATTCTGCGGACAGCCCGGTCTGACTGGCGATTCGACGGGATGTCAGCCTTGGAGACCTTCGCTCGTCTACAGCACGTTGGCGGACCGACTCGTCTGCTGGATGTCACAAAGAATCCATTTGTCGGAGCATGGTTCGCTGTCGAAGACGACCCCGGCACCGACGAGGCGGATGCCCGTCTGACCGCCTTCGCGACCGGGCCAGTGGTCGCACATGGCAAGAGCGCTCCGCCATCCAGTCAGATCGAACTCGACGCGGACTGGGGAGCTCGAACTCCACCTTGGCACTTGTGGACCGACGCAACCGCCCGGCAGGCCGTGGACTGGGGGACCGGCGCGCGCCGACGCTTCTGGGTGCCGCCAACTTATGACCCTCGCATCGCGGCACAGAATGCCGGATTCATTATCGATGGCGTGCCGATCACGAGCGGCCGAATTCGATCGTACTTCAAGAGCAATCAACCGGGGGAGTCTCCGACCTATTGGAACCGTGCCGACCTGCTTGCGGCGTCCTGTGTATATGCCAAAACTTTTAAGCCAACTAGGACTCCACGCTCGAACCAGTTCTCTCTGGCTCCAACGTTCACTTTTCGCATCACGGCGGCCGCCAAAGCCGATATCCGCACAATGCTTATCGCGCGATTCGGGTACACCCGGTCTTACATTTATCCAGACATGGCGGCACTTTCGGATCACCTATACAAAAGCGACCTTCCCGGCCCCGAAGCAATGCAGGAATAGGGCTTGAGCCGCGCCAGGGGTCACCACCTGAGCGGGACCGTCCCCCATCGGCTTGCGGCCCCGCTTGCGCAGCCGATCGACGTCGTAGCCCTTCTCGGCCTCATCGGCCCACTCCTCGATCATCTCGTCGGTGACCGGGACGCCCTGAATCTTCTCCATCTCTAAATCGTAATACAGAATGGAGGGCCTGTCACCAGGCACCCGCTCCTGCTGGTTAGGCACGTGATCCGCTTGCACGGATCCCGCGTCAATTCGCCGCCTGCGGACGCCCGTGACGATCCCATGGGGGGGCTAGCCTCGATCTTTCATGGGGGTCCGCTCGAGGGTTGCGACAGTGAGGCTTTCTCACCAGGGGTGGGTCGTGTGACGGGTGTGACCTCTGTGACCTGCGGTGTCGGCGTGTCGTGACGTAGCCGTGGGGTCCTGGGTGCCAGATTCGGTTCGACCAAGAACCCGATCCGCACCAGGACCCCACGTGATTACCTATCGTGCCACCCTCGACGTCCCCTTCTCCACCGTTGCCCGAGTCTCCCGTTGGATCCAGGCGCACCGCCGCGCCCACGACGAGCGCCCCTGGCAACGCGCCGCGACCTGCTGGGCCCAGGCAGTGCTGGTGCTGCGCTGGTTCAAGGACGACACGAAGGTGCACCTGCTGGCCCGCGACGCGCGGGTCTCCCAGGCCACCGCGTACCGGTACCTGCACGAAGCGGTGGAGGTGATCGCCGAGCACGCCCCGGAGCTATCCGACGTGCTGGCCGACGGCTTGGAGCAGGGGTGGGCGTACGTGTGCCTGGACGGCACCCTGATCCAGACCACCCGGAGCGGCGCCCGCTCCGAGGCCGGGCGCGACGTGTGGTACTCCGGCAAGCACAAAGCACACGGCGGCAACATCCAGGTGCTCACCGACCACCGCGGGTTCCCCGTGTGGACCAGTCCAGTCGAACCCGGCTCGGTCCACGACATCACCGCCGCCCGCACCCACGGCGTGCTCGGCGCGCTGTACCCGGCCGCGGCCGCCGGGATGCCCACCCTGGCCGACAAGGGCTACACCGGCACCGGCATCGGCATCCACGTCCCGACCAAGGGCGCGTCCCTGGCCCCCGACAACCAGACCCGCAACCTGCTGCTCAACGTCTCCCGGGCCTCAGCCGAGCGCGCCAACGCCCTGCTGAAGTCGACCTGGAAAACGCTACGACGCATCACCGTCTGCCCCCACCGGATCGGCACCATCGTCGCCGCCGCGCTCGTCCTACTCACCATGCAACGCAGCCGCTGGTGAGAAAACCTCAGTGTCACGGTGACTGTCGGGGGCTGATTCTGGCAGGTGGGTAGGACAAGGGCCGGGATGTCGCTCCTGGTGGGCGTCGCGTTCCACGTCGTGAGGGTCGGTGCGGTGGTCGGGGCAGGACATGTCGGTCAGGGTGGTGCGAGGGCGGCCAGCCGGGTCGAGCCGGTGGCGGCGAGGTCGGCGAACGGTGCGGCGTCTTTGAGGTGCAGTTTGATTCGTCGGCCGGTGCGGGCCAGCGTGGCTGGGATCGTGAGCAGCCGGTGGCGGAGCCGTTTGGGTTCCCATCGTCTGGCGGGGTGGCCTGCCAGGGCCAGGGTCTGCATCCAGGCCAGGAGGTCTCCGGCGAGCATGACGATGGCGCACCAGATGCGGTTGGCGTCGAAGGACTGCAAGGGCAGGTTGGTCAGCCCGGTGTCTTTGGCGATCCGGATCCGGTCTTCGCACCTGGCGCGCCGCCGGTGGCGTAGTTCCAGGTCGGCCAGTTGCCCGCGGGGCGTGTTGGTCGCGAACGCGGTGACCCGTTTGCCGTCGGTGTCGGTGAACCGCAGCTGGGCGCCCGGGTGGGGGGTTTCCTTGCGGGCGATCACTCGCATCCCCGGGGGCCAGGAGGACAGGTCCAGTAGGTCGGTCAGCTCGGCCACGTACGCCCCGTCCCGGACGTGTCCGTCCGCGTCGTACGCCGGGGTCCACACGTGCTTGGGTATCTGTTTGAGCAGTTCAGGGGTGTGGAACGGCAACGTGAAACCCACGGAGTACTGCACCCGGCGGCCGGTCAGCCACCGGGTGAAGTCCTTGGTGCCGCCGGCCCCGTCGGCACGGATCAGCACCTTCTTGCCCGGCCGGGTCGGGTTGATCCCGGGCAGTTGCGCGAGCGCGTCCCTGGTCACGCCGATGTGATCGGCTGCCGTGTTGGACCCGGCTTTGCCGGGGCGTAGCCGCATAGCCAGGGGCTCCCCGGTGCCCTCGGGGCCGTGGTCAACGAAGGCGCACAACGGGTGGAACCCGTATCCCTTCTTGAACGTGGGTTCGGCGTGCTCCTTGTCGGAGTGGGCGGTGACCAGGGTGGCGTCCAGGTCCACCACGATCGGGTCACCCGGACACGCGCCATGACCGGGTGAACGTTCCCCGGCCGCCTCCCACGCCACCTTCCGGGCGGCGGCCCGCGCCGCGGCGATCGCGTTCAGTGCCTTGTCCGCGTCCTCGCCCAAGGTGGTGATCGCCCGGGAGATCGTGGCCTCGGAGCCGACCAGTCCGTATAGGCCGGGTTCGGCGCGCAGCAGGGCCGCGTCGCACAAAGCGTCGCCTCCCAGAACCAGCGACAGGGCCAGGTCGGTGAGCACTTTGGCCGGGTCGTGCACGGCCAGGGGTTTGCGCCACGGGGCCAACTCCTGCGCCAGGGCACCGGACAGGCCGGTGGCCTCCGCAGTGTGGGTCAGCAAGACACCGCCGGCGTGCGCGACCGCGCCCACGGGTGCCGTGTTGACCAGAACTTGGGGGTAGCGGCGGGTAGACTTCTTCACCTGGAAGGTGCTCCTGGGTCTGGTGCGGATGTGATCTCGACAATCATCATTCTCGCAGGTCAGGGGCACTTTTCAGGTCAACGGCACACCCTTTCGGCCGTCACCCGATGAAATCTCGAGGCTAGCGTCGGGGAGGTCCAGGTGCCTGGTCGCGTTGGCGGCGAGCGGGGTCTGGGCCGTTTGCCAGGTCGCCGCGTGAGGTGACCCCCATGTCCGGTCCGACCACTCTTTTGCCGTTCCAGCCCGCGACGATGTCCACCGCCCAACTGGCGGCGGTGTCCTACCTGGCCCGGTACTCCGGGCGCACCCACACCTTGTACGCCTACCAGCTGAAGCAGTGGTTCGCCTGGTGCGAGGCAAGCGCGCTGGACCCGCTGGTCGGGATCCAGCGGGCCCACGTCGAGCTGTACATCCGCGGTCTCGGCGATGGGGGGCTGATGGACTCCTCCGTCGTCACGATGATGCACGCCGTGCGCGGCTTCTTCCGGTTCGCCCATATCGACGGCCTCATCGCTGCGGACCCGGCCGTGTTTGCCCGGTTGCCGAAGATCCACACGGATGAGTCCCGCACTCATGGGTTGGACCGGCTCGAGCTGATCCGGTTCCTCCAGATCGCCCAGACTCCCACGGTCCATCACGGCGCCCTGGCTTACCTGTTGGGCATCAACGCGCTGCGCGCCTCCGAAGCGGCGGCGGTGCGGATCGAGGACTACGCCGACACGTTGCGCGGGCACCGGGTGCTGCACCTGGTCGGCAAGGGCAACAAGCCGGCCACCATGCCGGTCACCGTCCCAGTGCTACGCGTCCTGGAGGCCTGCCGAGGCCAGCGGACCTCCGGTCCGCTGGTGCTGCGACCGGTCTCCGGAAAGCCGATCGACCGACGCGACGCCTACCGTATGGTCGCCCGGATCGCGAAAGCGGCCGGGATCCCCAGGCACATCAGCCCGCACTCCCTGCGGCATGCCGCGATCACCAACGCCCTGGACGCCGGAGTCCCCCTTCGGGACGCCCAGATTCTCGCCCGGCACGCCGACCCACGCACCACCGAGCACTACGACCGAGCCCGCGGCAACCTCGACCGACACGCCGTCCACTTCCTCACTGCATACGTCGCCGGCGTCTGACCGGCGAGGGTCTGGGTCTTCGACAGCGTCGACTCCGCCCACTAGGACGTGGGTCCGAACGCCCGGATCTGCCCATGTCGGGGAGTGCCCCGGGCCCAGAGCCGACACGCGTAGATGCCGAGAGTCGGGCGTGCTGCGGGACCATCCTGCGTCGATGGATATTGGGCTCCTCGCACCTGCGGTGGGGTCGGATGACACCAAACCGGCTCTTCCAAAGGTATGAACCGCAAGGCCTCCGGCAAGCTCGTCGAAGGAGCCCAACTGTAGGATTGGAGAGGCGCCCCCAAGCGCCTTCCCAGACGCCTCCGTGCCGTCCACGACCCGATCAGGGCCCCGCACACCACCCCCGTGCTTGCCGAGGTGGCAGCGGCTAAGCCCTGTGCTCGCGACAAACGTCGGACACCCGGGCTAATCTCACCCCGGCACGTACGTCGACCAAGGCGTCAGCGCACCGTGGCAGTCACCTCCCTCCCCGTCGGTCGCGGAAAGCCAACCGGACTGGGCCCATATCAACGAGTGAGCGATACGAATATCAAACGGCTGTATGCGTTCGCCAAGAAGGTCGCGCAGGAACTTGACGGGCAGCCTCCCTCCAAGTATGTAGGTCCCCTACACAGCCCAGGAGCCATTCACTACCTTGAAAGGCACGGGATGAGCAGGAGCAGGCGCTATCGATCTGTGACTAAGGTCCGCACCATACATGAGCCAGGATCTCGGTGGTTCTTTGACAACGCGCCGCCAGGACGGACCAAAAGAAAGTCTAGGCGGCCGCGGCGACGGTCAAGCACACTGGGAGGATTCTTACTACTTGAACTGGGACGGATGTCTAACGGTAGAATCCGGATATACCTATGACGGGATGTCTGACGGACGCTTTTTCAACGGTACTACTCAGACAACCACGGGCCTATGAGCGAGGACGACATGACTTCGTTTGATGGTAGAACTGACGGTACAGTGAGGCTTTCTCACCAGGGGTGGGTCGTGTGACGGGTGTGACCTCTGTGACCTGCGGTGTCGGCGTGTCGTGACGTAGCCGTGGGGTCCTGGGTGCCAGATTCGGTTCGACCAAGAACCCGATCCGCACCAGGACCCCACGTGATTACCTATCGTGCCACCCTCGACGTCCCCTTCTCCACCGTTGCCCGAGTCTCCCGTTGGATCCAGGCGCACCGCCGCGCCCACGACGAGCGCCCCTGGCAACGCGCCGCGACCTGCTGGGCCCAGGCAGTGCTGGTGCTGCGCTGGTTCAAGGACGACACGAAGGTGCACCTGCTGGCCCGCGACGCGCGGGTCTCCCAGGCCACCGCGTACCGGTACCTGCACGAAGCGGTGGAGGTGATCGCCGAGCACGCCCCGGAGCTATCCGACGTGCTGGCCGACGGCTTGGAGCAGGGGTGGGCGTACGTGTGCCTGGACGGCACCCTGATCCAGACCACCCGGAGCGGCGCCCGCTCCGAGGCCGGGCGCGACGTGTGGTACTCCGGCAAGCACAAAGCACACGGCGGCAACATCCAGGTGCTCACCGACCACCGCGGGTTCCCCGTGTGGACCAGTCCAGTCGAACCCGGCTCGGTCCACGACATCACCGCCGCCCGCACCCACGGCGTGCTCGGCGCGCTGTACCCGGCCGCGGCCGCCGGGATGCCCACCCTGGCCGACAAGGGCTACACCGGCACCGGCATCGGCATCCACGTCCCGACCAAGGGCGCGTCCCTGGCCCCCGACAACCAGACCCGCAACCTGCTGCTCAACGTCTCCCGGGCCTCAGCCGAGCGCGCCAACGCCCTGCTGAAGTCGACCTGGAAAACGCTACGACGCATCACCGTCTGCCCCCACCGGATCGGCACCATCGTCGCCGCCGCGCTCGTCCTACTCACCATGCAACGCAGCCGCTGGTGAGAAAACCTCAGTGTGGGCACCTTAAACTGGCGCTGATCTGTCGGCCGCAATCGCCGCCTGAGACGTCGCCACGCCTCCCAGTAAGTTACTCTTATTCGTCCTCTTCCTTTCCCGCTACGAGAAGCCGGATCTGACCGCTTGCATCCTAGCGAGTTCTCAGGCGATCGAATCGATCGATCGGCGCAAGTCAACGTACGATTCTGAAAGTGAGCTCCCTAAATGGGAGACCGCAGCCGACATACTCGAGAAGCCGGTTGTAACCGCCCTTGTTGTTCGACGCTGCTCGTAGATGCTGGCGAACTCATAGTCAGATTGAGCAGCGTACACCAGATCACTCAACTGGCGAGTGATACTTTCTCCTCCCCCCGTGGTGGCCACAGTCTGGATGTCGCGCGTAAAACTATCCACGCTCGACGAGATTTTGGTCGCATTTTTCGCTACGTACTGCATAGCAGCCTGATGGTCACGCACGAGGCGCTCGAGCGTATCGACCGATGCCTTATGACGAAGCAAGACGCCATACGCATTTTCGCATGACTCCCAGAAGGGAGTGAACGCGCGAACTCTCTGATGGCCTTGAGCGGCCTGTACCCACTGGTCGCCTATACGAAGTAGTTCTAAACTCTCAGCGTGAACGCGGGCGGCATTCTCCGGGATTTCCCTGATTCTCCTGATTTGCAACTCCAACTCACTTTTTGCGCTCTCCTTTTCCTTCACTCGACGCGCAACCTGGGCCGCTTGGGCCTGGCGCTGCCGGGATTCTGCGAGAGATATTTCTAAAGCATTCTTTCGAATCTGCCTGTAAGCTAGTTCAGCCAAACCCCATACCCCCAGAATGAAGGCGTACGCAGTCAGCGCTCCCTTTGCATCGTACGTATTCCCGTCCGCGGTGGCATACCCGCTGTACGCAAAGCCCCCAAACACGACTATCCAAGCGCGCACGAAAAACATACCCAACCTTCTTCCGAAAGCTTGCGAAGGATGTGCAAACCCGGCGGGGTACGGTGGACAGGCAATCCTCGGTGTCTACCGCGCCACACCAAGGCGCCTGCACGAGAGCCCCGCATCCGTTAGACCCGACCCGGAGCTCATCCTGGTGGAAGCCTCGTCAGGCCCAGGTATCTACCGCCCCGAGGTCTTGGGCTCCTGGCGAGCGGAGCGCTGCCTGCGTGCCTCCGCCTCACGTTCTTCTCTTCCATGGTCCCTGGGAGTGGAGTTCTTCTTCTCTGCGTTGCGCACGATGGCGGAAGCCGCGGTGTTCGGCAGGTTGGCTGGTACGTCGAGTCCCATGCTCATCTCCTATATCGGGTTCCGTGAGGCTACCGCGGCCGACCACCAACTGTCACGGTAGCGGCGTTCGCACTCTCGTGGCTGAGCGCGGTTACCCCAGGGGGCCGTGGACCACGCATGCTCTCCTGGGCAGTGGCCGGCGAGCCGACTAGAGCGGCTCTTGATACCTGCGGTGGGGGTCGGGGTGACTCGCCGGGAGGGCCAACTCGTCATCCGGTCGCATCACGGCAGAAGGGATGGTTCGGTTCGACCGCCGCGGTTACCGCGGGCACAGCCTCGGCAGGCTGATCGCCAGCCTAGCCCCGGGAGGCGAACTACGGCTCGGCAACCAGAGCGGCCCAACCTTCTGCGAGCGTGTATGCGAACACGTCCGGATCAGTTCACCAGCAGTAGCCGGGCTCGATGCACCTCTTGGACAGCGGCTTCGGTGTGTCCATGGTCGGCTGCGGAGGCAACCATCTCGAGCACGGCCGCCAACAGGCACACGGTGAAGGCCTCCTCGCCGGCCACCTGCTGGCCAGCGGTCCTGATCCGGTCGACGACGTGGTCGGGGGCGGGATCGTGATGGGCCTGACGTAACAGCCAGGCGTAGTCCAGCGCCCGGGTGCCCGGGCCACACGCACCGAGGTCGATGATCGCGATCGAGTCGTTGTCGACCAAGATGTTGTAGCTGCCCAGGGCGCCGTGGACAGCGTCGTCAGCGGGCAGAACGATCCCGCCCAGCCTGGTCACCACGGCGTCGATGTGACGACTGAGCGCAAGCCCTTGCCCGCCAAGAGAGCTCAGCCGCGCCCGCGGCCCTGTGGGTCGTGAACCACGGAATGTGCGTAGACGCTCCTATGCTTAGTCAAGCAGCTGCGGCCCCACTTTCGAGGAGGCGGTAGAGGTCGCGTGCGACGTAGCGAGCCAGGCAGCGTTTGATCTCGCGGCTGGTCTTTCCTTCGGCGGTGCGGCGAGCGACGTAGTCGCGGGTGGCTGGTTGGTACTGGATCCGGCTCTGCACCACGGTGTGCAGTGCGTTGTTGAGGTTCCGGTCGCCGTAGCGGTTGAGCCGATAACGAGTGGTGACTTGACCGCTGTTCGCGGGGATTGGTGCCACGCCGGCGAGCATCGCGAACGCTGCCTCGGAGTGGATCCGCCCTGGGTGGGACCAGGCGCACAACACCGTCGCCGCGACGATCGGGCCGACGCCGAACTCCTCGAGCAGGTCAGGACGCCAACTGCGGATGATGGCCAACATCGCCTTCTGCAGCTCCCGTGCCTCCTTCAACATTGCGTGCGCGCGACGAGCCAAGGTCCGCAGTGCCACGACCGTGCTGGTCGTCTCGACGTCCCAGGCTGACTGAACACGCATCCTTGCGGCAGTGTTGAGCATCACGGCAAGCTTTTGGCCGCGGAACCTGAGTCGGATGGGTTCGGGTGCTGCGATGACCAGGCTGAAGACCTGCTGCTGGGCCTCGGTGGAGGCGTTGATCGCTGAGCGGCGAGCAGCCAAGAGCACTGACAGGGCTTGGCGTTCGCCCCCGCTGCGCGGTGTTCCCAACCGCGGTCGGGCCATCGCCTCACGTGCGGCTCGGATCGCATCAAGGGGATCGGACTTCGCCCCGTTGCGGCGCGCAGCCCGCTTGGGTCGGTCGAGCTCGACGACGATCTCCTGGCGCTGCGCCAAGTGACGCGCCAGGCCGGCGCCGTGCCCACCGGTCCCCTCGATCGCCCAGGCCCGCAACGTCGCGTGGTTGTTGGCGAAGTCCACCAACTGGGCATAGCCATTCGCGGTGGCCTCGACAGTGATCTCGCCGAGTACCCCGCCAGTGGCCGCGTTGATTGCCGCGGCCGAGTGGGTCCCAACGTGGGTGTCGACGCCGATGACGACATCGACCACCTCGCCTAAATCGGTCAGACTGTTCATGCGTTCTCTCCTTCGCCGGAATGGGACGTGGGTTCCGGTCCGGGACGGAGGTTCGGCAGGACTGTGATGAGACACGCCAGGCGCCGCTAACGCCAGGTGGTCAAGCTCCTGATCAGGCCAGCTCCTCCGGCCGGGCCGGGGCCGGTAACCACGAGCGGACATGTCGCAGCAAGGCAGTTACGCCAGTCACTCCAAGGGTCACACCCGTGGTCACCAACCCACAGCCCACCACCACCAGGCTGCGTACGCGATCCTCACAGTCACACCACCGCGAGTGACGCAGTTGCAGACGTCCGGTACTGCCGCGATATGCGAGCGTCCTGGCCCTCCGCCTCGGCACTGCCCGCAGTCGAGGTTCGGGGTGAAGCTAGGAGACGGCCTCAAGAGCAAAGAAGATGAACCCGAGGAAACGGGTGGGGTCGGATTTGCTCGGCGGCAGCAGTTCAGGCGGCGTATCAGGCGAGACCGGCGGCTCGTTGATCGCCAAGATCCTAAAACCGGCAGCGGTGAATGACTCCGACATCGCGCTTAGCGGCCGGTACCAGATCGTCAGTGTGGCGGAGACGCCGTCGAAGTCGTACTCCTCGTCGTTCGGCACGGTCGCGAAGTAGTTCACCTCGGGGTACATCACAGGCGGGATGACCGGATGGTTGACCACCACGACCAGCCGACCGCCGGGCCTCAGCACCCGGCGCAGCTCCCCTAACGGCCGCGACCAGTCTTCGAAGTAGTGGAGCACAAGCACAGCCAGAGCGTCATCGAATGCATCGTCGTCGTACGGAAGCGGCTGGGTGAGGTCGGCCACCTGCAGGTCCGCTTCGTCTCCGAGCCGCTTCCGGGCGAGGCGGATCATCGCGGGGCTAGCGTCGAACCCGGCCACGCTCGCATCCCGCTCCTTGAGGTCGGCGAGGAGCGGCCCAGAGCCACAGCCGGCGTCCAAGATCCGACGCCCGGCGACGCTACCGAGCATGTCCAGCACCGCCGGCCGGGCGTACCACCTGGTGAAGAGGCCGTTCTCGTTTGCCCTCGCGTACGCGTCCGCGAAGGCGTCGTAATGGTCCGGTTGCTGTTCGGCGGTCCGTGTCTTGGAGGTCATGTCACGCCAGTGTGCCAGTCTTGAGGGCGCGATTCGGCGAGGACGACGCAGTACTTTGCACATCGCCAATATCGACCGGATTTGCCGCGCTCCGGGCGACCGAGCACCCGCGTCTTATCCCCGCGAGTGACGTGGTCTGCGGATCCGGTGTCCGTCTCGCAAGACGTCTGCTCATGGCGCGTCCCGCGCTGGCGGCGGTTGAGGCCGTGATGTCGCAGAACGCGGACGAGCGCACCCGCTCGTGGTGGCTCGACGGACCGGCCAC
>JAABUN010004029.1_pt1 | contig 21048 bp, 20 predicted proteins | sample 5559311 | NCBI WGS metagenome assembly JAABUN01 (sample SAMN10711877, study PRJNA513370) | rock metagenome | isolation source: Antarctica rocks | place: Antarctica: Victoria Land, Siegfried Peak sud
CCCGTGGGAAGCAAGTGAACGGAATCCGTGGATACCGAACGGCGATCGGCTGCGGGACGACCGCCGAGCCTGTGACCGGTCTGCCGTACCCCTGCGGGACGGCTTACGGGGCTCGCGGCGAGATCGCCCGCCGGGGCTCGAGACGCGTCGCCCACGGTTCCTCGTCCGGGACGCGCCCCAGCGGCCCCGAACGTCCTCACCTGCCGATGAGCGGTCGTCCTACGGCGACAGCCGGTAGGGGCGGTAACGGGCACCTACCGTTTGCACGTTGCCACGGGCCAAGTAGCGGCATCTACCCTTCTCGGGTGCCGCGCGCCCACCGGGCAACCGACTACATCGACGGTCCCCGGTCCGGCGGCTACCGCGACGTGCTCAGGCGGTGTTCTCCTACGCGTCACCGTCTGCTCCGCCGGAGTGCTGGTCAGGAAACGCGGCCCCCTGGCCCCCCGCGGTCGCGCGGGGCAGCAGATCCAAGATCGTGTCGCGGTAGGCGTCCGCGAGCTGAACGAGGGGATGCAGCTCTGGGGAGTCCCCCTCTTCGACCGGGGTGGCCGGCACGTCGCCGTTGGGCTGCGAGCTGGCGTCGTCTCCTGCGGCGGGGTTGGCCTGGCTGACCCTCGGCTGGCGCCGTAGCCGCGAGATCACGGACTCGCTGCGACGAAGGAGGCTGTCAAGCCGCTGGGGCGCGCTGGCGGCGCGGCTCAGCAGGGCCACTTCGTCGGGGGTCAGATGCTCGCCGGTGGTTCGGAGCCAGCCCTCCTCGACGCCATCCCCGGGCGTGGCGGCGAGGTCGGTGATCACGGCCAGAACGTGGTGATGGAGATCCTGCAACCGCCCCAGCGCGCTGGCCCGGAACCACCCCGGGTCCCCGAGATCAGGAAGATCCTGTAAGAGGCCCACCATCGCGGCGGCGCGGGGCGGTGGCCATCCGCTCGGCCATGCCGACCGGTGCTGCCACAAGTGGAGGATCGCAGCGCGGGCCGCGGCGGCGCGGGCATCGGCATCGGCATCGTCGGCGGCCCGCGCGCGATCGGCCGCCTCCATCAAACCGGCCGTGTGGTGGGCAAGCCAGCGAGTGAGGGTGTCGCCGGTTCGGGCGTCGTCGAGTTCGGCGAGGATGCGCTCGCCGAGTGCGGTGACCGCGTCAGCGGACGGTAACGCGTCCGATGGCGTCGACGAGGTAGATGCGGCTTCGAGGCGGCTGGTACTCGTCGCTCCGCTGGTTGCGTCGGTATCGTCCAATCTGTACCTCCACGATCAGGTTGGTGCCGGTGTCGCGCAGGTGACGGAGGAGGGCGGCGCGATCGACGCGGACCCGGTATCCGGACGAGGTGACCGCCTCCGGATCCTCGGTAGCTGGGTCGGCCCACTGCTCGGCTCCAGCGAGGGTCTTTCCGTCCGGGGTAAGCAGGGCGAGTCCCGTGGGATCGGGTTCAACGCTGGCAGCGTCCCGAAACCGGCGGCCGGGCAGCGTGACCGTCTTGTACAGGCCGTGGGCGTAGGGATCGTGCGTGTCGAGGGACTCCGGCTTGTCCTGGGAGCCGGTGAGCCACCCGCGCAAAACAAATCGTCCGTGCTGGATCTCGAACCGGTCGTCATCCTCATCAGGCAGCTTGTAGGCCCTTGGGTCAGACGCTGCCGCTAGGGCCCGCTGTAGATCGGCGGCTTTTTCGGGGGCCACGAGAGCGGACGAGATGAATGTGCTCTCGTAGGAACTGGACCGGGAGAGGCTGATACTCCCGGCCACGACGACCGCTTCGGGGAGGCCCCCGTTCACGAGCCCGAGGGCACAGTCGTAGTCCTTCCGGTTCGCCACGTCCCACTTCCCGAGGGGGGTCAGGCGTCCGAACAGACTGGGCTCGCGCGGGACCGGCGTGCCCAGGTCCGAGAGCCACAATCCGGTGTCGAAGGGCAGGTGCTGCTGCAGCCAGTCCTGCCAAGGATCTGGGGCATCGTCCCAGGGGCCGAGGTGGACCGGCGTGCCGGCGTCAAGGAACTCGCCGGCCGTGGCCTGCATCGCGTGGTATTCGAGGTACAAGCGGAGGTTCTCCTCCGGAGGGATGCACCCGTGGTCGTTGCTCATCTGCCGGTAGGACCGTTCGTCGCGCAGTTCACGGGCGTCGGTCATCCAGTCGTCCTCGCTGCGGGTCCACTCGTCGAGGATCCACCGCTCGGCGCACTCGGCGACGGCGTCGACCTCCGCGCCGAACACCCGGGCCAGTGGCGCGTACCAGTACGGGATGGTGTCCATCTCGTCGAAGCGGTACCGACGGTCGTCGGAGACGTGGCGGTCGTTGCCGTAGCGGTGCTCCCGGTCGACGGAGCACGCGACCGGCCGGTTCACGTGGCGTAGTTCGTCGGGGACGGCGCCGAGGTCTCCTGTAACGGCCAGGGCTGCCGAGCGGGCGAGCTCGCGGATCTGGGCGTGCGGCAGGTCACGGCTGGTCGCGACCCGGACCAGCGCCTCAACGTGGGGCGAGAGGAGGGCGGGCCTGTCGGCGGCAACGCGCGCAAGGGCTGTGAGCAGCGCGGCAAGGGCGGAGAACCGGTAGAAGTGCAGCTTCTGGTCCCGGTGCTGGCCGACGTCGACGAGGTCCAGGCAGCCGATCAACCTGGCCGTGAGCTCGGCGGCCCCCACGGGATCGGGGCCCGCCAAGAGGTCGCGCACGGCATGGGCTGCACGCCAGCGGATCTCGCGCCGGGGATGCCCGAAGGCGCCCCACAAGAGCATGACGATGGGTCCGGGCTCACTTGTGACCGCGAGGGGATGGGCTGGCTCCGCCGAGGCCCCGGTTGTGCGGTCGGCCAATAACCCGACGAGTGCGCTCGCGGCGTCGGCCGGCCGGCACAGCCGGCCGAGGAGCGCAGCGATGTTCTGCCAGCCCTGCGCGGTGAGCTTCGGCCGGGACTCCGGCAACGCCCCGAGGACGGCGCGACGGATCGCGTCGTCGTCGACCACCAGGGCTCGCAGCTGCGCGACCAACGGCCCGACGTCAACCGGCCACGCCACCAGGTCCACCAGGTGCCGTTCGAGCAGCCTGGGCAACGCCTCTGCCGCCCACTCGCGGACACCGGGCCATTCGCGCCAACGGTCAACGAAGTCGGCCAGCACGGGCAACACCGTGTTAACGCTTCGCCAACCCGGGATCTCGCTGACGGCTGCGAGCGCCTGTGGCCGCTGCAACGCAGGGGTGGCCCGGAGGACGCCTGCAACGAAGGGCCGCAGCTGCTCCCCGTAGACGTGGGCGTCCGTCAGGAGCGCCATGTCCTCGGTCAGCGTTGCCCAGCTTCGGGTTTCCGGGGCGTCCAACAGCGCCTGGACCAGCGCGGCCGGTTCGCCGTCTGCCCACGGCCGGCTCCAGGGTGACGGAGCCTCCGGGTTCTTGGGAGGTGCGAGCCCGCAGACGGCCTCTAGATCTGCGCGCGCTGTGGCGTCGAGGCATCGGTCTGCCGCCTCGTCGAGGATCCTCTGGGCGAAGGCCGGTTGGAAGCGTGCCGGCACCTGGTAACGCAGCCACGAGGACGCTCGTGCCGTCGCGCGCCTCGCCGCGACCGTGCCGGCGGCGCCGGCCGGCATTCGCTCGATCAGTGCGAGCTGGAAGCTCAGCCGGACTCCGTCATTCTCAACGAGATGGTCCAGCGCGAGAGCGTCTGCGGCCGTGACGGCACCGCCGTCGACCGCGCCCAGCAGGGCCGTTGACAGCGTCGAGGCCATTCGCACGCGGGCCTCATCATCCCAGCGGCTCACCGCGGCGAGGCCGACCGCCGCGTCGAGGTGAGAGGCGGCGCCGGCGACCGCCTCGTACGGCACGACGTCGGGATCGGTGACGTGCGGGGCCATGTCCTCGGCGGCGCGGACAAGCCGAGCTGCGATCTGTGTCCGTTCCTCCGGCACGAGCGTGGCCCGATGGGCGAGGTCGGCGTGAACGGAAAGTAGGCGGGCGGCGTCGTCGTTGATGCCCGTGGCGGCATCGACCGCGTGATCGAAGAGCTGTCGCCCGAACGCGGGCGCGATCCTGCCGGCGATGTCGGCGGCGCGAGCCAGCAGGTCCAGTCGGTCGGGCGCCGGGTAGGCACCGGTGCGGACGGCCTCTGCCGCTCCCATGCACAGGTCGGCGGCCCTATCCGTGTGCAGAGGCCGCGCCGCGAGCACCTCGGCGAGGTCGAGCCATAGCTCCGGCGCGCCGTCACGCACGAGCTTCGGCATGGCGTCGGCGATCCGGTCCAGCAGGTCGGCCGGTGCGTCGGCGTCCGCGACCGCTTCTGCGGCGAGCCAAGCCCAGGCCCGGAACGACGTGTCGTACTTGAACCACCGGTGCCCCGCCTGCTCGATCCGTTCGGCGAGCGCGCCGTCGACCTCCGCGACCACAGGGTCGCGGACGGCGTCACCGGCCGCGGCCCGCGCGGCCAGGAGGGCGATTGCTCCCAGGGAGCCGACCGTTCGGATCCACTCGCCGCGTTCCTGTCCGTGTGGATCGTGCGAGTATCCGTTCTTCGCCTCGCTGGGCTGCAGCGAGGCCGGGACCAGCGCGTCGACGTCGAGGTCGGTGCCGGCGAGGGTAGCCGCAACGGCGTGGCAGCGCAGGGCCCCGACGCCGTTCGAGTCTCGGGTCCGGAACGCCCACGCGGACGCGGGAAGGTCACGCTTCCAGTGCCCGGCGAGGGCCCAGGCCGCATCCTTGCTGCCGTGGCGCACCACCGCGTCGAGCAGGCGGGCATGCCAGGGCTCCGGCTCGTCGGGGGTGGAAGTCACCAGAGCCGCAACGACGGTGTCGATCCAAGCCGGGCTCGGGCTGGCCGTTGAGGAGCCCGCGTAGGCGAGGAACGGCGCCTGCATGACTGCAGGAATGCCACCTGCCACAAGGGCTTCGCGTACGACGTCCGGACCGACCTCACCGGCGGCACGAGCGGCGAGGGCCACCGCTGCCTCCAGCGCGAACGACAGCGGTCGCCAGCGACGCAGCGACGCGATCGCCGCGTCGATCCCGTCGAGTCGGAAGTACGCCTCGGCCGCGCCGGCCACGTCGTCCGCCTCGAGTCCCCAGTGGCGGGTCTCGTCCTCGCGACCGGCCATCCACCGGTGCACCCACGCGTCCGCGCTCTCCAGCGCCTCACGAGCCGCGGGGTGACGCTCGGGGTCTCTGGATAGCGCTGCCGCCAGGCGCATCAAGATGGGCCCGAGCCAGGTTCCCCGGCTCTGCTTGAGCGCGTAGGCCCGTAGCAGGTCGACGTTGGCGTACCGCGCGACCAGGTCCAAGTGCGACTCGACCAGCCGGGACAGAGTGTCGAGCCGGGAGGCCGTGTCGCAGGCCCGAGCGGCGATGCGGACGGCAACCGCGGCGTCATCTAGGTCGGCGGCTGCCCGCACGGCCAGGTCCAGGCGGCGGCCCTGCACCTGCTCACGGCGAAATCCGTCCGCGATGCCCCGCGGTGAGTCCTCACCAAGGACCAGCCGCAGCAGTTGGTCGTGCCGGGCCGCAGCAAAAAGGTGCTCGGCGACATGTGCAGCGGCGTCCGCGTCGTCGGCCCGTCTGGGCAGGAAGAGGTCGGCCAGCCGGCCATGAGCCGTGACAACGTCAGCTGGGTCGACCCGGCCGCGCACGTAGGTCTCGAAGTCCTCGTCTCGGAACTGGATCGCGCCCTCCAGCACCTCCACGCCGGGGGTCAACCCGTCGGCGAACGAGGACACGGCCGCCGGGTCCACGTCGAGGGCGTCGGCGAGCGTGTCGATGCTCACCGGCCGGGCCAGTGCCAGCATGAGCGCCAGCCATCGTTGCCCGCCGGCGCCGGCGCCGCTGCCCTTGAGCGCGGAGTCCACGAGGTCGGCGAACAGCGGCTCCGGGGTGCGGGTGCACGCCGCGAGCAGCGCAGGCATGTCCCAGTCCTTCGATGCGGACTGCTCCAGCACGTAAAACTGGACCCGCGGGTTGCCGCCGGTCCGATCGTGGAACGCGGTGGCGTCCGTGTCCGTCGCCTGCGGACGGTGCTGCCGCAGATGGGCGGCGGACGTCGCTGCGTCGAAGGGGACGACGTCCACCCTAGGCGCGTCCGCCGCGCCGGTGCTGACGACGCGGTGGCTGCGGGATGTGAGCACGACCGCGACCCGCAGGGGCAACGGCAGAGCGAGGAGGCCCGACAGGAAGCTGGGGTCGCCCCGCTCGGCCGCAGCCACGGCCGCGTTGTCCGCCGCGTCCACAGCCAGCACGAGGACGGCGCCCCGGGGGAGCGTGTCGACTGCCCGGGTCAGCCTCCGGGAGAGGTGCCGCCACAGGTCCGTATCCAGCGCCGGAGGATTCAAGAGCAGCGGCGTCCCACACCGCTGCGCCAGGTCGTTGACCACCTGCATGACGAAGCGTGGCGGGGTGTGCCGTTCCTCGCCGGCACTGAGGTACTCCCCGCCGCCGTAGCAGTCGTACAGCAGCACCGTCGACCCCTTGGGCAGGTGATCGACCGCCTGCCGAACCGCCGTCGTCTTCCCGGCGCCGGCTGGGCCTTGCACAACGACTATCCTGCCGAGGTGGGCAGTGACTGCCTCGGCCATCGCACGCGCGCCCGGCGAGGGCAACGGGTCCGGCAGCTCCCCGAGCCGAGGCGGTGCAGGGTAGAGGTCGAGCAGGTCCGCCACGCCCAGTTCGGCGAGGACGTCGGCGGCGGTGATGCCCTCACGCCGCGATTCGGGCAGTGCCTGCCGCCGCACGAGATCGAACAACCGCCGGCCCGAGTCCGGGCCGCGCCCCGGGGAGAGCTCGGCGGCGCCGGCTCGGACGCTGCGGAACAGGGCTGCGCGGTCGAGGGCCCCGGTCTGCGACAGGTCGAGCACGGTGAGGAAGTCGCAGAAGTCAACGCTGGTCAGCCGCGGGCCGACCCCCTCGGAGAGCTGCCGGATGACCTGCGACTCCTGGAGAGGGAGCGCCCTGAGCAAGGCGCCGCGCTGGGCGCGAGGTCCCTGCTTGCGGGCCCACGCGGCCGCCGCAGTGATGCTCCCCTTCAGCAGCGGGTCGCCCGGCTGGTTGCTGACGAGTCGGAGCCGGACTTTCGCCGTAACGGCGTCTCGACCGTGGTGGGCCACCAGCTGGCCGTACGTGTCCGCCAGGTCCCTGATGACCGACCGCGCGATCCTGGCTGATGCGTCCTTTCCGCGGCGGCTGCGCGGCCGGACGATCTGCGCCGCAGTCCACGGACGGTTGGGGTGCCGCGTGCTGTACTTCAACTGCGAGATCAGGATGGTCGTGGCGCTGGCGAAGTCCGCGCCACCGAGGTACTCGGCGACGTCGGAGATCTCGTACTCATCGTCCGGATCATCGACTGGCGCGAGCCCCTCGACCACCAGGAGCCGGCTCTCCGTCCCAGGCTCGATGAGCGCGAGCGCTCGGCTGGCTGCCCACCAGAAGTGGAAGTCGTCCCCGGCGTTGGACTCCAAAGCGCCCACCTGAATGTTCACCTCCGAAGCCGGCGACCCGGGGCGGGGTCGGTCCCCGACGGTAGTTCGATCTGCTGACGAAACGCCATCCGCGCCGTCCCGCCCAAGGATCCTCCGGAGGGCCCGCCAAGTTCGCGGCCTCCGTCCCCTGCCGTGGCATCGCTTCTACTCTCGCGACACCGCGCCGTCTTCGTCGCCCACCCGACGCGAAAGGACGGCTCCGACGTACGTCGCCTCCTGCTCACGCAGGTGCTGTGTCACGGCGCGCTAGTGGTCGCCGTCCTCGTCGTGGATGCGGGCCCACGGCTGCTGTCCGGTGCGACGCCCGGTCTCGAATGCTTCTGGTCCAAGATCGGCGCAGAGGGCACGAGCGCGGCCCCTTGCTCAAGTGCCCGTCGTGCAGACGCTGGTTCGACTTCGGCAGCTCGGGGCCCGAGGGGGTGGCCACGGCACCGCCGCCGGACCACCCCGCCTGACGATCGTCTACTGCACGCTGTAGCCGTGCTCCGACGCTGGCGAGACACCCCGCGGCCGGTGCGCGTCGCCGCGACCGCTGTCGTGTTGGTGCTGAGCTACGGAACCGTCGTACACGTGGTGCAGCTGGTCGTCAGCGGTCTCGACCCGTACCCGGACCTGCCCGGCTGGTTGAGGACCTACTTCGTCACCCTGACGATTCTCGATCCCCTGGCGGCGGTGCTGCTGGCCTACCGCACTCGGGCTGGCGTGGCCCTCGCGGTGACGGTGCTCCTCTCCGATGCCGTAGCCAACGGCTGGGCAAACTACGTCCTCGACACCGCGGGCGGCGTCACGGTGGGCCGCGTCGGCCAGGCCGTGATCACGCTGCTGGCGATCGGCGCCTGCGCCGTTGCCCCCCACCTATGGCGCGCAGCCATACCCCCCAGCCGGTAAAGCACCGGTCGTCTGCCGGGCCGGCCGCCCGCGTCAACGGTTCCGCGCAGGTACGTGGTCACCTGACCAGGCGTAGGTGCAGTCGGGCTCGAGCTCCTCGTTGCGGCTGCCGTCGCTCTGCTCAGTCATGACGAAGCCAGCGGCCTCATAGAACCGGCGGGCGCGACAGTTGCGGGTGAAGACGTGCAGCATCAGGCCTTCCGCACTGGAGTCCTTGACGGACTCGAGCAGGGCCCGCCCGACGCCGCCCGACTGACTCCGCGGCCCGACGTACAGCTGCTCGAGCCACCCTCCGGCCTTGCTGGCAAAGCCGAGCAGGTGATCACCGGATTGAGCTACCCAGACCCGCTGGTCGCCGAGCACGACGTGCTCCATCCACCACCGTGTCGCGGGCTCGTCGTGCGGGCTCACCAGCCACGGCATCGCCGTGGCCCGCGACCGCAGGTACATCTTCGTCAGCTCCTGCGCATCCTTCAGGCAGCCATCGCGGATGCCGAAGTCGGTGCCGCTCACGCCGAGGTGGTGCGTGCGCCGTCACGGCGGGCCGCCGTCGGGCACGGCTTCGTGACCGTCGACGCGGTGGCAGGCAGAGTTGTCACGGCACCCACTATGGCCAGGCGCAGGAACGCTGTCCATGAACCTTCCGAGCGGCCCCGGTCTCGCTGTGCCAGTTGAGGATGGTCATGTGACACCGGACCGGACGGCCGTGGAGCAGGTGAGGGCGTAACGCTGGGCCGATCACGGGTAGCGGTAGGCGCGCGTCAGGAAGTGGTTCGGGGTGACGATGCGTTCGGAGATGATGCGGTTCTGCGCGTCGAGCTGCAGGGCGAAGTGATAGCCCAGTGCGGGTAGCGCGAACAGCAGGATCCTGGCGCCGTCTTGCTCGTTGACGGTGGCGTCGGTGGCGCCCCCCTCGGCCCACGGCTGGCCGGTGAGGAACTCCTGCCCGGTTCGTCGGGAGCTGTACGGCAGCACGGTGCCAAAGCCGGAGGTGACGGTCTCGACCGTGTCGATGGCCGTACGGGCCCCCATGGCGTCCTGCACACGGCGCAGCAGATCGGGCGCGAGTACGGCGGGCCACGGCACCGAGATCGAGACGCTGCCGCCGTCGAAGCGGTCGGCCTCGACCCGGAGCGCGAGCACGTTGGTCCCGGGGCTCCAGTCGACCGGGCCGGTCCAGCAACTCGGGCCGCAGCTGCTCAGGTCCAGTGCGCGTCCGGCGCCGGCGGGCCGGGCGAGCTCGCCGTCGAGCCGGATGCCCGCCGGGGTGCCGTCGTTCGGGGCGTAGGCACGGATCTCGACCTGGCCTTGTGAGGCAGCGACCGTCACGCTGACCTGGCGGACGCGCTCGGCGACCCGGACGGTCGGGCCGACCGGTGCGGCCAGCAGGGCCGAGACCGGGACGAGCCGGGTCGGCGTGACGGTGGTGACTGCCGCGGCGGCCAGGACGACGGCGGCCAGCGCAGCCGTCTCGACCGCGGCCACCTTGCTGATCGGCCGCCGCAGCGCGGGCGCGGCAAGCCGTCGGCTCCATCGTCTCCGGTTTTGCCGGGCCGGGCTCTGGCGGGTTGAGCTCGTGCCCCACAACCGGGCGCGGGCTGCGACCGCCAGAGCTACGACGAGCAGGAAGACCGCGACCTTGACGAGCAGCAGCCGACCGTAGGTGGTCCCGGTCCAGCTGGCCAGGTCGGGCAGGAGCAGCACGGCGCTGACGGTGCCGGTGGCGGCGACGACGACGAACAGCACCAGCGCGCTGCGGGCGTACGCCTGCGCGGCGACCCGGACCGCCTTCGGACGGCTGCGCCAGGCGGCCACTACCCGCATCAGGTGCGCGAGCCCGCCGAGCCACAACGCGCCCGCGAGCAGGTGTGTGACCGTCAGCGCCGCCCCGAGCGCCCCGTCCGCTTCGCCGGGATGCGCCCGTGCGCCTTCCAGCCCGACGACGCCCAGGAGCAGCAGGGCTGCGACGGCGCCCCGGCCCGGGCGGCGTGCGGTAAGGGCCGCAGCGGCCAGCAGGACCGCCTGGAGCCCGAGCAGCCGTCCGGCGCCGGGCCCGGTCGCGGCACCGACGAGGCCGCCGAGGCCCCGGAGCCCGGACAGCAGACCCACGACGGCGAGCAACCCGGTGACAGCTCCGGCCCGCACCAGCGGCCGCGGACCCGGCAGGCCCCCGGTGGCATGATCCACCCGCCAGGCGAGCCAGGTACCGCCGAGCGCGACCGCGACGCCGAGGAACAGCAGACCGCGCAGCACGGTCTTGCCGGCCGGGACCGTCTCCGGCCCGCTGCCCGAGACGCCGGCGCTGTCAGAGCTCCCGGCCGCGGCGACCGGCGTGGCGACGCCGAACGCGAACGCGTCCGCGATCAGGTCGCCGTCCAGTCCGATCACCCGGTACGCCACCTCGTACCCGCCGACCGGAAGGGGCTCCGCGGGAGTGGCCACGAGGCCGGCGCCCTGCTCGGTGCTGCTCACCCACACAGCGACGGAATCTCCCTGGGTCGTCGTGACGACCAGCGGGCGGTCCGTCAGCGTCACCGGTTCGCTGAACGCCAGGGTGATCTCGCGGGGCGCGTCCGTCACGGCGTACCCGGCCCCGGGCGAGCTGCTGACCAAAGCGGGATGCGCCCAGACTGGTCCTGCGGCCCCGAGCAGCCCGCCCGAGGCGAGGACCAGCAGGATCCCGAGGACTGCCAGGCGCCGCAGGACGTGACAGACAGCTGCACGGTGCGGCTGATGAACGTCCGGCCCGGGGGGATGCCCGCTGAGCTCCCGCTTCGACACTGGGAGGTGCTGCAGATCCGGCGGTGTGCAGGCTCGGACGAACTTGACGATGTCTCGCCGCCAAGCCTCGGTGCGCGTCATCCTGCTCCGCTCCCTGGTACTCCCAGGGAGTAACCCTAGGGGCTGCGACAGCTCCGCCGCCTGCCGCAGCGAGCTGCCTGCAGCAGCAGAGTCATGGACCCGCATCAACGTTGACAGGACCGGCAAGCACCTGCTGCAGCAGCCGAGCCAGGGTCGCCGGGTCGGTGTAGGGCAGCGCGTGGGTGCCGTCGACGCGCCGCACCGTGACGTCGGGATGCGGCGGCAGGTCGAGGATGTCGCTGGGGTGCACGGTCTGGTCCTGCTCGCCGAGCACGACGGTCACCGGATGCATCGGGTTGCGCAGCAGCTCCGGCAACGGGTTGTCCTGCCACAGGCTGTCCAGCGCGTCGCGGTAGGCCGGGTAGGAATGCTGCACCCCGCCGCGGGCCACGTCGGCCGGGACGTCGGCCTCCAGTCGCGGCGCGAGCCGGGCGACGGCCGGGCGCAGCAGGCACATGGTCCCGCAGACCAGCCCCCCGACCGGGGAACCGGACAGGGTCGTCCTGGCGAGCCAGGACCGCTGCCCGAAGCGTTCCCGCGCGGATCCCGGGTCGACGAAGGCCGCCGGCTCGACCAGGGTCAGCCGGCTGACCCGGCCGGGTGCACGCAGGGCCACCGCACCCGCCACGGCGCAGCCCCAGCTGTGCCCGACGAGGTGGACCCGGTCGATCCCGTGATGATCGAGCAGAAGAACGACGGCGTCGGCCTGGTCGGCCAGCCGGAAGCGGGTGCCCAGGCGCAGCGAGGACCCGAAGCCCAGCAGGTCCGGCGCCAGGACCCGGTGGCCGGCGGCCGCGAGCAGCCGGCCGGCCGGCAACCAGGTCGCCGAGGTCGCGCCGAGGCCGTGCAGCAGCACCAGCGGCTCGCCGCCGGAGCCGGCCTGCGTCTCGAGGTGCTCGTGCGCCAGCGGGTGCCTACGCGGGTCGCGCTGGGGCCGGAGCACGGCCACGCCGCCGACCCCCAACGCGGGGGCGAGGCCGGCGGCGGCTTCGGTGTGCCGGGCAGTCAGCCAGCGGTGCAGCAGCCACGCGTAGCCACCGGCACCCAGCAGCGCCAGCACCAGCCAGGAGGTGTCGCCGCCCGGCAGGTGGTGGGCGCTGATGTGGCCGAGCACCAGATAGTCCATCCAGCGCTCGTGCGGCACGCCAGTGCGAAAGACCAGGTCCGGCCACATCGCCCACAGATGGAACACCACGAGCGTGGCCAGCTGGGCACGGGCCGGCCGGGCGGCCACCAGCAGCACCGCGCTCTGCCACAGCGCGGTAACGAGCAGGCCGACCAGGAAGTGGGTGGCCCAGTGGAAGCGGGCGTCGTGCACGGCGTAGGAGGCGAACAGCACCAGCTCGACGACGACCAGGAACGCGAGCTGGGCGAGCAGGGTCGGTGGCCGCAGCGGCCGGTAGGCCCGCGGCCAGCTGCGGCCTGCGGCGCGGCTCACGGCACGGCCCCGACGATGGTGGCGACCTCGAAGGCGTTGGTCAGGTAGGCCGGGTCCAGGGTGGAGTAGCGGACCTGCCGGTCGCTGTCCACGACGGCGTAACCGATGCCCGGCCCGCCGTCGACGGGGGCCGGCAGTTCGACGACGGCCGCGAGCCGGCCGGAGCGGTCGGCCAGGACCGGTACGCCGGTGAGCTCGGGGGGCGCGGCGCCGGGCGAGGGCACCACGAGCCGGACCTCGGCGCGCGGGGGCACACCGCCCAGCCAGCCGGCCAGATCCTCGGCGTCGGGCAGCTCCCGGTCGAACAGCAGCACGACCGGCCGGCCACCGAACGCGACGCCGGCAACCTCGGGCGGCACCACCGGGCCGTCCAGCAGCAGCCCGTTGCGCTGGTCGGCCGGATCGCTCTGGTCCAGCGGTCCGGGCGGGCGGACCAACACGACGACCACCACCGTGAGGGCGAGGGCCAGCACCGCGAACCAGGCCAGCGGGGCCCAGGCCGGCAGCGGTGGCCGCAGACCGGGCACCCGTCCCCAGGCGTCGTCGGTGTCGACGACACCGGACCGGGCGCTGCCCCGGGCGCTCACCGGTGCTTGAACACGACCCGCATGAGCTCGTCGTAGATCAGCGGGTCACCGCCGTTGATGGCGTCGGTGACGCACCGCTCGAGGTAGTTACGGACCACGACCTTGCTCACCGACTCGACCGCGGACCCGACCGCCGTCAGCTGCTGGAGCACGTCCGCGCAGTAACGGTCTTCCTCGACCATCCGCGAGATGCCCTGCACCTGACCGTTGATCTTGCGCAGCCGCAGCAGCACCTCGGCCCGGACCTGCTCGCTCATCATCGGCCGACCGTCGGCGCACCCCGCGGCCGCCGGCAGGGCAGTGCCTGCTCCCGACTCGGTCTCTGCTGCCACCGGCTCGGTCCCTGGTCCTGGCCCCATGACGTCTCCTGTCGGCTGGAAGGACGAACACCCACACCCCCCTTACGCTACTGCCCAGGAGTACCAGCCCGCCCGCAATTCTCGGAGTGCCCGTCTATGAGCAAGCCCCACCGGACCAGCCCGCCCGCCGCCCGGCCGGCCGGCCGGCATCGGCGCAGACTGGTCGCTACGGCCGTGACGGCCCTGGTGGCCGTCGGCATCGCGGGTTGCGGTCAGGACGGCGCCGGGGAGCAACCGGTCCGCGCCGACGGGGCGCTGCCGCCGGCAGAGTTTCCCGAGCCGGGTGTGGTGCACGTGCACGGCCTGGGCGTCGACCCGGCCGACGGCGTCCTGTACGCCGCGACGCACTCCGGGCTGTTCCGGCTGCCGGACGGCGCCGGCGAGGCTAGTCGGGTGGCTAACCGCTACCAGGACACGATGGGCTTCACCGTCGTCGGGCCGAACGCCTTCCTCGGCTCGGGCCACCCCGACTTTCGAGAAGACAACCCGCCCCGGCTCGGGCTGATCGAGTCCAATGACGCCGGCCAGAGCTGGCAGCCGCTCAGCCTGCGCGGCAAGGCCGACTTCCACTCGCTGCAGGCCGCGCACGGAAACGTGTACGGCTACGAGTCCGGCAGCGGCGCCTTCCTGGTCTCGGCAGACCGGAAGGACTGGGAGACCCGTAGCGAGCTGGCGATGCGCGACTTCGCTGTCAGCCCGACCGACCCGGAGACCGTGCTGGCCACGACCGAACGGGGCCTGGTGCGCAGCACCGACGGCGGCCGCAGCTGGAGCGGCGTCGGCGGCGCACCCACGCTGGCCGTTCTGGGCTGGACGCAGCAGGGGAGCTTGTACGGCGTCGGCCCGGACGGTGCCGTCCAGCACTCCGGCGACGACGGAACGACCTGGACCCCCCGGGGTGAGGTCGGCGGTGCACCCGAGGCGGTCACCGTCGACCTGCGTCAGGGCCAGGAGACGCTCTACGTCGCCGTTGCCGAGCGCGGCATCCTGCAGAGCACCGACGGCGGCACGACCTTCACCACCCGCTACACCGAATGACCCCCCGCCGGGACAACCCGCCCCCGGTCTGTGGCTGGAACGCGCCGCCGGGCCCTGGCCTGCTCCGGCTCGCCGGGCTGGAGCCGGTGCTGGCCAGGCCAGCGCAGTTGACGGCCGGCCAGCGTCCCCCACACCGGCCTGATCGACGCACAGCCTGGTGTCGGCTTCGCCGTCACCAACCCGCCAGCGTGCTGAGCATGCAGGCAGCGAACCGGTCAGACTGCCCGGGGTGACGCGTGTTCCTGGCCTACCAAGGTGGGTGGGCGTGAGGGTAGGCGTAGGTTTAACAGATACTCCCCCGCAGTACGCAACCCGAGAGAAGGAGTCAGCAGATGACCGCTCGACGCAGCACTTCCGCCCTGACCGCGTCCCTCGTCAGCGTCAGCGCCGCAGCCCTGATGTTTGTGGCTGGACCGGCTCACGCCCAGGCGGGGCCGGACGCGCCGGACGCGCCGGGGACCGAACAGATGGACCAGCGGATGCACGAGGGCAATCCGGGGAGGGTGATGCAGAAGCTGATGCGAGACGGCAATCCCGGCATGACCCGGATGAAGACGTTGATGCAGCAGGGCAATCCTGGGATGGCCCGGATGCACGAGCGCATGATGCCGGTCACCGAGGGCCCGTCCTGAGGACGGTCCCGCCCCATTCTGAGCGTCGGCCGGCCGGCTGCGCTCCCGATGTCCAGGAGGACACATGTCCGAGATCTTTTACGCCGTCGCGCTGCTGGCCTGTCCCGTCGGGATGGGCGCGATGATGTGGTTCATGATGCGCGGCAAGCAGCAGGAGCCCGTGATCGCCAGCACCGAGGACACCGAGCTGACCCAGATGCGCGCCGAGATCGACCAGCTCCGCGCGGCGCAGCAGACCGTCACCACACCCGGCCGGTAGCCGTCGTGCTCGCCTACCTGCCCGCCGGGGTCGCGGTCGCGGCGATCGCCCTGACCTACCTGTTCTGCCTGCGCCCGATGCGCCAGGGCGGTTGCGGTCACCTCGGGCCGGCCGTCGACGCCACCGCGCCGCGGGCCCAGGAGCTCGAGCTGGCCCGCACCGAGCTGGAGCTGCTCCGGCTACGGGACGGCAGCGCGACCGTGACCTCGCGGCGTGAGACGCACCGACGCCACCGCCTTCGTCCGCGACCGCTACGACCGCGCCGCGCCTCACTACGACCGGAAGATCGCCGTCCCGGAGCGGCTGCTGTTCGCTGACGGCCGGCAGTGGGCCGCCGGGCAGGCTCGCGGCGACGTCCTGGAGGTCGCTGTAGGCACCGGAAACCTGCCGCACTACCCGGCCGGCGTCCGAGTCACCGGCATCGACCTGAGCCACGCCATGCTCGATCTCGCCCGACGTCGGGCAGATCAGGCCGCGGCCTCGGTCGAGCTGCACGTGGGCGATGCGCAGCGGCTCGCCCTGCCCGACGACAGCTTCGACACCGTCGCGGCGACGCTGGCCCTGTGCAGCATCCCCGACGACGCGGCAGCCATGGCCGAGATCGCCCGGGTGCTGCGACCCGGCGGCACCCTGGTGCTCCTCGAACACGTCCGCAGCCCGTCCCGGCTGGTCCGCTGGGCGCAGCGCCTGCTGCAGCCCCTGTTGCTACGGCTCGAGGGCGATCACGTGCTGCGCGAACCGGACCAGCGCGTAACCGCGGCAGGGCTACGCACTGACCTGCTCGTGCGCTCCAAGCTCGGGATCGTGCTGCGGCTACGCGCCCACAAGCCGGCGTGAGGACCAGGCACTCCCGACGACGTGACCGGGCCGGTGCCGGGTACCAAGACGCGTACACAACGACAGCAGAAGGAGAATGATCGACATGGGTATGACTGGGTTCATGACGGGCTGGATGGCTCTCTGGGGACTGCTCGTGCTCGCCCTGCTCGTCCTCGCCGTCGTCGGCACGGTGTGGCTCATCAAGAGCCTGACTTCGGACCGCTCGCCGGCCGCGCCGTCCCACCAGGACGAGCTGGGACGCCGATACGCCGCCGGTGAGATCAACCGGGAGGACTACCTGCGTCGCAAGCAGGACCTGACGCAGAAGTGAAGTGACCAACTGACTACGGCGAGGCCCGGCTCGCCTGAAGTGCGCACAGCAGCCGCGGGCCGCCTACCGCACACTGCTCCGGCCGGTGGGAGGCGCCAACTCGCCCAGGAGAACCGGTAACCCGTTTCCTGGGCGATGACCTCCCCTCCCAGACCCGGGCCTCGCCGGGGGCCCTTGCTTGGTCGCCGCAGGACGTGTCCGCGACCTTTGATGTCGCAGCGCGCTCAGCCGAGGTAGACCGACACGGCGCCGAAGATCGCGAAGCCGGCGGTGAGGAAGACCGCGCCCCACCGGGACGTGTCGCCTTCGTGGGCCTCCGGGACCATCTCCTCGATGACGACGGTGAGCAGCGCCCCGCCGGTCAGCGCGAGCACCCTGAGGGTGACGAGCTCGGAGGCGTCGCGCAGCGCGAACCAGCCCAGCGTCGCGCCGGCCAGGACCGGGATGGCGGACGCGGCGGCCAGCAGCAGCCGGGTGCGCCGGCGCACCCCGTTGCGACGCAAAGTCGCGGCAGCCGCGAAGCCTTCCGGGCCATCGGCCGGGACCTGCCCGATCGCCAACAGGAACCCCAGGCTGGGGCTGATGATGCTGCCGGTGCCGATCAGGATCCCGTCGCTGAGCAGGTCGATCGACACCCCGCTGAAGATCGCGAGCGGCCCGGTGCGGTCATCGGCGCCCAGGCGTCCTTTGGCGTAGCCGATCAGGCGTTCCAGCCCGAGGAACAACGCGCCGCCGACCACGAACGCCACCAGCGGCACCCACGGCAGCGACGCACCGAGCGCCCGCGGCATCTCAAGGCCGATCACCCCCAGGACGATCCCGGCCGCCAGGTGCAACGCCAGGCTCAGCGCCCGCTCGGACACGTCGAAGACCTCAGCCAGCAACGCCCCGGCAAAGTTCCCGAGCGCCGGCAGCGAGGCCAGCAGCAGCACCAGCGGGTAGCCGCTCACGTCGTACCTTCGCGGCGGGGGCGTCCAAGCCAGCGGGGCGTACGGGCCAGGTAGTGCTCGTACGGCGCGCCGAACGTGGGCCGCAGCGCGCGTTCCTCGACCGGCACCCACCAGGCGAAGACCCCGCCGGCACCCGCGGCCAGCATCAGGACCGCGCCCGAGCGACGGGCCAGGCCGAGGCCGGCGAGCGCGAGCACGTACCCGGCGTACTGCGGGTTGCGGGACAGCCGGTAGACGCCGCCGGTCGCGAGCTCGCCGCTGTCGGTGCCGCTGACCTGAGCCGGTCCGACGAACCGCGACATGCCCGCGACGACCAGGCCGGAGCCGATCGCTACGGCCCCGGCCCCGAGCGCGGTGCTGGTCGCGGTCGCACCGCCGGGCAGCGGGAGGCTCCGGCGGCGGGCCGTGACAGCGACGGCCAGGGCGTGCGCGGTGTAGACCCCGTACATCGCGGTGGCCGTCGGCGCCGACAGCCGGCCGTCAAGCAGCAGCTCCCGTCTCATCCGGTGCAGCAGCACCGGCGTGCCGCCGGTGACGGCCAGGGCGAGGGTCCCGGGCCTCACGCGCAGCCCCCGGCTGCCGGGCCGCAGCAGCCCTGGCCCCGCCAGGTCTCGCGGCCCTCGCGGGTCGCGACCGCGGCGATGACCAGCCCGGCGAGCGGGTCGGCCCAGCCCCAGCCGAACCCGGCGTTGAGCAGCAGCCCGCCGAGCAGCACCGCGGACAGGTAGGCACAGAGCAAGGTCTGCGTCCCGTCGCCGACGACGGCGGCCGAGCCCAGCGCGACGCCTGTCCTCCGTTGTGCCCGTGACAGCAGCGGCATGACCAGCAGGCTGAGCGCGGCCAGCGCAATCCCGACGCGCGAGACGTCCGGGTCCGCGCCGGCCAGCAGGGCACGCAGCGAGTCCTGCACGACGTAGGCCGCGAGCGCGAAGAACGACAGCGCGATCAGGCGCTGCGCCTGCCGCTCGCGGGTCTCGGGCAGCGCGTGGCCGAACTGCCACAGGATCACCAAGCCGGAGGAGACCTCCACCACCGAGTCCAGCCCGAAGCCCACCAGCGCAGCCGACCCGGCGGTCGCGCCGGCCGTGATCGCAACAACGGCCTCGACGCTGTTGTAGGCGACGCTGACCCCGGCCAGCAGCCGGGCCCGGCGCCCGAGACGCTGCCGTTCGTCGAGCAGGCTCACGTGTCCTGGCCGTACGTCGGGCACAGCGTCACCGCGTCCCCGGTCGCCGCGAGCAGCCGTTCAGCCGCGGCAAGCAGGTCCATCAGCTCCGGCCGCGCCAAGGCGTAGAACGAGGCCCGACCCTGCGCGCGCACCGTCACCAGGCCGCAGTCGCGCAGGCACGACAGATGCCCCGACACGGTCGACTGCGCCAGCCCCACGTGCTCGGTCAGGTCCACGACCCGGTGCTCCCCGAGTGCCAGGTGCCGCACGATCGCGAGGCGGGCCGGGTCGGCCAGGCTCCGGAACAGGCACACCGCCGCCGTCAGGTCGGTATCAGCCGCTGTCATCGTCATACGCCGATGTTAGACCTACCCAACCTCACCGCCGAGTCGGGCCACTGGCGGGCTTTGTGATCCGTGGCCTACGCGGTCTTGAGCCGGGCGAGCCGGGCGACCGCGGCGAGGCCGTCCGGGGTGCCGGGCCAGTGCTGCTCCAGCGGGCCGATCCCGACGCGCCGGACCACGCTTCGCAGGACGGCGGCGACGATGATGGCGTCGTCGGCGTAGCCCACAACAGGGATGAAGTCCGGGATCAGGTCCAGCGGGAACGCCAGGTAGACGAACAGCAGGACCAGCCGGACCCGGACACCGCGCGGCAGGGTCCGGTCGGTCGCCAGACGCTTGAGCAACCGGACCACGTCCGGGAGCAGCCGCAGCGACTCCTTGAGCAGGCCGCCCTTGGGCTTGATGACCAGCAGCGCAAGGATCAGCGCCAGCCAGGTGAGGGCGAGCCCGGCGAGGACGGCCAGCACGATCTGCAGGGTCACGGAGTCTCCGAAGGGTCGGGGGATGGTGCCGGTGCGGCCGACTCTGTCGTCTCGGCCTCGAACGCCTCGCGCTCGAAACTGGCCAGCTCCACGGCGCAGCGCTCCAGCGCCTGCTGCGCAGCGTCGCCGAGCGCGGCCTGGAAGTAGTCCCGAGCGTCGATCTTGGCCAGCCAGCTGCGGAAGCGCTGCAGGTCCGCCTCGTTCTCCTCTACCTCGACCAGGGAGGCCCGGCCCCGGGCCCGCTCGGTGTCCAGCTCGGCCAAAAACGTCGGGACCCGACCGAGCAGATCTTCGTACTCAAGGTCGCTGGCCTGCCGGAAATCCTGAACGAGTTGCTGACGCTCGGTGTGGTCCGTCAGCAGGACCTGGAGCAACCGGCCGGAGCCGCCCTCATGACGGACCCGCTCAAGCAGCTGGGTCACGTCAGCACGGATCTGAGGTCGGTCCGGCAGCAGGCACACCGACTGCTGCAGATACACCGCTCCCAGACCGCGTAACCGACGCCAGACCAGGACCCGGAGCGAGGCCGGCGCGCCAGCCGAGGTGACACTGATCAACAGCCAGCGGTCGGCAGCCTCTTCCACGCACTCCATGAGTGCGATGTTACTTCCGTAACATGGCGTCCGTCCGGAACCAGGTGTGCCGATGAGGGATCCCTCTTCGAGACGTAGCCGGAGGGCTGCTGGATGGGGACGCCACGGCGGAGAACCCGGAAGCCGCGCGACGGTCGCGACGAGCCAGAACCCGGCTTAGCCGGTCTGCTGTGCGCCCGACGATCCATGCTCTATGGCATGGAGGTAGCGGACGAAGTCCCGTGGCTGGAGCTCCACGGACTGCTTACGCACCAAGTCAGCTAGCCCCTGGGCGTCGTCAAGAACGGCTACCCGACCAATGCGTGCCGCGATGGCGCCGGACTCGGCGTCCCGCACCTCCAACCACCACCGCGTCAGGTCGGCGCTGAGAAGAGCGCCGCCCATGACGGTGAGTGGCATGAGCACCCAGTTCAGGCGGCTCGCCACGATCGTGACCGTGTACGAGATGGCTGCTGCCGTCATGATCGGCCCACCGTACGTGGCCGACGCAATCTGAACCGCCGTCCGGCTGAGGATCGGCTGTGGGACGACCGCCGAGCCTGAGACCGGTCTGCCGTACCCCTGCGGGACGACCGCCGGCAGGCGGTGAGGGTCGCGCTCGAGGACCGCCCGTCGTTCGCCTATCGGGACGCCCTCAGCCTCGGGCGCCTGACTGACGGGACGCACTCATCGCGGCCGCCGAGGTGTCATGAGGCTTGCCGCCATCTGCACCGGCCCGTCGGCCCTCACGTACTAAGCCGACTGTTAGTAGCTGGACATGGCCTGTCTTTCCTGGTTGAATAGGGGCATGCGCGAAGATGACGGTCGGAAGCTGGACCACAAGACGCTGCAAGACATCCGGGTGCGGTCGGTCCGTC
>JAABUN010004030.1_pt1 | contig 21047 bp, 19 predicted proteins | sample 5559311 | NCBI WGS metagenome assembly JAABUN01 (sample SAMN10711877, study PRJNA513370) | rock metagenome | isolation source: Antarctica rocks | place: Antarctica: Victoria Land, Siegfried Peak sud
GCAAGCGCGCGCGCGACTCCCCACCGGATGAGGCCCGGCCAGCGGCGCGCCGGGAACGCTCCCGGCCAACGGGCCGCGAGCCAGCCGGCGCCCGTTCCGTGGCGGAAGCGCTGCGCGAGCATCGAACGCAGCCGGATCCGGCTCGCGTGCACGACGACGGCGTCCGGCCGCGATTCGAGCTCCCATCCCGCCGCCCGCAGCCGCCAGCAGAGGTCCGCGTCCCCACCCGAGCGCACCGCGGGGTGAAAGCCGCCTGCCGCCGCGTAGGCGGTGCGCCGCACAGCGGCATTCGCGGTCTGCGCGAACGCCCACTCCCCGTGGCCGAGCACGACCTCCTGGGACATCGCGCCCTTCAGCGCCGCGAAGCGCGCCGCGCGCCGCGCGTCCAGCTCCGGTGGCTCGTCATCGATCGCCCCGGCGAGCACGCCGACCGTCGCTCCGGGCGGCGGGTCGAAGAGCGCGTCGAGCAGCCCGGGCCGCGGCGTCACGTCGGCGTCGAGGAACAGCAGCCACTCGGCGCGCCCGCGCGCGGCGCCGCGGTTGCGCGCGTAGTAGGAGGTGCGCAGCTCGGGCGCCACGAGCACGTCGGGATCCGCACGGCCGAGGCCGCGGTTGTCCACGACGGTCAGCGTGTCGCCCGCTTGCAGCTCGAGCTCCGCGCGCAGCCGCTGGGCCACGGCGCGCAGCTCCGCGACGTCCGCGGCGGCGACCGGCACCACCACGTCGACGCTCGGGCGCTCCATCGCCGCGGAGCTAGCGGCGCGCCGAGAGCCGCAGCGGCATCCCGCCGCGCGGCGTCAGCGTGGGCATCTGCCGGACGTGCACGGCGTGCCCGGGCACGGGGGCGAAGCGGAAGCGCTCGAGCAGCTCGCGGGCGATCACCGCGATCTCCGCCTGGCCGAAGCGCATGCCGATGCACTTGCGCGACCCGTCGCCGAAGGGGACGTAGGCGCCGCGTGGAAGCTGCTCGAGCCGGCCGGGGGCGAAGCGCTGCGGGTCGAAGCGCTCGGGCTCCTCCCAGACGTCGGGCAGCCGGTGGCTCGCCCACGAGGAGTAGTTGACCGGCACGCCGCCGGGCACGCGCATCCCGCACAGCTCGAACGGCTCGATCGAGCGCCGCGGGCCGACCCACGCCGGCGGGTAGAGCCGCAGCGTCTCGTCCAGCGCGAGCTCTAGCTCGGCGTCCGAGCCCGCCGCGAGCTCCTGCAGCTCCGGGTGGCGCGCGAGCTCGTGGAAGAGGAACGCGATCGTCGAGGTCGTCGTGTCGTGGCCGGCGAACAGCAGCGTGATGACCTCGTCGCGGACGTGCTCGCGGCTCAGGCGCCCGCCGTCCTCGTCGCGCGCGGCCAGGAGCATCCCGAGCAGGTCGTCGCCCGGCTCCTCGGAGGCCGACCGGCGCTCGATCTCGCCGAAGATCACGGAGTCCAGGCGCCGCCGGGCGCTCAGCATCCGCGCGAACGGCGTGCGCGGCCCGCGCAGCATCTGCACGGCGTAGTCGCGCGAGTAGAACGAGAGCGCCCGCTCGAACTCCGCCCCGGCGTCGACCCGCGCACCCGGGCGGTCGGGGTCGAGGCCGAACAGCGCGCGCATCGCGATCCGCAGCGCCACCTCGCGCGTCCACGCGTACAGGTCGTGCTCGCCCGGACCGAGCTCGAGCAGGCCGCGCGCGGTCTCCTCCTCCATCACCGCGTGCGACGCGCGGATTCGCTCCTGGTGGAAGGCGGGCAGCATGATCCGTCGCGAGCGCCGGTGGAACGCGCCGTCGATCGTCAACAGCCCGTCGCCGAGCAGCGGCATGAGGTCGCTCATGTGGCCCTCGCGCCAGGAGAAGTTCTGGGCGCCGGAGACGAGCACGTGGTGGTTGGCCTCCGGGCCGAGGACCCAGACGACGTTCTGGTGGAACACCCGCAGGGTGAAGACCGGCCCGAAGCGCCCGTAGGCTTCGAGCAGCACCGGCAGCGGCTCGCGGATGAAGCGGAAGGAGCGCGCCGGCGAGACGTTCGCGCGGCCCGGCGGGAACGGCACGGGCGTGCGCCGCTCGATCCGCAGGTCGAGCGCGATGCGGGCGAGCGGGTTCGTCGTGGCGGGCGGCGGCGGGCCGACGAGGGACATCCGCATCCAGCCTACCGGCGGTCGCTGGCCGTCACCGTCGCCGCACCGCGGTCGCACTCGTCACCGCGGTATCGTGCACAGCGCAGCACGGGGGCGTAGCTCAGTTGGTTAGAGCGCCGGCCTGTCACGCCGGAGGTCGCGGGTTCGAGTCCCGTCGCTCCCGCTCCCGAGAAGCCCCGCGATGTGCGGTGGCGAGCAGCGCGAGGATCCCGGCGGCCGCGCCGGCCACCACGAGCAGCGTCCCGCCACCGGAGCGATCTCCGAGGAGCGGCGCGAGAAGCAAAGCGGCCACCGCCCAGATCGCAAGCGCGAGCATCCCGTGCCGGGCCTGCCCGCGCGGCAGGCGCAGCCACTCGGCGTCGGCCAGCGCCACGCCGACGGCGCCGGCGATCAGCGCGAGGAAGGGCAGCAGCCCGAGCCAGCCGTGGCCGACGCCGACCGCGCCGGCCACGGTGAACTGGAAATCCCCGTCGGCGATCAGCGTGGCCCAGCGGCCCGTGTCCTGCCCGCGCAGCTGCGGCTCGGTCACCGTGGCCGCCACCATGCCGAACACCGAGACGGCGCCCAGCGCGAGCGCTGGCCCCCGGCCACCGGCGCAGCGCCGCCGCCAGCCCGACAGCGAGGAACGGCAGGGCGACGAGCAGGAACCGCGGGCCGGGGACGTCGCCGCCGTAGGGCAGGTAGTAGCCGGCGTTGTACAGCAGGGTCGTGCCCGCCACCCCGCCGATGGTCCACGCCTCGGCGCGGCGGCCCGCGCGGTGCAGAGCGACGACGCCCGCCAGCGCGACGACGACGATCGGCGTCAGGGTGATCAAGCCCTTGGGCGCGAGCAGCAGGTCCAGCGCCGCGCGCGGATCGGGAGCGGCGACGCCGAAGAGGCCCTCCTCGTTGAGGCCGAGGACGTCGTGCCCGCTGCGTCCCTCGACGGCCACCGCGTCGACGTAGGAGAGGTGCGTCACCGAGCCGAAGGCCCACAGGTTGTACAGCGCCAGGGGCACGCCGCCGATCAGCACGCCGCCCGCGTAGGCCGCGGCGCGCACCGGCCGGCGGACGTCCGCCCGCGCGAGTGCGTAGAGGCCGACGATCGCCCCGGCCAGCGCGGCGGGGTACTCCACGATTGCGGCGAGGCCCGCGAGCACGCCCGCGGCGGCGACCAGCGCCGTCCGCGGCGGCCCGTCGCGCTCGCGCCAGAGCACGGCGAACGCCGCGAGCGCGAGCGTCGCCGCGAGCACGTGGGCGTAGAGCATCGTCGCGTACGGCAGCACGAGCGTCCCTGCCCCGAGGCCCACGGCGGCCAGCGTGCCGCGCCCCGGTGCCACGCGCTCGGCGAGCGACCGGACGAGCCAGAGGAGCAGCGCGGCCGGCAGGACCACGGCCCACAGCCCGAGCAGCCAGGTCTCCCCGCGCTGGGCGCGGATGAGCGCCGCGCGCCGTCCGCGCCCGTCGGGGGCCTCCCCGGAGGCGACCGACTCGCCCGCCCGCCGCGCCAGGTCCAGGAGCCCGGCGGCGTCGGCGGCGCCGTAGAACGGGAGGGTGCCGAAGGCCAGCCCGGGCGCCTTGACGCTGTAGAAGTGGCCGTCGGTGAACGACGTGTCCGGCGTCTCCTCGCGCCAGCGGTCGACGATCGGCGTGCCGGCGGCAAGGGCGCGGACCAGCGCGTAGTGCGACGCCTGGTTGGCACCCGACGCCTGCACGAGCACCGCGTAGGCGCCGACGAGCAACGCGAGGGGAAGCGGGGAACGCAGGCGGCGGACCGAGATCGAGCCGCCGTGCTCGGGACGATCCACCGGCCGAGCATAAGCCCACAGGAGCGTCGCATCGCCGCTCGTGCCCCTTCCCTGCTCGTCGTGGACGGGCCGCGCCAACCGCCGGCGCGCGCATAGGATCGGCGCATCCCGGCGACGTCTGAGCCTCTTCCCACGACGTCGGCCCCACGGGCCGGGCCGGCCGTCGTCCTCGAGCGGCTCTCCGGTGGGCGCTTGGCCGCGCTCGTCGGCCTGCTCGGCTTCGTCCTGCTGGTCGGCGCGGACGCCTTCGTCCTCGACGAGCCGACGCCGCGGGGCGACGACCTCATCTACGAGCGCATGGCGCAGGACCCCGGCGCGACCCACACCTTCCCGTTCGCCTTCCGCGTCGCGATCCCGTGGCTGGTACACGTGCTGCCGTTCAGCAGCGACTTCTCGTTCAGCCTGCTCGCGTGGATCTGCTCGGCTGCAGCCGGGAGCCTGCTCTTCGCGACGATGGACGCCCTCCGGGTTCCGCGCCCGCTGAGCGTCGCCCTGGCGGTGCTCTTCGCCTGCGCCCCGATCCTGTTCATCGCGAGCCTGCGCCAAGGCCGCAACCCCGACCCGCTGACCGGCCTGATCATGTGCGCGGGCGCCTGGAGCATCGTGCGCCACCGCCCGGTAACGCTCGCGGCGGTGATGCTCGTCGGCGCGTTCAACCGCGAGTCGGCGCTCTTCCTCGGCCCGTGGGCCTACGCGTACTGGGCGGCGCGGCCGGTCGACCTGCGGGTGCTCAGGACGGTCGTGCTGGCGACCGCCCCCGCCCTGGCGGCCTACGTGACGCTGCGGCTCACGATCCCCACCGTCGGCCGGGAGCTCGTCCTGGGCTACGACTCGCTGCTCGGCGGGCGCCGGGACGTGATCGCCAAGGGCCTGGGCGAGGGCCCGGCGAACATCCGCCGCGTCGGCTACGTGGCCGGTCCGCTGTGGCTGGCGTTCCTGCCCGCGCTGCGCTCCTCGCGCTACGCGCAGAGCGGCCTGGCGGTCCTCGCGCTCTGCCTGGTGTCGGCGACCTTCGCCAACGACTGGGGTCGCGTCGTGTTCATCGCGGCTCCCGTGGTGTGGGTCGGCGCCGCCGTGGTGCTCTGCCAGCACCGCCGCCTCTGGCCGGCGACCATCCTGGTCCTTCTGGCGATGAACGTCAGCTACGCGGTCTACATGAACCGCTCCGGAGTCCGGAGCGGCATCATCGAGACCGGGGACCCGCCCTACCCCGTGCGCTGAGGGCGGTGGGCAGGGGTCCCCGCGACCCTCGCTCCCGCCGGCACGTCGCGGGTGCAGACCGAGCGCGCGAGGACCGTCGCCCCCGCGCCGACCGTGACGCCGCGGACCACCGCGACGCCCGGGCCGAGCACGGCGCGTGCGCCGACGCGGATCGGCGCGGCGCGCACGCCCTGCTCGCGGACGGGCCGCTCGGGATCCTCGAAGACGGGGTCGACGTCGATCAGGGCGCACTCCTGGCCGAGGCGCGCACCGGCCTCGACGGTGATCGCGGCGTGGGCGACGAGCCGGCAGCCGTCGTCGAGGGTGCCGTCGACGACGATGACGGCGCCGGGCGCGGCGCGCAGCTCGCAGCGCGCGCCGAGGACGGCGGCCGGGCCGAGCACGATCCGCCCGCCGCCGCTGGCCACGAGCACGACGTGCCGGCCGACGCGGGCGCCCGGGGCGCGCTCCACGCCGGGCGGGCTGCGGCGCCTCACGCGCATCGGCCCGCTCTGCCGCCTCGCCCTCGCACGTCGCCCGGCTCGACGCCGTCCGGCTCGCGATCCCTCACAGGCATCGCCCTCGCACGTCGCCCGGCTCGACGCCGTCCGGCTCGCGATCCCTCGCAGGCATCGGCCCGCTCAGCCGCCCGGCGTGAGCGCGGCGCTCGCGCTTGCGCTCGCGCCGCCACGCCTCGCGCCGCCACTGGCGCCGCCGGTCAAGCTCGAAGCGGGCGACGGCGCCGCGCCCGGCCTCCGGCGGGGTGCGCGCGCTCGGCAGCACGGCCGCCCCGATCGCCCGCGCGGCTCGGTCCGCGATCTCGAGCCGGCCGAGGGCCGTGGGGTGAACCGCGTCGGGCAGCATCCAGCGCCGGCCCGTGAGGTCGTCTGGGGCCACGACCGAGGCGCCGACGGCCGTGGCTGCGCCCCGGATCGACGCGTTCGCACCGGCGACCGTTGCGCCGGCCCGTGGGCGCCCGAGATCGAGCGGGACCGTGAGCACCGGCAACCGCGCGCAGAGCGGCGCCAATCCGTCGACCGCGGCGCCCACGTCGCGGTCGAACGCTGCAGCGTCGAATCCCGCGTCGCGGACGTCGTTGATTCCGACGTAGAGCAGGCCCACGTCGTACTCCCGCCGCACGCGTGGGAGCTGATCGGCGAGCACGTCCGCGGCGCAGACGGCGCAGACGGCGTAGTTCGTGTACGGGAGGTCGAGCGCCTGGGCCAGCCTCAGCGCCCACGAGCGCCCGTCGACCCCGAGCACGATGCCGCCCTCGCCGTAGGTGATCGAGTCGCCGAGCGCGACGAGGCCGAAGCGCGGCGGCGTGTGCTCGAGACCCTCCATGACGGGCATTGGAGCACACGCCGCCGCTGCTCAACCGGGCAGGCGGCCCGCCTCCTGCGTCGCCGCGCGCAGCCGCGCGGCGTGCTCCGCGGTGAGCTGGCCGGGCGTGAGCTGCCAGCGCCACGACTGCCCCTTGGTTCCCGGCACGTTCATCCGCGCCTCCGAGCCCAGGCCGAGCACGTCCTGCGCGGCGAGCATCGCCACGGGGCAGGGAGAGGAGAACGCGAGGCGGGTGAGCGCCCAGTGCTCATCGCCTGCGGCCTCGGCGATCCCGCGCTCGGCCAGCGCCTCCGCGAGCCCCGCACGCTGGCCCGGCGACGCGTCGGCCCACCAGCCCGCCGCGGTGTCCGTGTCGTGGGTGGAGACGTAGATCCAGCTGTCCTCGGAGTGGTTCTCCGGGCGGTGCGGTCCGTCCGGGTCGAAGCCGAACAGGGTCACGAGCATCCCCGGGAAGCCGAGCTCGCGGCGCAGGCGGGTGACGGGCTTCGTGATCACCCCGAGGTCCTCGGCCACCACAGAGAGCTCCCCGAGCTCGCGCGCGGCCGCGACGAACACCGCCTTGCCCGGGCCGCGCCGCCACGCCCCGTCCGCCGCCGTGTCGGCGTCGCCGGCCACCGCCCAGTAGGCCACGAACGCCCGGAAGTGGTCGATCCGCGTGACGTCGAAGAGGTCGAACGTGCGGCGCAGGCGCTCCGTCCACCAGCGGTAGCCGCGGCGCTGCATCGCCGGCCAGTCGTAGAGCGGGTTGCCCCACAGCTGGCCGTCGGCGGCCAGCGCGTCGGGCGGTGCGCCGGCCTGCCCGTCGTCGAGGAACAGCTCGGGCCACGTCACGTGGTCGGCGCCACCGGGCGCGACGTAGATCGGCACGTCGCCGACCAGCCGGACGCCGCGCGCGGCAGCGTGCTCGCGCAGGGCGGCCCACTCGCGCTCGAAGCGCACCTGGTCCTCCACGGCGCCCGCACCCGCGAAGGCCTCCCACCCCGCGACCCAGAAGGCGTGCTTCGCCCGGAACGCCTCGGCCTCCTCGGCGGACACGGGCGCGAAGGGCTCGGCCAGCAGGCCGTTCCACGCGGCGAAGGCGCTCGCGGCCTTGTACGGCGAGCGGTGCTCGTCGGGCGGGCCGAGCGGCAGCACCTGCCAGCAGCTCTGCCCCGCGTCGGCCAGCCAGTCGACGAAGGCGTGCGCCGACGGACCCAGGCGCCCGTCGGGCAGGGCGGTGAGGTGGAGCTGGACCCCGGAGGAGCGTGTGGCGTTCATGGGTGGCGGCGAGTCGCTTGAGCGCAGAGTGGATAGAGGCTGGGGCGATGCCCGTGCCCGAACGCCGCCAACCGGCCGCCCGGATCCCGATCGAGCGCCCCCGGCCCGGCGTGGACTGCGGGCGCTAATCCGCGAAGGCCAGCGTAGGTGACGACGTGCCGGTCTCGGCCGACGTCTTCCTCGACGGCCACGGAGTCCTGCGCTACGGCGGCGCGGACGGCGCGAGCTGGAGCGAAGCGGCGCTCGTGCCCTACGACGCCCAGGTCGGCGGAAACGAAGACCTCGCGAGCGAGCTGCTCGGGGGCGCGGCGCTCGTGCAGGCGACCGCGGCGCGCGCGAAGTTGAAGGACAAGGCGCTGCTCACGTCGGTCCTCGACGACTTTCCGATCGCGAAGGCCATCTACCTACCGGTCGAGCTTCTTCACCTACACGCTGGACGTCCTCTCCGAGCACCTCCAGCACGGCGGGCCGCCGGCCTTCCAAGCGCCTCGTGCTCGCCGCCCTCGGTCTGCCGACAACGACCGGACGGCAGCGAAATGGCGGTGCGGGCTGGGGCGGCGTCCGCGCCGTGGTCTTTGATTTGGCGCATGCCACTCAGCCGCCAGGACCTGGTCGCGCGCATCGCCAGCGAGACGCCGTCGGCGGCGGCGAGCTCGACCTGCGCGTCGAAGTCCGCGACGACCGCCGTCGGCGGCCTCCGCGACCCGGTCTGGAAGCCGCTCGGAGGCAAAGAGTGCGCGGCGGATGGCGTCCGCGCGCGCGGCGACGAGGTCGCCTCGGTGTCTCCGACGATCCACGCGCGCTCCCGCGGCCAGTCGCCGGCCCGCCCTCGGGCCACCGCGGGCAGGAGCGCCCGCTGCTCGGCGTCGTCGCCGTAGGCGCCGCGCTCCAGCGCGAACAGGTGGGCCACGCCCATCAGCTCGAGCTTCGTCGCGGCGATCGCGCGGAGGTTGCCCGTGAGCGGCGCGAGCACGACGCCGCCGTCGGCGAGGCGCTCGAGGCCCGCCGCCAGACCGGGGCGAAGCGTCCAGTCCTCCGCGCGGGCCAGCGCGGCGAAGCGCTCGGCAGCGCGCGCGACCCACTCGTCGCGCCGCGCGTCGATGGCCGTTTCCGCAACACCCGCCGCGCGCAGCGCCTTCCGCGCGATCTGCGTGTCCGTCTTGCCCCACGGGCCGACGCGCATCACCACGTCGTCGGGGAGCTCGGCGGCGTGCACGTCGCGCAGCGCCTCGACCATCGCCCGACCGTGGGCGTAGGCGTCATCGAGCAGCAGCGTCCCGTCGATGTCAACGAGCGCCAAGAGGGTGGGAGCGGCGGGCACGCTCATGCTTCCTCGGGCACGTGCGGCACGAAGAGCAGACGGCGGACGCGCGGCATGAACTGCGAGAAGTCCGAGAAGAGGTCTCCCCGCGAGCCCTTGCAGATCACGATGGCCCGGCGGCGGCTGGGGTGGACGACGAGGTGCGGCGGCGGCGTCGCCGCGAACGCCACTACGTCGCCAATCACGTTCACGCACCCGACCCTGCGAGACGCCCGGGGCGATGACCGGCTCAAGTCGGCGAACGCGAGCGAACCGTTGCGTGGCTGGGCCTGTCGAGCAACGGCATAGCTCCTACCGGATCTCGTCTGCGACGAGCCGAGCCGCTTCTTTTTCAATGGCGGCGGTCACAGACGAGACGAACTCACCGATATGTGAGTGGGGCGGAGGCACGATGATGCCGTCGCGTCGGTTCGGCGCCTATGGGCGCGGGCAGGCAGCCGGGGTGAGCGTCCTCTACCCCTTCAAGCGCCCACTGGGCGCGACGCCCGGTGCCGATGGCGAGACCACCTTCCGTGTGTGGGCGCACGAGGCCACGCGCGTCGCCGTCGAGCTGCGCGGGGAGCGCCACGCGCTCGCACCCGATGGTTTCGGGATCTGGAGCGCGACGCTCCCGGCCGCGCACGGCGACGCCTACCGCTACCTGGTCGACGACGCCGCCGGGCTCCCGGACCCCGCCTCGCGCTCACAGCCCGAGGGCCTGCGCGGGCCTTCGGCCGTCGTCGACCCGCGGTGCTTCGCGTGGACCGACGACGGGTGGGCCGGCGTGCCGCGCGACGAGCTGGTCGTCTACGAGCTGCACGTCGGGACGTTCACGCAGGAGGGGACCTTCGACGCAGCCGTCGAGCATCTGCCGGGCCTCGCTGAGCTCGGCGTGACCGCCATCGAGGTCATGCCGATCGCCGAGTTCCCCGGCCGCCACGGCTGGGGCTACGACGGCGTCTACCTCTCCGCTGCGCAGTCGAGCTACGGCGGCCCCGACGCATTCGCCCGGCTTGTCGACGCCGCGCACGCGGCGGGGCTCGCGGTGATCCTCGACGTCGTCTACAACCACGTCGGCGCCAGTGGCGAACAGGCCTTGAAGGCCTTCGGCCCCTACTTCACCGCCAAGTACTCGACGTGCTGGGGCTCGGCGATCAACTTCGACGACGTGGGCTGCGACCCTGTCCGGGAATGGGCGCTGCAAAGCGCCGAAGGGTGGATCCGCGACTTCCACGTCGACGGGCTGCGGCTCGACGCGATCAATGCGATCTACGACGACTCGGCGCGGCCAGTCCTGCGGGAGATCGCCCAGCGGATCCACGACGCCGACCACGCGGCGCTCGTCATCGCGGAGTCCGGGATGAACGACCCCGTGGTCACGCGGCCGACCGAGCGCGGCGGCCTAGGCCACGACGCCGCCTGGGCCGACGACTTCCACCACTGCTTGCGCACGTTGCTGACCGGCGAGCAGGAGGGTTGGTACGCGGAGTTCGGCACCGTCGCCGATCTCGTCAAGTGCTACCACCGGCCGTTCCTGCACGACGGCACCTGGTCGGATTCCCGGGGCAGGTGCTTCGGCGCGCCGGCCTTCGACCGGCCACCGGAGGAGTTCGTCGTCTTCTCCGCCAACCACGACCAGGTCGGCAACCGGGCCTTCGGCGACCGCCTGCCCGACGAGCTGCGCCCGCTGGCGGCCTTCGCGACGCTGCTGTCCCAGTTCGTGCCGATGCTGTGGATGGGCGAGGAGTACGGGGAGCGCGCGCCGTTTCAGTTCTTCTCAGACCACATCGACGAGGACATCGCGACGGCCACGCGCGACGGCCGTCGCCGGGAGTTCGCGGCCTCCGCGGCGTTCGCCGGCGAGGAGGTCCCCGACCCGCAGGATCCCGCGACGTTCAAGCGCTCCAAGCTCACGCGGCAAGGCGACCCGGCGCTGCTCGAGCTGCACCGTGAGCTCCTGCGGCTGCGACGCGAGCTGCCGCCGGGCGACGCGGAGGCCACCGGCGACGAGGAGGGCCGCTGGGTGCGCGTCGTCCGCGGCCCCTACGAGCTGTGCATGAACTTCGGCCCCGAGCCCGTCCACGTGCCCTCGGCCGGCGACCGACTCGCGCTGGTCACCCACCCCGACGCGACCGCGCTCGAGGACGGCGGCGTGCGCCTGCCGCCGCGGGCAGGCGCGCTTCTGCGGGCTTGAGGACTGCGAGGCGCGGGCACACCCAAGAGATGCCCATCGTCATCGCGCTCGTCGGCGGCAGCCTCATTTTCGCCGTCGCCATCGTCGTGCTCGTCATGGTGGTCGCCTACACCGTCTACTCCAAGAGCGGCAGCGGCATCGACGCGCACCCGCTCGAGTCGGACGCCGCGCCGGGCTCGGGGCTCGAGTCGGGCGTCCAGGATCCCGACCACACCGAGTTCCGCGAGACGTTCGACGACCGCGGCGGCCGCTGACGCGAACGCGGGTGCGACCGTGCGTCGCGATCTGAGGTAGAACGGAGTGGTGACCTCCGCCTTCGTCTTCGCCAGCGGCACCCTGCTCGCGATCGTGATCATCGTGCTGTTCTTCGTCGCGCTGTCCTACACCGTCTATTCGCGCAGCGGTTCGGGGATCGACGCGCACCCCATGACGAGTGATCCCGATCCGGGCTCGGGCCAGGGGTCGGGCCTGCAGGACCCTGACAAGGAGGACGTCCGCCAGTCCTTCGACGAGCGCGGCGGCCACTGATCGCAGCGGGTTGGCCCGCTCGCGCCGTGGGAAGGTGTGGCCTTCATGCCTGCTGCCCTCACGCCTGCCCCGGTCACCCAGAACACCACCCGGCAGGTGTGGCGGGCGAGCCGTATCCCCTCGGCCCGGCCTGGGACGGGGAAGGCACGAACTTCTCGATCTTCTCCGAGAACGCCGAGAAGATCGAGCTGTGCCTCTTCACGCCCGAGGGCGAGGAGGAGCGCATCGAGCTCGCGCAGCTCACGAACTACAACTGGCACTGCTGCCTGCCCGGCGTAGGGCCCGGCCAGCGCTACGGCTACCGCGTCCACGGCCCCTACGAGCCCGACGACGGCCTGCGCTCCAACCCGTGCAAGCTGATCATCGACCCCTACGCCAAGGCGATCGAGGGCGAGGTCGACTGGAACGTGGCGCAGGTGCTGCCCTACCCGCCCGACGGCTCCGACGACGCCGACTACGAGCCCGACGACGAGGACTCCGCGCACGCGATTCCGAAGTGCCTGGTGGTCGACCACCGCTTCGACTGGGAGGACGACCGCCCGCCGCGCACCTCGTGGAGCGACACCGTCATCTACGAGACCCACGTCAAGGGCTTCACGATGCAGCACCCCGAGGTGCGCGAGGGCCCGCGCGGAACCTACGCCGGCCTGGCCTCCGAGCCCGCGATCGACTACCTCTGCGACTTGGGCGTCACGGCGGTCGAGCTGCTGCCGGTGCACCAAATCATCGACGAGTCGTTCCTCAACGAGCGCGGCCTGCGGCGCGCTCCCTCACCGTCCTCAAGCGCGTCGAGGCGCGGGTGAGGGTCGAGGCATGAGTGCCCCGCTGCGCTGCACGTATCGGCTGCAGCTCAACCCGGAGCTCGACTTCGCCAAGGCGCTCGAGCTCGTGCCCTACCTGCGCGAGCTCGGCGTCAGCCACCTGTACCTGTCGCCCTCCTTGCAGGCCCGGCCGGGCTCCACGCACGGCTACGACACCGTCGACCCGACGCGCATCTCGGAGGAGCTCGGGGGCGAGGACGCGTTCCGTGCGCTCGCCGGGGCGGGGCTCGGCGTGATCCTCGACATCGCCCGAACCACATGGGCGCGGCACCGAGAACCGCTGGTGGGCCGACGAGGAGAAGCGTGCCGAGGTGTTCGACGTGGACGAGGGAACGGGCTTCACGCGGCGCTTCTTCGACGTCGACGACCTCGCGGCGGTGCGCATGGAGCGCGAGGAGGTCTTCCACCTCGCCCACGACAAGGTGCTCGCGCTGCTCGCGGACGGGACGCTCGACGGCCTGCGCGTCGACCATCCAGACGGTCTCGCGGACCCTGCGGGGTACCTCGAGCGCCTGCGCGACGCCGGCGCCGACCGCGTGTGGGTGGAGAAGATCCTGCACCCCGGCGAGCAGCTTCCGGACTGGCCCGTGAGCGGCACGGTCGGCTATGAGTTCCTCAACGACGTCTGCGGGCTGTACGTCGACCCCGCCGGCGAGCGGCCGTTCCTCGAGCTGTGGGCCGAGCTGACCGGCGACGATCGCGCGTTCGCCGCGGTGGCGCTGGAGGCGCAGCTCGAGCAGGCAGAACAGACCTTTCCTGTGGAGATCGACTGGCTGGTCCGGTTGAGCGGCGGGCGCTTCGCGGCTCACGACATCGCCCGCGCGCTCGCGCGGCTGCCGGTCTACCGGACCTACGTCGAGCCGTGGAGCGGTCGCGTGAGCGCCGCCGATCGCGAGCACGTCGCGGCGGCGGAGATGCCCGGGGGCCTCGCGTCGGTGCTCCTCCTCGAGGCGGCCCGCGGCGAGCTCGACGAGTTCGTCACGCGCTTCCAGCAGACCTCGCCGCCCGTCACCGCGAAGGGCATCGAGGACACGACGTTCTACCGCTGGATGCCGATGGTCGCGCTCAACGAGGTCGGCGGCGACCCGAGCCGCTTCGGGCTGTCGGTCGACGCCTTCCACGCGGAGAACGCGGTGCGCGCCAAGCGCTTCGGCGAGGGGCTGCTCGTCACCCAGACGCACGACACGAAGCGCTCCGGTGATCTGCGTGCGCGGATCGCCGCGCTCAACACGATGCCCGCGGTGTGGGAGGAGCTCGTGCGCACGAAGTTCTCGGCCGACGCCGCGCCGAGCGCCGCGGAGCAGCTCTTCGTCCTGCAGATCGTCGTCGGGCTCGGCGGGGAGATCACGCGCGAGCGCCTCGACGGCTACCTCGAGAAGGCGCTGCGCGAGGGCAAGACGACCTCGAACTGGATCGAGCCCGACGAGGCGCACGAGCGGGCGGTGCAGGAGTGGGCGTGGAACCTCGTGTCCGATCCGGAGGTCCTCGCGCTCGCGACCCGCGCGCGGGCCGAGGGCGGGCGCGCGGCGCTCGGCCAGACGCTGCTCAAGCTCACGACGCCCGGCGTCCCCGACGTCTACCAGGGCGACGAGCTGTGGATGCTCGCGCTCGTCGACCCCGACAACCGCCGGCCCGTCGACTGGCCCGCGCGCCGCGACGCGCTCCGCGCCGCGCAGGCGGGGGCACCGCCGACACGCGCGACCGCCAAGCTGCACCTCATCCGCTCCGCGCTGGCCACGCGGTCGCGGCACGCCGGCGCGTTCGGACCCTCGGGCTCCTACACGCCGCTCGACGCGGGGCCGGGCGTCTGCGCGTTCGCGCGCGGGATCGCCGAGGTGCTCGTCGTCGCGCCCGTGCGCGACTGGGCCTCGGCCGAGCTCGCGGTGCCCGAGGGCCTGCGCGGGCGCTGGCGCTGCGCGTTCACCGACGAGCCCGTGGAGCTCGGCGCGACGGCCGCGGTGACGACCCTGCTCGTCGAGCCGTTCGGGGTGGCGCTGCTCGAGCGCTGAGCGCCTTGAGCCGCGCTTCAGCTCCCTGCCGCAGACTGCACGGCAGAAGGGAAGTACCCCGGAGGTCGGATCCCGTCAACACGGTGCGCGAGCACCCGGGGCCGACGGCGCGAACGTGCCGGAGAAACCTTCGTCTGAGTCCGCGACGAAGGAGTTCCGCATGTCCCCTAATCCCGAGTCCCTCGTCCACGCCGACCTGCTCGTCTGGAGCGGGCTGCTCGCGGCGTTGGCCGCGATGGTCGTCGTCGACCTGCGGGTCGGCTCGGCCCGCTCCGGGCTCACGCTGCGCACCGCCGCGACCTGGAGCGTCGTGTGGATCGCCACGTCGATCGCCTTCGGCGGCGTCCTGTGGCTCACGGCAGGCGGGGAAGCGGCGGAGGGGTACTTCGCCGGCTACGCCATGGAGAAGGCGCTGTCGCTGGACAACGTCTTCGTCTTCACGCTCATCTTCGCGGCGCTGGCGGTGCCGCGCGACCAGCAGGCGCGGCTGCTGCTCTACGGCATCCTCATCGCGCTGGCGCTCCGGGCGGCGTTCATCTTCGCGGGCGCCGAGGCGCTCGAGACGTGGTCCTGGGTGGCCTTCCCGTTCGCGGCGCTCCTGGCCTGGACGGGCTACCGCATCCTGCGTACCCGCAGCGGCCACGACGAGGGCGCGGCGCTGGTCGAGCGCATCCGGCGGCACGTCCCGATGACCGCGCGTACCGACGCGCCCGGCTTCCTCGTGGTCGAGCACGGGCGCCGGCTGGCCACGCCCGCGCTGGCGGCGCTCGGGGCGGTCGCGCTGGCCGACGTCCTCTTCGCGGTCGACTCCATCCCCGCGGTGCTGGCCATCACCACGGACACTTTCGTCGTCTTCGCCGCCAACGCCTTCGCGCTGCTCGGACTGCGCGCGCTCTTCTTCCTCGTCGGCGGGCTCGTCGAGCGCTTCCGCCACCTCAAGCTCGGCCTCGGGGTGCTGCTCGTGGCGATCGCAGCCAAGCTCGTCCACGCCGAGGTGACCGGCGACAAGCTGCCGACGAGCCTCACGCTCGCGGCGATCGCCACGGTGCTGCTGGTCTCCGTGGCCACCTCGGTGCTGACGGGTCGCGGCAGCCCCGCTGCCGCGGGCGCTACAGGCCCGGCGGGTGGCGGACGCTGAAGCCGCTCGCCGTCCGGCCCGCGGACTGCCAGCGCGTGTCGCGCTCCGCGCGGCCGGAGGTGTCGAAGCGCAGCCCCGCCACGACCATGAACGCGTGCCCGCCGTTGGCGTAGATCGAGACCCACTTGCCGCGCCCGGGCTTGCCGAAGCCGGCGAGGCCGCCCGAGGCCATCGGGCTCTCGATGAAGCCCGCGGAGGCGAGCGAGTAGGAGATCGAGCCCGAGCAGTCGTAGGCCGAGTCGGTGAAGACGCCCTCGGTCCCGCCGCCGCCGCCGTGCCCGCCGCCGTAGACGTAGGGCTTGCGCGCGACCTGGTTGGCCGCCAGGATGATCGCGCGGACCTTGGGCGGGGCGGTCAGCGGGACCGTCGCCAACCCGTCGTTGCCGACCGTGGCGGCGTCCCCACCGCCGCCGCGCCCGCCCTTGAACGCCTGCTTGAGCTCGGCGGCGATCTCCGCGTCGCTGGGCGCACCGGACGCCTGCACCGTAGGCTCGGCCTCCGTGGGGGCGGTGGCCGTGGGCGCCGCCCCGGGGGCCGGAGCCGCTGAGGGTGGCGCAGCGTCAGGCGCGACGGGCGGCAGGTACACCTCAGGAGCCGTGAAGGCCTGCAGCTCCGCGGTGCTGGCCGCGCCGCAGCCGGCGGCCAGCAAGGCGGCGGCCACGAGGACGGCGGCGGTGAGCGGGACGGGGGAGCGCATGCTGCGAGGCAGGATGTCACGCCGTCGGGCCGCGAGGTGCCGGATGCCGTCCCTCATCCGGCCGCTGTCAGCGGCGACACCCGGCGGGCGGCGACCGGGTGCTGCGGCTGCGGCACCGCCGTCCACCCGCACTGGGCGGCGCCCGCGGGAGCGCGGACGGCGAAGCGCACCCTCGGGCGGCCCGGGCGCAGGATGGTCACGGCACGCAGGCCGCGAGCGGCAGGGAGCGTGAGGACCGCCACGCCGCGCCGCGTCGCCACCGCGACGGGAGCACCGCGGCCCGTGTCGGCGAGCACGCGGGCGCCCGTGCTCGTCGCGACGGCGAGCGTCAGGCGGTGCGTCGTGCAGGGCACGCCGACCAGCACGGTGGCGGCACCCGCGCGGATGGCCTGGCAGCGCGCGCCGGCGGCGGGTGGGGCTCCCGGCGTCAGCGCGAGGCACGGCGACCGGCGCACGCCGAATGGGGGGCGCACGTGCGTCGCCCACAGGCTCGGGTGCGCGCGCGTCCCGGCCAGGCGGCGCGGCGGACCGGTCCGGGCGGGCGCGAAGTCCGCGGCCGTGGTGTCGTCGGTCTCCGTGTGCAGGACCCTGCCCGAGGCGTCGAGCAGCTCGGTGCGGCGCAGCTCGGCGAAGCCCGTCACGGTCGCCGCGGCGAAGCGCACCCGGCCGGCGTAGACCCCCGTGTAGCCGTCGCCCGCGACGGTCGCGATCGCGCGCGGCGTCCCGCCCTTGGCGGAGATGCGCACGGTGGCCACCTGCGCCGGGACGACCTGCACGAAGGCGCGCGGACGGGCGTAGCTGTCCGGAGCGCCGAGGCTCTCGTCGTACCCCGGCGTGACCAGGCGGCAGCCGGTCGCGGTGAACGGGTGGCCGGCCACCGCGACGCACAGCGTCCCGTCGGGGCCGTCGGCGACGCGGAAGCCCGGGGTCCCGGGCACCTCGGTGACCGGCCCGACGGGCGTCGCCTCCGGTGCGCCGTCGAGGACGTCGAGCAGCGAGCGTGTCGGGTCGAGCACCTCGAGCCCGAAGCCCGCGCTCGAGAAGGTCGATCCGTCTGCGCAGGAGACGGCGAGCGGCGCGAGGGCGAGCGCGACCGTGCGCGCGCCGCCGGGCGCGACCAGGCGCACCGAGCGCACCGCCGCCGCAGCCGGGATGACGACGGCGTAGGCCATCCGCGCAGCGCCCGGGATCCGGGCGACGCGCGCGCGCATGACCCGGCCGTTCCCGAGCAGGACCTCGACGGCCGTGAGCCCGGACGGCGCGCTGCCGTGCAGCAGGCGGAAGGAGCTGGGACACGTATCCTCGGTGGCCGGGCCGGCGGGGTCGGCGCCGAGCAGCCCGCCCAGCAGCGCTTCGGCGGGATCCTGGGGTGCGCAATCCGCGCCGACGAGGCCCGACTCCTCGGAGCCGTCGACCCGGACGACGACGCACTGCCGCACGTCCTCGTGCTCGAGGTCGGCCAGGCTCGGAGCCAGCGAGGACACGCGCTGACCGACGACGCTCCACTGCGTGCGCCCCGAGCGCCCGGACAAGAGGATGCGGCGCCCCGTGACCAGGTCGCCGTCGTCCGGCGCTGCGACGGCGACGAGCGCGCCCGCGGCGTCGAGTGCGCGCACGCGAAGTCCGCCGCCGCGGCTCCCCTCCGGCAGGCGCACGACGACGAAGCGCCTGCTGTGCGCCCGCGTCCCGCGGTAGGCGCCGGGTCCCACGGTCGGTGCGCCGGCCACCACCACGCCCGCGCGGCGCACTTCGACGCGCACGGCAGCGGCGGGAACCGCGGCACCGACGGCGGCCGGCGCCACGCCGCCGCCCGCGACGACGGCCACCGTGCTCGCGTCGCTCGAACAGCTCTCGGCCGTGGCGCCGCTCCGCAGCGACAACCCGAGGCACAGGCCACCGCGGGCGTCGCGCGCCGTCAGCTCGTAGGAGCCGCTCGAGACGACGATCGCCGGCTTGGACGCCGGGGCGGGCGCTGCCTCGGCGCTCGAGCAGCTCGCGCCGAGCGCGATCAGGACGACGGACAGGCACCGGCGAGCGCGCATGGCCGGGCATCATGACGACACCCGCGCCGGGCGCGCGCCGGGCTACGCGGCGGCGGCGGTCATCCCCCGGCGCAGCCTCACGTCGTAGATCAGCGCGAAGAGCGGGATGACCGTCGTGACGGGGAACAGCCAGCTCCAGCGCTTCTCGCCCGCGCCGACGACGGTGAGGTAGAGCAGGCCGAGGAAGATCACGCCGTGGATCGGGCCGAGGACCGAGACGCCGCCCTTGCGGTCGGTGAACGAGCAGAACAGCAACGCGACGAGCAGCGCGAGGTCGACCGCCGCGACGACGCGGATGCGATCGAGCTTCTTGAGGGTCGTCGCGCGGTCGGGCATGAGCCGCAGGGTAGGGCGCGGGCCGTCCGCTGCCCGGGCGGCTCAGCCCGCGAGGACCTCCGCCGCTGCGCGCGAGCCCGAGCGCAGCGCGCCGTCCATGTAGCCGTTCCAGATCGTGGCGCTCTCCGCGCCCGCCCAGTGGATGCGCCCGACGGGCGTGCGGATCGCCTCTCCGAAGTCGAGCAGGACCCCGGGAGGCGTGAAGCCGACGTAGCAGCCGCCCGTCCAGCGCTCGCTCGACCAGTCCATCTCGAAGTAGTCCTCGGGCTTGAGCGCCTGCGGCCCGAAGTAGGTCGCGAGGTCGCGCAGCACCGCGTCGCGGCGCTCGGCCGCGGGCTTGCGGCCCAGGATGCGCGCGGCGTGCCCCTCGAGGAAGCCGAGCATGATCCCGGGCGAGCCGTCGGGGGGCGAGTTGTCGTAGGTGATGCGCACGGCCTCGGCGTCCGAGGTCACCTGGCCCGCAAGGCCCGCCTCGCGCCAGAACGGCTTGGGGTACACGGCGACGCACTTGATCGCGTTGCCCTGCGGGAAGCGCTGGAGGAGCTGCGCGCGCTCCGCGGGGAGGATCGGGTCGTAGTCGATGAACGCCGAGACCGCGGGGGGCGTGGTGACGATCGCCTGCTTCGCGGTGACCTCGTAGCGGTCGGAGACGGCGCGCACCAGGCCCTTCTCCTGCACGATGCGGCGCACGGGGCTCGAGAGCACGACGCGCCGGCCGAGCTGCTTGGCCAGCTCGAGCGACACCCGCTGCGAACCGCCGACGAAGCGCTGCTCCTGCGCGCCGCCCGCCGTGTTGATCAGGCGGTTGAGCGAGCCGGCGTTCGTCTCGTTGCCGGCTCCGCGGATGTAGAGCAGGACGTGCAGCAGCGACAGGTCGCGCGGCTCGCAGGCCCACACCGCCTCGATCGCGAGCTCGAGCAGGAAGCGCCCGGACTCCGTCTTGGCGTTGTCCTGCTGCCAGGTGTGGAAGGTCTGCGAATCCCACTCGAGCGCGTTGGGCGCGGTCCACGGCCGGTCGAGCGGCAGCGTCGAGGCCATGTCGTCGAGCTTGGTGATCGCGGCGAACGCCTCCGCGGCGCCCGAGGCATCCGGGGGTACGGCCCCGAGCGGCCCCGTCGGGCTGTAGCGCGTGTTCTGGCCCGAGCGGTGGTAGAGGTAGTCGCCCTCGTTGAAGGTCTTGAACGTCGCGACCCCGAGCTCCTTGGACAGCGCGAGCATCTTGTCCTGAGTCGGGCCGACCCACTGGCCGCCGACCTCGACGACCTTCCCCGGATGCGCCGCACCGAGCGAGTGGTTGAGCGTGCGCCCGCCGACACGGTCACGGGCCTCGAGCACCACGACCGACCTGCCGGCGGCCACCACGTCGCGCGCGGCCTGCAGCCCGGAGAGCCCCGCTCCGACGACGACTACGTCGACGCGACGCTTGCGCACGCGGCCCTTGGCCGCCGGCTTCCTCCTCGTGGCGGCCTCGGCTCCGGGCGCCAGCGCCGCTGCCCCCGCGGCGACCCCCGCGCCGATGATCCCGCGCCGCGTCAGCCGTCCCTGCTGCTCCTCGTCCATGCCGCCAGTGTGCCACCGATCGGAGCGTCGCGCGGCGGCTCGACCGCCTACCAGCCGCGCGTGCCCGGCGCGCCCTTGAAGGGGCCGCGCAGCTCCCCCGTGACCCAGCCGCCGTAGAAGTCGCCTTCCTGGGACTGCACCCGCTCCTCGTCGAGCCAGCAGGCGTCCATCCGCGAGGGATAGAAGGACACGTGGTCGGTCAGCGCGGCGTAGCGCGCGACGGGGCTCGCGTACGCCCAAGCTGCGCGCACCTCCACACGCTCTCCACCCGCCACGTCGCAGTAGTGCGCGCTGCCCTTCCACTCGCAGAAGGACTGCCCCGACGCCGGGCGCAGGGCCTCGGGCGCGATGTCTGCCGGGGGGACGTAGATCGTCGGCGGGTGGCTCGTCTCGAGCACGCGCAGCGCCGCGGTGGAGTCGGCGATCACCACGCCGCCCAGCTCGATGCGCACGCGCCGCTCGCACGGCACGAGGGCAGGCGGGCGCGGGTACTGCCACACGTCCTCAGCGAGTGCGGGAGCGTCAGCCACTGCTCAGCGATCTGCGCTTCGCGCGCGCGGGGACCCGGCGGGTCTTCGGCCTGGTCTTCAGACAGCCACGGTAGGTCCGCGTGCTCACGCGCTTCACGCCCGTGCTCTGGGTCGAGACGATCGTCACGCGGTAGGTCCGCTGCGGGAGCCGCTTGATCGTCAGGCGGCTCAGCGAGCGACCGCGGCGGGTGA
>JAABUN010004031.1_pt1 | contig 21039 bp, 17 predicted proteins | sample 5559311 | NCBI WGS metagenome assembly JAABUN01 (sample SAMN10711877, study PRJNA513370) | rock metagenome | isolation source: Antarctica rocks | place: Antarctica: Victoria Land, Siegfried Peak sud
TGGGTCAACATCATCACCAGTCGGTCCAGCCCCAAACCCAGACCACCAGTCGGCGGCATCGCGTACTCCAGCGCGGTCAAGAAGTCCTCGTCGAGCTCCATCGCCTCCGGGTCCCCGCCGGCAGCCTGCAGGGACTGCGCCGTCAACCGCACCCGCTGCTCGACCGGGTCGACGAGCTCGGAGTAGGCCGTGCCGATCTCGGCGCCGAAGGCCACCAGGTCCCAGCGCTCGGCCAGCCGGTGGTCGTCGCGGTGCGCGCGGGCCAAAGGAGAGACGTCGGCAGGGAAGTCGGTGTAGAAGGTGGGCCGGATCGTGCGGTCCTCGACCAAGTGCTCATACAGCTCCAACAGCACCGCCCCCCGGGTCGATTGACGGTCGCAAGGGACCTGCAGCCTGGTGGCCAGCCGGACCAGGTGGTCCTGGGGTGTCTCGGCACTGATGTCCTCGCCGGCTGCCATCGAGATGGCGTCGTTGACCGTGGTGACGGGCCACGGCGCGCCCAGGTCGACCTCGTGCCACGCGCCGTGATGATCGGTTCCGCCGATGATCAGGCCGCCCGTAGCCGCCTTCGCCGCCCGCCTGATCAGGTCCTCAGCCACCACCCGCATGGTGGTGTAGTCACCGTAGGCTTGGTAGGCCTCCAGCATCGTGAACTCCGGGTTGTGGGTGGCGTCGGCACCCTCATTGCGAAAGTTACGTCCGATCTCGAAGATCTTGTCCAGGCCGCCGACCATGAGCCGCTTCAAGAACAACTCGGGAGCGATCCGGAGATGGAGCGGCAGATCGTAGGCGTTGATGTGCGTCCGAAACGGACGGGCGTTCGCGCCGCCGTGGATGGTTTGCAGGATGGGCGTTTCGACCTCGAGGAAGCCGCGGCTCTCCAACCCCTCTCGGACCGCTCGGATGACGTACGACCGGGTAGCCAGCTGCCGTCGGGCGACCGGGTTGATCGCCAGATCGAGGTACCGCTGCCGGACGCGGACTTCTGGATCGGTGATGCCCCGGTGCTTGTCGGGCAGCGGGCGCAGGGATTTGGACGTCAACAGCCACCTGGTGACCTCAACCGACAGCTCGCCGCTGCGCGACAGGCGCATCACGCCGATGGCGCCGACGTGGTCACCGAGATCAACCATCCGCCGGAGGTCGTCCATGATCGGTTTGCCCGCCACCGCAGCGGTCAGCATCAGTTGGGCGTCGCCGCTCCAGTCCCGGATCTTGACGAAGATGACACCACCAAGATCACGGACGCTCAGCACCCGACCGGCCACGCTGACCTGGGCCCCCAGGCGCAGCTCAGCACAGGTGTGGTCGGGGCGAAACGACGGTGGGTAGGGGTCGATGCCCGAGTCGAGCAGCGCCTGACGCACGCCCATCCGCAACCGCGTCTGTTCCGGCAGCCGTATGGTCTTTGCGCTGGCGACCACGGGGGCGGGGGTCACCGACGGGCTCGACCGTGCACCGCTAGTCAAGGCCGTCACATCATTCAGCCGGGGCCGCATGAAGGTCGGCAGGTCGATGAAGCCCTCGGCGACACCGGAGGCGGCTCCGACCAGAGCGATGTCGCGGGTCTCGGCAAAGCACAGGAAACGAGGATGCCAGTTGGGGCGATACTTCACATTGGAGCGATACAACGACTCGATCTGCCACCAACGCGAGGCCACCAGAAGCAGCCGTCGCCACAGCCGCAGGATGGGACCGGCACCGATCCGTGCGCCCTCCTCAAACGCGGAGCGGAAGACGGCAAAGTTGAGAGACACCCGCCGGATGCCAAGGTCGCGGCCGGCAGCCATCAGCCCCGACACCATCAGCTCAGTGATGCCGTTGTCGGCGTCCGGGTGGCGGCGCATCACATCGAGTGAGAACCCGTCGGCCCCCCACGGGACGAACGACAAGATGCCGGCCACGTCTCCAGCAGGCCCCACCGCCGAGCGGTTCAGCGGAAATAGGGCCTCGACCATCAAGCACTCGCCGTCCGCCGGGTCACCGAGGCGGCCCAGGGCCATCGAGAAACCGCGCTCGGTCTCGGTGTCGCGCCAGGCGTCGATCTTGCCGGTCAGCCGAAGAAACTCCTCGCTGGGGATGTCTCGATGCCGACGGACCCGCGTACGGTAGCCCAGCCGTTCCAATCGCTGCACGGCCTGCTGGACCGGCCGCATCTCCCGGCCGTCGAGCTGAAAGTCTGCGGTGTACAAGATAGCCTCATCGCCGAGCCGGAGCACGTGCATCCCGTTCCGCGCGTACGCCGTGGCGCCGGTCTCGCTGGCGCCGATGACCGCTGGAATCCATCCGTATCTGTCAACCAGCTGCTGCCACGCCTTGATCGCCGCCGGCCAGTGGTCAACCGGCCCGATGGGATCGGAGCTGGCGAGGCAGACGCCCAGCTCGACTCGATAGGTGACAGCTGATTGATTATTCTCGGCAAAGATCACCGACTTGTCGCGTCGAGTGGAGAAGTAAGCCAGGGAGTCCTCGCCCGACTCCGCAACCAGGGCTCGGACGCGTGGCTCGTCATCGTAGGTCATCAGTGCGGCCTGCCGCTGCGAGCGCATCAGGGCCAGGGTGGCCGCAAACAACGTCAGGCCGGCGAGTAGTCCGACCACGGAGTTGATCCAGTTGGGGGGTTCGGTGAGCGGCTGGGGGACGAGCCGGCTCTGGCCGCCGAAGATCGCGAAGGCGATTCGTTCGGCGACCCAAGCGAGACGGCCTCGTGGACCGGACAGGCTGTTGGGAAACCCGCTGACCAGCAGCATGCCGACCCCGACGGTCAGCGCGAAGCCTAAGACCAAAGTCAGCAGCGCTTTGCGGACGCTGCCGGGCTGGCGGTGAGCCGTGAACTCTCCACGGTAGACGATCATGCAGGCCACCAAAGCGCCGAGCGAGGCAACGTTGAAACCGAATCGTGCCAGCGTGGGCAGCTCTGGGGCGTCGATCTGGTCAATGATCACCTGCCCGACAAAGAGCCCAACGGTGAGGACATCTCCCAGTAGGACCACGCCGAACCCGATCACCGACACCAGCCATGCCACCCGCTTGCGCCGACTCAGGCCAGCGCCCAAGATCAAGAACAATGCAGCAATTCCGATCGAGGCCCCGTCGATCGGCACGAAAAGGGTGGAATACAAGTCGACCGCGATACCAAACCAGATGCTGGCGGGAAACATCGCTTGCACGACCAGGATGATCGCGGCGAGGAAGAACAGTCGTGACACCAGGTACGGCAGTTTGGGCATCCGCCGCTTGGCCGGGCGGCGCAGGGGCGTCGGCGTGGCCACCGAGGCCGAGATACTCATCTCACCACTGTGTCAGATGGTGGTTAATCATCCCTGTAGCTCACCGAGAGCCTCGGCGGCCACCTTCGATCACTGCGGTCCGCCGAGCGCGATCAGCCAACCATGCGCTGGTCCTACGCCGGTAGGCGCTTCCACACCGGCCATCAGGGCGGCGAGGACTCCAGGAACGGCCGCTCGGGCCAATGCGTGCGCGGTCCTGCCCCAGATCGGCTCAAGAGAAGCGTTGATGTGCTCCGGCAGCAGGTGAAAGACGGCGACGAGATGGCTGAGCTCGTCCACGGGCAGCGGATGCACCGCTTGCCCGCGCAGTCCGGCACCCAGGTGTAGCCCGAGGGAGGCGACGGAACGTACCAGATCGAACCCGCCGGGGCGGGAGCGCGAACGAGCGAAGCCGGGCGTCAGCAGGACGGCGGCGAGCTCGACCAGCGCGGCCAACTCAGCGACCTGCGTCCCCGCGGCCATGGTCGCGGTGTGCGGACTCCGGGCGGGCGGGGTGTGCGCGGTGAGCAACGACTGCGCATGCCCGAGTAGTTTCTCGATCGGCTGCCCAGCGAGCATCGCGGCCAGGCTCACCTGGGCGACGGCCAGCCCAAGGCCCGGCTGGACCGACGACTGGGTCAGCAGCGCATCGGCGGCGGCCGTGAGGAGATCGGGGTCGCCGGTGCGGGCGTACTCGCCACACAGATAGCGGGCTACGACCGGCTCGAGGACGCGGTTGCGGTCCAGCCGGGCCGTGAATAGATCGAGCGCCTCGCCGGCCTCCTCGGCGTCGTCGACACCCGCCCCGCCGCCGGCGTCTCGGACCAAGGCGTCCTGGACCACCAGCGCTTCGTAGATCTGGCTCAGCTTGATCACGTGCGCCCCGGTACGAGGCCGCGACAAAGCCACGGCGGTGGCCACGGCCAGACATTCCGGCACGGGCGCCACCCACTCCAGCGCCAGCGTGGTCTGCCCGCGGGCCGAGTGCAGATCGACCAGATGTCGGCCCGGCTGGTGGGCTACCAGATCGCGTTGGTCCTGGTCTTCGAGTACGTCGACTCCGCGGGGGACGATCACAGCGACGTCGGGGTCCAGAGTGAGCGTCACCGGCTCCCCCACCAGCTGGACCGTCGTCTCCGGCACATCGGGGTGGCGGTCCTGGCCAAACGCCATCGGCGTCGGATACCAGTCCCAGAGCCACTGGACGACGAACCGGGCTCCTGGCCGGAGACGAACCGGGGAGATGTCGAGCCCGTCGTCTTCCGCGCGCCGGGCGGAGCCCAGCCGCAGCACGCCCCCCAGGACCGGTCCGGCGCCGTCCTGGGGATGCAGCGAGTACGACGCGTCGGCCCCGGCCGCCAACCCCCAACCGACCACAGCCGGTCCGAGGACGAATGACCAGTGGGCCGAGCTCACCACCACGGGGGCGGCGGTGACGTTGCTCAGCGCCATCCGTATCCCCCATCCCGCGCTGAAACTGTGGCGGATCACCAGACTGAGACGATGACCGACGGCATACTCGAACTCGACTTCATCCATGTCGGTCCGTATTTGCGGCTCGGACAACGCCCACCCCAGACGATCATTCCGATCAGCGATCGTGAGCGTCAGGTGATCCACCACCATGCCGTGCAGGTAGTCGATGTCTGGTCGATCGTCATGGACTACCGAGGTCAGCCGGCCCCACCGGTCGAAGTTGACCATCGCTGGACCGCTACGAAAGGTCAGCCCCGCCGTTGGCATTTCCCGCACCAGAAGAGATTCCGGCCCGCCAACACCTCAGCGCGGACCTTGGATCCACAGACGAAACACGGCATCCCCGCCCGGCGATAGACGTACACCTCGCCACCATGATCATCATGGCGGGGCGGCCGACCCATCTCCTCCGCGGTGTGCTGGAACCGTACGGTATCGATCCGATTGTCGATCACACCCTGCGGCATCAGCTCGAGCAGATCGGCCCAGATCGCATTCCAGCTGCGCCGTTGCAGCTTTTTGCCTGGTCGATGGGGATCAAGCCGGGCGCGGAAGAGCACTTCGGCCCGATAGACGTTGCCGACGCCGGACAAGATCTCCTGATCCATCAACAACGCCGCAATCGGCCGACCGGAACGCGTGATCCGTGACCAGGCGACATCGGGCTCGGCGTCGGGACGCAGCGGATCGGGGCCCAGCTGGGCCATCTGTGCATCGATCTCGGCCGCTGTCCGAACGACGCACACCTGCGGACCACGGAGATCGGCGACGGCATCACGGGTGGCGATCCGCACCCGCACCTCGCCGCGCGGCGGTGCGGGTGGACCGATCACCAACTTGCCGATCAGACCCAGGTGTACGTGCAACCAGCGATCATCGTCGAACTCACAGAACAGGTGTTTGCCGTGAGCGGTGGACTCGATCAGGATCCGGTGGTCGAGCAGGGCGGCCGACTCAGCGAACCGGCCTTGAGGACTGGTCACCGCGCACTCGTGGCCGCCGAAGGCTGCCGTCAGATCGAGCGCCAATCGGTGCAGGGTATGACCCTCCGGCATGTCAGCTCGTTTCGCGCTCAGCGGGATTGATGCTCGTCATAGGCTGTAACTATGACAGGTGCGACCCCGCCGGGAGCGCGATCGACTACCCCCCCTCGCGGCAGCACACCGCCGCCCGGACACGGGTCCAGCTCCGGGCACGGGCACGACGCCCGGGATCAGTGGCCGCGTGACTTCGGTCGGGACGGGGTCTCCGGGCTGGTCGGCGCCGATCGCGCCATGCGGGCTCGAGACGTCTCCCGGCCCGACGCCGACGACGAGCGCGCAGCGGAGGAAATCCTGGCGGAGCTGCTGGCTCGGGTGGACGGGCGTCGGCCCCCCGGCCCTCGCCCGCGGTCGTGATGCCCGCCCCGGCCGAGGCTGAGCGCGGCTGACTCACCGAACGAGCGGACGCTTCTTCTCATACTCCGCCATCAGGGCAATGCGCCGGGCGTGCCGGGGGTTACCGCTGAACGAGGTGGCGAGGAAAGTGGTCACCAGCTCGAGCGCCTCACCCTCGGTGTGCATCCGGGCGCCGATCGACATGACGTTGGCGTCGTTGTGTTCGCGCCCCAACCGTGCCGTGTCGGTGTCGTACGCCAGCGCGGCCCGGATGCCGTTCACCTTGTTGGCCGCGATTTGTTCCCCGTTGCCCGAGCCGCCGATGACCACCCCCAAGGAGCCAGCTTCGGCCGCCGTCGCCTCAGCCGCCGGGATGCAGAACACCGGGTAGTCGTCCTCGGCGTCGTAGGCGTGCGGACCGTGATCGACCACATCGTGACCCGCCGCGGTGAGCTCGGTCACCAGGACGTTCTTCAGATCGAAACCGGCATGGTCACTACCAATGTGTACGCGCATGTCAGCACTATGTCAGGTGGGCGCCGCCGGGCGGAACAGCGTAGCCAGGTTTCGACTCCCCACGGACGCGTTCGGCCCCCAGTGGTCACGCCCGGTGTAACCACTAGGTTTTTGGGGGCCACCTAGGCTGCCACGATGTATCCCCCACGGGGAGCATTCGAGCCACGAGCGAGTGCTCCGGCTCGCCCGGTCTGGACCCGGCGCCGGCTGCTCGCCTTCGCCGGAGCGACCGGTCTGGCTCTGAGCGGATGTTCCTCGTCCACTGGCACCGCTCGGGATCCCGTAGAAGGGGCCTCCTGCGTTGACCGCAGCAGTCTTGACCAGCATTCCTCCCTGGCCGCCTTGCCCCTGGTGTACGAAGTCAGCCAGCAGCCCAGCAGCTTCTGGTTCGACGCCGGTTTCTACGGTCAACTTCAGGCGTGGCTCACCGCGTACGCCGATCAGGTGACGGAGCGACCACCGGACCAGATCTGGACCTACGGCGCCTGGATCAGCGGCGGCACGCAGTGTGACTCCTGGCATCACTCCGGCCGTGCCTTCGATCTCAGTCGGCTACGCCTCGCGTCCGGGCAATTTCTCTCCGCGCGCTACGACCAATGGCGTACCACCAGCGGCGCCACCCTCGAGCGGCACCTGCGCGACTACTGGGGCCTCGCCGCGAGTCTGCACCAACACTTCGCGTACGTGTTGACCTACCTCTACAACCCGCAGCACCACAATCACCTGCACATCGACAACGGGCGCTCCGGCACCGAGCCATCCGCCTTCAGCAGTCGGTCGCGGGTCCAGGTGCAGGCGGTCCAAGGCGTGCTCACCTACCTGTGGGACCGCCCGGTGGAGCCGACCGGCGCCTGGGACGGCCCGACCAGACGCGCCGTACGCCAGGTGCTGGACGAGCTGGAGATCACCACCGACCTGCGGACGGGATCTGGATCCTGGCAGCCGTTCCTGCAGGCATCGACGGCCCGAGCCGCCGCCTGAAGATCGTGCTCAACCAGCGGCCTGTCAGTCGAAGACCGGGTCCGCGGTCCGGGTCCGCTTCAACTCGAAGAATCCGGGATAGGACGCCATCTGCACCACCGCGTCGTACAGCCGGCCCGCGGTCTCGCCGGTGGGCTTGGGGGTGATGACCGGCCCGAAGAAGGCGACGCCATTGACATGAATAACCGGCGTACCGACGTCCATCCCCACCGGATCCATGCCCGCGTGGTGGGAGCGACGCAGGGCATCGTCGTTGTCACCGGTGTCGCCGGCATCGGCCAGCTGCGGCGACAGTCCGACATCGCTCAGTGCACCCTCGATGGTGGCGCGGGTGAGGCCCTCCTGGCGGGGATGCAGGCGGGTGCCGATGGCGGTGTAGAAGGCCGCCAGCTGTTCTTGTCCGTACTGCTCTTCCACCGCCAACGCCACCCGTACGGGCGCCCAACCGCTGACCTCCCGGTCCTGGTTGAGGATGGACAAACTCATCACGTGGAAGTGGGTCTTGACCGGGCGAACCTTCTCGACCTCGAGCATCCAGCGCGAAGTCAGCCACGCCCAGGGACACTGCGGGTCGAACCACAGGTCAACGGTGGTCAACTCCGGCTGCGTCACCGAAGATGACGTGCCGCGAGCATGTGACGGCGTGCTCGGCGGCCCCGGTTTCTTGTTCTTCGACTTCTTCTTGACGACTTTTCCCATGGGCGCCACCCTACGAGAGAGTTGAGCGGTGATCTTGGTCGGGCGTGACAGGATCGTCTCCATGTTTCCCGACAACCTGACCCGCGCCGAAGCTCGAGCTCGGTCATCGCTGATCGAGACGCATACCTATGCCGTGGAGGTTGATCTCACCGGCGGCGACGGGACCGACGTAACGACCTTCATCTCCCGGTCCGCGGTTTCGTTCGTGGCGCGTGAAGCCGGCCGGTTGCACATCGACCTCATTGCCGAGCAGGTCCGGCGGGCGACGTTGAATGGAGTGGATCTTGATCCGGCCACCTTCGACGGGTCCCGGTTGCCGTTCGAGGTCGAGGCCGGGCCCCACGTCGTGACCGTGGAGGCCATCTGCCGCTACAGCCGGAGCGGCGAAGGATTGCACCGCTTCGTCGACCCGGCCGATGGTCGCGTCTACCTATACACCCAGTTCGAGGTCGCCGATGCCCGGCGGATGTACGCCTGCTTCGAGCAGCCTGACCTCAAGGCCACCTTCTCCATCGCCGTACTGGCTCCCGCTCATTGGACGGTGGTGTCCGGCGGGCAGGAGACCGCTCGATCCGAGGTCACGGAAGGGATTGCGCGCTGGCAGTTCAGTGAGACCGCACGCATCTCGACCTACCTCACAGCGCTGGTCGCCGGTGACTACCACGCGGTGGAGCAACCCTGTGTGACGGCGGCCGGGGAGATCCCGATGGCGATCCTGGTCCGTCAGTCGTTGGCCCAACATCTGGACGCCGAGCGGATCTTCGCCACCACCAAGGCCGGCCTCGCCGTCTTCGAGCAGCACTTCGGAGTTGCCTACCCCTTCGGCAAGTACGACCAGGCTTTCGTACCCGAATACAACTCGGGCGCGATGGAAAACGCGGGGTGCGTGGTCTTGCGCGACGAATACGTCTTCCGCAGCAAGGTGACTGCCGCCACCTACCAGTCTCGAGACGACACGATCCTGCACGAGCTGTCCCACATGTGGTTCGGTGACCTGGTCACGATGGCGTGGTGGGACGACCTCTGGCTGAAAGAGTCCTTCGCCACCTGGGCTTCACACTTCGCCTCCAGCGAGACCGCCGCTGACCCGAGCCTGTCGTGGGCGGGGTTCTGCAACTCCTTCAAGGGCTGGGCTTACCGCCAAGACCAGCTGCCATCGACCCACCCCATCGCCGCTGACATGGTGGACCTGGAGGCCGTCGAGCTCAACTTCGACGGCATCACCTACGCCAAGGGCGCATCCGTACTGGTGCAACTGGTGGCCTTCGTGGGCCGCCGAGAGTTCCTGGCCGGCGTACGCACCTACTTCGCCGAGAACGCCTACGGCAACACCGAACTGGCCGACCTTCTTCGCGCGCTGCACCAGACCTCCGGCCGTGACCTCTCGGGCTGGTCAGCCGAGTGGCTGGAGACGGCCGGGGTCAACACGCTCCGCCCGCAATTCGAGGTTGACGCGTCGGACCGTTTCACCAGCTTCGTCGTGGAGCAGTCCGCTCCGGAGCAATGGCCGACGCTGCGGAGCCACCGCATCGTGATCGGACTTTACGCGTACTCCCACAACACCCTTGTCCGTACGGCTCGGATCGAGACCGACATCTGCGGTGCGTCCACCAGCGTCGACGAGCTCATCGGTCTACGCCAGCCCGACCTCATCCTGCTCAACGACGACGACCTGACCTACGCCAAAGTCCGGCTCGATCCGGCGTCGTTGCGGTTCCTGATCCAGCACATCAACGAGCTGCCCAGTGCCCTCACCCGGGCCGTCTGCTGGACCGCAGCCTGGGACATGTGCCGCGACGCCGAGCTGTCGCCCGCCGACTTCGCCGACCTCGCTATCCGCGGTGTCGGCGCGGAATCCGACCTGACCGCCGTACGCGCGGTGCTCGGGCAGGGGGCCAAGGCGGTCGCCGAGTTTACCGCCGTCGACCAGCGCGAGGCGGTGGCCCGGCGATGGCAGGACGGCCTGAGCCAGTTGTTGGCCGACGCCGAACCCGGCTCGGACCATCAGCTCTCACTCGCCAAGGGTTACCCGGCGGCCGTCATCGATGACGCCGCGGTGACGCGTCTCGCGGGCTGGTTGGACGGGCGGGGCCTGCCGGCGTCGCTGGATCTGGATCACGAGCTGCGGTGGACCGTGGTGACGCACCTGGCGCGGTTGGGGCGCTTGGACGAGGCGGCGATCGAGGAAGAGCTAGCTCGTGACCGCACCATCACCGGCGCCGAGCAGGCTGCCGGAGCCCGCGCCGCGCGCCCCTCGGCCGCGGCCAAGGCGGCGGCGTGGCGACTGGCCGTCGAGGAGGACCAGATTCCCAACACCACCCAGCGGCAGATCTGCCTGACCTTTTGGCAGCGCGGCCAAGACGAGATTCTGTTGCCATACATCGACCGCTACTTTGCCGCCGCCGAAGACATCTCGGCTTCGCGGGGCGTCTGGGCGACGAAGGGGGTCGCGTTGCGCGGCAACGTGTTACGGAGCCTCTTCCCGCAACCGGAGCAGCTCGCGCCGTTCCTCGAGCGGCTGGACGCCTGGCTGGCCCGCACCGAGCTGGCCGACTCGGTGCTGCGCACGATCAACGAGCGCCGCGACGACACGCTGCGGGCGTTGCACTGCCAGCGAACCCGAGAATCCACCACTCGTTGACGCCGTCAGGAGTGCGTCAGGCGTGAGCGAGCCGGCTGAGGCGCAACGAGTGGCAGATTCTCGGGTTGGCATCGCGCTGTCGATGGTCAGTCCCTTCGACGGGGAGGCGATGCTCAGCTTCCTGGGTAAGCGGGCGGTCACTGGTGTCGAGTCGTTCGAACGCGGCGAAGACCGCATCACCTTCGGTCGTACGGTCAGGTTGGCGCACGGCCCGGCGTGTTTGACCCTCGTCTGGGCCGCGGGTGTGCTCTCGGTCCAGCTGCATCCGAGCGACGGGGCAGACACGGACGACGCGCTGCGGCGGGTCCGGCACCTGTGCGACCTCGATGCGGACCCGGCCGCGATCGACGGCTGGCTGGCTCGCGATGAGCGGCTCCGGCCCCTGGTGGCCCGCTTCCCCGGCTTGCGGGTGCCGGGCGCGGTCGATTCGCACGAACTGGCCTTCCGGACGATGATCGGGCAACAGATCTCGTTGGCCGGTGCGGCCAACTGCGCCGCCAAGATCGCTGCCCGCTACGGCGACCTTCTCGCCGGGCCGCCGGGTTCTGGTCTGCACCGGCTGTTTCCGACCGCCGCTGCGCTGGCCGTCGCTGACCCGGAGACGCTGCCGATGCCGCGGGCGCGGGGCCGCGCGTTCGTCGAGCTGGCCGCCGCACTGGCCGACGGATCCATCGACCTGTCCGGAGCGGTCCCAGTGGAGGAGGCGCGACGCGGGCTGCTCGCCTGCCGCGGCATCGGGCACTGGACCGCGGACTACATCGCGATGCGGGCCCTGCACGCACCCGACATCTTGTTGGACACCGACCTGGTCATCAAACGCGAGCTGATCCAACGGGGACTGCGCGACACCGACGCGTGGTCGCCCTACCGCTCGTACGCGACCATGCACCTGTGGCGGAGCTACGTAGTGTGACTGCGGCGCGACCAGTCGCTTCTCAGCGCCTGGCGTGCAGCGTGCGGGGAACGTGAGCCGCTTCGCCGAGCTGGTGGATGCCCTGCACCAGTCCACCGATGATGTCGTTCCCAAGGAAGGAGGACTGCATTGAGGCGGCGGCGAGGCGACACTCGGTGTCGTCCAACGTACGGCGAGCTTCGGCTCCGGTGATGATCTCCAGCGCGTGGAAGTCGGGGTCGCACATCACTAGCACCGAGCGTGCGGGGTCATCGAGCGCACTGTGCAACCGGCGCGCATAGCCGCGGGAGTCCTCTTCGGCTACCCCGACGTAGACCGAGAAGGTCAGACCGGAAAGGTGTTCGGCGGTGCGTACAGCCCGTTCGAGCTGCGCCATCTCGGTGCGGTTGAACGATTCACCAGCGGGCACTGGCACCACCCGCATCCGCCCCGTCGCCCTCGACCGCATGGGATCCGCCGCCGTCGGCTGGACCGGCGTCGATCGCCGCGGTCTGCTCTCCGATATCGGCCGGAGCGGGCTGGTTGGGACCACCGAGCCAGACCGGATCGGTTCCGGCCACGTCCTCACCGCGTTTGGCTTGGATCAGGTTCGAGACCTTCGCCCAGCCGACGACGATCACGAATACCAGCACCGGGAGACCGACGAGCAAGCCGAGCATCTGCAATGCGGTCGGGCTGGTCGCCTCCGGCCATCCCGCCAGCGTGTCCAGGGGCACTACCATGCTCAGGAGTTCGTTCACGCCCCTAACGGTAGCCGCAACCAGTGCGGCGTGGGCAGAGGAGGTTCGGTGTCAGAGTCGGGTGCGTGGTCCGATCTGCCGTCGGAGCCGGAAGGCGATCATGACGGCGGCACGCAGAGCACCCCGGGTGCGGTACGGGTGGTGATGGATGCTGACCAGATCGCGCGGGCGTGCGCCCGGATGGCCCACCAGATCCTCGAATCCAACCGCGGAGCCACCGGATTGGTGTTGCTCGGCATCCCGACCCGCGGGGTCACGCTCGCCGGCCGACTGGCGCAGGCCATCGCCGAGGTCGAAGGCACCACGATTCCGACCGGGGCACTCGATATCACCATGTATCGCGACGATCTGCGTCGCCAACCCACCCGCGCGGTCGGCCGTACGCACCTGCCGACCGACATCGACAACGCCGTCATCGTCTTGGTGGATGACGTACTTTTCTCCGGCCGTACGGTCCGCGCCGCCCTGGACGCCCTCGGCGATCTGGGTCGGCCGCGGGCGGTGCGGCTGGCGGTGTTGGTGGACCGCGGGCATCGTCAGCTGCCCATTCGCGCCGACCACGTGGGTAAGAACCTGCCGACGTCGGCGAACGAACGGGTACTGGTGCGGCTGAGCGAAGTGGACGGAGTGAACGAAGTGACCATCGCGCGCGAGCTGGATGACCCCCGCGAAATGACGGCGTGATGCGGCACCTCTTGTCGGCCGCTGACCTAAGTCTGGGCGAGGTAACCGGTATCCTTGACCTGGCCGAAGAGATGGCACTGGTGCAGGACCGCCCGGTGAAGAAGCTTCCCGCTCTGCGCGGCCGAACCGTGGTCAATCTGTTCTTCGAGGACTCCACCCGGACGCGTTCCTCGTTCGAGATCGCGGGCAAGTGGCTGTCGGCCGACGTGATCAACGTCAGCGCCAAGGGATCGTCGGTCTCCAAAGGAGAGTCCCTGCGCGACACGGTCTTGACGGTGGCCGCGATGGGGGTGGACGCGCTGGTGATCCGACATCACGCCTCGGGCGCCCCCTGGCAGGCCTCGCAGTGGATCGATGCGCACATCCTCAATGCCGGCGATGGCACCCACGAACACCCCACCCAGGCGCTGCTCGACGCCTTCACGCTGCGACGCCACTTCCGCCGCAGGGAGCCGGATCGCACCACCTTTGCCGGTCAGAGAGTTGCCATTGTCGGTGACGTCACCCACTCTCGGGTGGCCCGGAGCAACGTGCTGCTGCTGCAGACGTTGGGAGCTGAGGTGGTGCTGGTGGCGCCGCCGACGCTGATGCCGTCGGGGGTGGACAGCTGGCCGGTGACGGTGAGCTCCGACTTCGACGCGGTGCTACCCGAGGCGGACGCCATCATGATGCTGCGGGTCCAACGGGAACGGATGTCCGGCGGCTACTTCCCCACCCCGCGGGAGTACACCATCGGCTACGGCCTGACCCGCAACCGGCTTCACGCCATGAAGCCCGGGGCCGCCATCTGCCACCCGGGGCCGATGAACCGTGGCCTGGAAATCTCCGCCGACGCCGCCGATGCGGCCAACTCACTGATCTTGAACCAAGTGGCCGCCGGGGTTTCGGTGCGGATGAGCGTCTTGTACGAGCTCCTGGGCGGGGCCGACGAGGGACCCCAGCTCACCCCACGAGACGGAGCGGAACGGTGACCACGAGCGTGACTTGGACTCACAGCATGACCGGGGCGCAGGCATGACCGGAGTTGAGGGTGGCACGCCAGCTGACATTTTGATCGTGGGCGCTGACCTGGCCGGTCGCGGGCGGATTGACCTACTCATCCGCGACGGGGTGTTCGTCGACCCGGCCGATGCCGGGCGCGAGGTCGAACGGATCGACGCTGACGGGCTCATCGCCCTGCCCGGTCTGGTCGACCTGCACACCCACCTCCGCGAACCGGGCCGCGAGGACGCCGAGACCGTCGCCACCGGCACTCAAGCGGCGGCCGTCGGCGGGTTCACTGCGGTGCTGGCCATGGCCAACACCGACCCGGTCACCGATACGGCCGAGGCCGCGGAACACATTGCCGGGCTAGGCGTTCGCGAAGGGTACGCGCAGGTGATTCCGGTGGGCGCGGTCACTAAGGGGCTCGCGGGCGCCGAACTGGCCGAGCTCGGCCTGATGGCGCGGTCGCGGGCGGGCGTACGGATGTTCTCCGACGACGGGCACTGCGTCGCCGACGCCCGGCTGATGCGGCGGGCCCTGGAGTACGTCCGGGCGTTCGACGGCGTGATCGCGCAGCACGCGCAGGATCCCCAACTGGCCGGCCGGGACGCCTGCTGCCACGAGGGCGCGATCTCGGGGCGGCTGGGGTTGCCCGGTTGGCCGGCCGTGGCCGAGGCCTCGATCGTGGCCCGCGACGTGCAGCTGGCCGAGCTGACCGGGTCGCGATTGCACGTGTGTCACGTCTCCACCGCCGAGACGGTGGACGTGCTGCGTTGGGCCAAGGGCCGCAGCATCGACGTGACCGCCGAGGTCACCCCACACCATCTGCTGCTGACCACCGACGAGGTGGCCGGCTATGACCCGACGTACAAGGTCAACCCGCCGCTGCGGCCGAGCGAGCACGTCGAAGAGCTGCGGGCGGCGCTGGCCGACGGCACCATTGACACCGTGGCCACTGACCACGCGCCGCATGCCCGTCACGACAAGGAGCATGCCTTCGCGGAGGCGGCATCCGGCATGCTCGGACTGGAGACCGCGCTGGCCGTCGTCGTAGAGACCATGGTCAACCCGGGGCGCCTGCGGTGGAGTGAGGTCGGGAAGCGGATGTCGATCATGCCGGCCCGGGTGGCCCGGCTGAAGGGTCAGGGCCGACCGCTGTCGGTGGGTGAGCCGGCCAACTTCATTCTGGTCGACCCGGTGGCGCGTACGGTGGTCGACCGCAATGCTTCGGTGTCGGCGTCCCGAAACAATCCTTGGCACGGCCGCGACCTCCCGGACCCGGTGGTCGCCACCTTCTGGCGGGGCCGGGCCACGTATCGCCGCTAGGTCGGGAGACCACCGTGGGATCCGTTCCGTCCTAGGTTGGCCGTTTCCCGTCACCACCGTCAAAGACGGCCCGGGTTCGGGGCTGCGCGTGGTCGGTTTGTCACCCCGGTGCCGGTGCTGCGACAACCGGCCTCGAGGGTCGGCGGGCGATAGCCACGCCCACCAGCGAGAGCGCTCCCCCGACCACGGCCAGCAGTTCGGGTACTTCGTTCAAGAACAACCAACCCAGGCCAATGGCAATCGGCGGGACGACGAACGTGGTGACACCGAGCCGGCCGGCGCTCGTCCGGCTCAGCGCGTACGCCCAGGTCGAGAAGGCAATAGCGGTGGGCACCACGCCGAGATAGACCACGCCGAGAGTCGCGGCGGCCGGCGCCTGGGCCACGTCGGAGACCAATGACCGGGCGAACGGCAGGCACACCACCATGCCCACCGAACAGCCGAGCCAGGTCACCTGCAATGCCGGGATGCGGCGCAGCACGGCCTTCTGCGCCACCATGGCGACGGAGTACACCACGGCAGAGAGCAACACCAGCAACACCCCGCCGATGTCGGCGTTGCCTGTGCTGGTGGCGATCCCGATCAGCAGCGTGCCGCCGAAGGCCACCAGTCCGCCGATCACCAGCATGCGCGGGAAACCTTCGCCAAGGATGAGTCCGGCCAGCAACCCGATCAGGATGGGCGCGAGCTGGATCAGCATGGCGGCCGTGCCCGCGTCGACGGTTCGCTCGCCGGCGTTGAGCGCCACGTTGTACACCCCGAACCAGGCGACACCGATGATGGCGACCAAGCCCCAGTCCCGCCGCGACATCGCGACCCGCCGCCGGCCGATCATCATCACCGTGAGCGCGGCCGCTCCGATGGCCAACCGGCCGAGGCTCAGGCTGCCCGGTGAGTAGTCGTGGCCGACGAAACGGATCACCACGAAGGCCGAGGCCCAGGCGATCACGGTGATGGTCGCGGCGATGACCACCGGCCAGTCGGGCGAGGTCCGTTCCGGCGTCACAGACTCAGCAACCGCAGGCGAAGATGGCACGACCTCACTGTGGCGGTACGCCCGCCGGTACACCAGTCGATTATGTGCCAGCGCCCAACGGATGACCGCCAATCGTCGGCGGCGCTTCATTAGGCTGAAGGTATGTCGGACTGGTTCCCCCACAATCTCACCGAAACCATGGTCTTCGTGCCGCTGCGGATTGCGTTCTTGATCATCGTCGCCCTGGTGGCGCGGTTAGCGCTGCACCGGGTTATCAGCCGCACCGTACGCCAGGCGATCGAGAGTCAGCCGCGGTCGCGTTTTCGTGCTGCCCAAGCCTTCGTCGACGCCACCAGCCTGCCGGCGGATCGGCGTGAGCAACGGATCGGGGCATTGGGTTCGTTGTCGCGGAGCGCCGTCACCTTCGTGCTCTTCCTGGTGGTGATGATCATGATCTTGGCCGAGCTCGGCTTCAACGTCTCCACCATCGTGGCCGGTACGTCGGTGGTCGCGGTGACCGTGGCCTTCGGCGTTCAGAACATCGTCAAAGATCTGTTCTCCGGCGTCTTCATGCTCGTGGAAGATCAACTCGGGGTGGGCGACGTCGTGGACATGGAGAAAGCGTCCGGTCGGGTCGAGGAGATCGGGCTGCGGATTACCCAGCTGCGGGACGCCGACAACACCGTCTGGTACGTCCGCAATGGCGAGGTGATGCGGATCGGCAACTTCTCCCAGGGCGGACCGGGGCACCCGCCGGTGACCGAGCCAGCCACCGGCGATCAGCCCGCATGAGTCTCACTCGACGAGCGTTGCCTCCAGGGTGATCTCGGTGCCGGTCAGGGCCTGCGACACCGGGCAGTTCTGCTTGGCGTCCTGAGCGGCCGCCTCGAACTGCTCGGCCGTGAGTCCGGGTACGGCCGCCTTCACGGTGAGCTTGATTCCGGTGATTCCCTGACCGGGCTGGAAGGTGACGTCGGCCGTGGTGTCCACCGTCGTCGGCGGCGTCCCGGCGCCGGCCAGCCCATGGGAGAGCGCCATCGAGAAGCAGGTGGAGTGCGCCGCCGCGATCAGCTCCTCCGGGCTGGTCTTGCCGTTCGCCTCCTCAGCCCGCGACGGCCAGCTGACCTCGAAGCTGCCGACGCCCGAGGACACGAGCTCCACTTCGCCTTGGCCCTCCATCAGGGATCCTTCCCAGTGGGCTTCAGCGGTGCGTACGGTGGCCATGGCTTCTCCTCAGATGCGGTGTGTGGCTGGGCAAGGATGTCGCGGCCTCGGACGCGGGCCTGTCAACGAAGCCCCATCTTGCCAGCCACTGAGCATCGACCGCGGCCCGCCCCGGCGCCGGTGGGGCACGCAGTGAGAGAGAATGGTGGGCAATGTCCACACCATCTCAGCAGCAGTCCTTCTACGATGCCGTCGGAGGTCACCCGACCTTCGTAGCGCTCGTCCACCGTTTCTACCAGGGTGTCGCTTCCGATCCGCCGTTGCGGGCGATCTATCCCGAAGACGATCTCGGCCCGGCCGAGGTGCGGTTCCGGATGTTCTTGGAGCAGTACTGGGGTGGTCCCACCACCTACAGCGATCAACGCGGTCACCCGCGGTTGCGGATGCGCCACGGAACGTTCGAGGTCACCCCGGCGCAGCGCGACCGCTGGCTCACCCACATGCGCGCCGCGATCGACTCCTTGAACCTGACCCCGGCTCAAAGCCATGAGCTGTGGACCTACATGGAGCGGGCCGCGCACTCGATGGTCAATTCGTTCGACACCGATCCCGGCCCCGCGAAAGGCTTCACCCTATGATCAGCTCGCCCGAGACCCAGACGCCGCCCATCACCGACACTCCGCCACCACGTTCAGTCGATCACGACTGGTGGCGCAGCGCCGTGGTCTATCAGGTGTATCCGCGTTCCTTCGCGGACGCCAATGGCGACGGGACCGGCGACATCGCCGGACTGATCGAAAAGCTGCCCTATCTGGTCGAGCTGGGTATCGACGCCATCTGGGTCAGCCCGTGGTATCCCTCGCCTATGGCCGACGGCGGCTACGACGTCAGCGACTACCGCGACATCCACCCAGATTTCGGCACCTTGGCCGAAGCTGACGACTTCGTCGCCAAGGCTCATGAGCTGGGTCTTCGGGTCCTGATCGACCTGGTGCCCAACCACAGCAGCGATCAGCATCCGTGGTTCCACGCCGCGCTGGCGGCCGGACCCGGTTCGGCCGAGCGGGAGCGGTACATCTTTCGGGACGGCCTGGGCGCCAACGGTGAGCAGGCCCCCAACAACTGGCCGGCCATGTTCGGCGGGTCCGCGTGGGATCGCGCACAGCGGCCCGGCCCGGGCGGGGCGGGGGCGGAGAACGTGACAGCGGACAGCGACGTACAGCCCGAGCAGTGGTACCTCCACCTCTTCGCCCCCGAGCAGCCGGACTTCAACTGGGACAACGAAGAAGTGATCGAGGAGTTCGACTCGATCCTCCGGTTCTGGTTCGACCGCGGCATCGACGGTTTCCGGATCGACGTGGCCAACTCGATGGCCAAGGAAGCTGGCCTGCCTGACCTCGCGATTCATCCGGGCACCGGGGCGCCGGTGTCGGGCTTCGGCGAGGAGCGGCCGTACTTCGACCAGCCACACGTACACGAGATCTTGCGCCGCTGGCGGAAGGTGGCCGACAGCTACGCCGACAGCGAGCTGGGGCCGCGGGTCTTTGTGTCCGAGGCGTGGGTGTCGCCCGCTGAGCGGTTGGCGCGCTACATCCGGCCGGACGAGCTGCACACCACCTTCAACTTCGACGCCTTGGTCTGTGAGTGGCAGGCGGAGTCGTTGCGCAACGTCATCGACTCGACCATCGCGGCCAACGCGGGGGTGGGAGCGCCGTGCACCTGGGTGCTGTCCAATCACGACACCACCCGGGTGGCCACGCGATACGGTCGGAAGGTCACCGGGGCCCGGTTCACCCACGAGGGCATCGACTGGTCCAGCGTGACCGACCAGTCCGAGGAAGACACCCGGACGCAGATCGACCTCGGCCGACGTCGCGCCCGGGCGGCCGCCCTGCTCGAGCTGGCCCTGCCGGGTGGAGCCTACGTCTACCAGGGCGACGAGCTGGGCCTGGAAGAGGTCGAAGATCTGCCCGAAGACATGTTGGAGGACCCGACCTGGGAGCGATCCGGTCACACGGAGCGGGGCCGGGACGGCTGCCGCGTCCCGATGCCGTGGTCGGGCAGTGAGACGCCGTTCGAATTCGGCGACGCCGACACCACGCCGTGGCTGCCCCAGCCGGCGCATTGGGCATCGTTGACCGCAGCCGCACAGCTGAGCGAACCGCGCAGCATGTTGACGCTGTATCGAGCGGCCCTGGCCGAACGACGGGTCAACCCGGCGCTGGGCGACGGAACCCTTCGTTGGGACGACGACGCCCCCGACGGTGCGCTCTCCTTCACCCGCGAGCCGGGATTCCAGTGCATCGTCAACCTCGGTGAGCGCCCAGTCGAAATCCCATCCGGGGCTGAGATCCTGGTCGCCTCGGGTGAGATCTTCAGCGGCTCCGTAGCGCCGGACGACGCCGTCTGGCTGCGCCTCTGAGGCGACCCTCCCCGCGCAACCGGATACTCAGCGAGCCGGATAGAGCATCGGTTTGAGCGTGTGCGGATCAGTTTTCGATGCCTGGAGGGCCTGCGCCGCTTCGGCCAGTCCGAAACGGCCCGTGACCAATCCATCGAGATCGACGACACCGGAGGCGGCCAAGGCGATGGCGGCGGGATAGCAGTTGGCGTAGCGGAAGGTGCCGGTCACCGTCAGCTCTTTGATCTGGATCACCGCGACCGGCAGCTCCATGACGGCGGCCCCCATCCCCACCATGACGATGCGGGCCGCCGGGGCGGCGGCAGCGAAGGCGCCCTGGACGGCGGGGGTAGCCCCGCTGCATTCCAAGATCACGTTGACCGGCTCGATCTGGTCGGCGAGGGGCCCCGATGTGGCGTTGATGACCTGGCTGGCCCCGCGGTCGAGGGCGACCTGCAGCCGGTAGTCGTTGGTGTCGCTGACACCGACCCACGCCGCCCCGCGCGCCCGGGCGACATCGGCACACAGCAGTCCCACTGGGCCGGCGCCGGTGATGAGGACCCGGTCCCCCGGCTGGACATTCGCCTTCTGGGCGGCCCAGACCGCGACCGATAGCGGCTCGATGAGCGCCGCCGCATCGTCGGAGAGCTCATCGGGCACCGGATGCGCCCGATACGACTCCAGCACGACGTACTGAGTGAACGCGCCGTGGATGGGCGGGGTGGCGAAGAAGCGGACGTCGGGACACAGGTTGTAGCGGCCCGCCAGGCACTGCGGGCAGCGACCGCAGGTCTCCTGCGGCTCCATGGCCACCCGCTGTCCGACCGCACGATCAGTGACCTCGGCGCCGACCGCCCGGATGGTTCCGGACGCTTCGTGGCCGAGCACCAGCG
>JAABUN010004033.1_pt1 | contig 21037 bp, 21 predicted proteins | sample 5559311 | NCBI WGS metagenome assembly JAABUN01 (sample SAMN10711877, study PRJNA513370) | rock metagenome | isolation source: Antarctica rocks | place: Antarctica: Victoria Land, Siegfried Peak sud
TCCGCCAGGGTCATCCCCAGCTCGAGCGCCACGGCCGCCACGGCCAGGGCGTTGCCGACGTGGTGCTGGCCGTGCAGCCGCAGCCGCACCTGCGCGTCGCCGGCGGGGGTGATCAGCGCGAACGAGGGGCGGCCCAGGTCATCGAGCCGGACCTGCTCGGCCCGGACGTCGGCCCCGGCCGACTCGCCGACGGTGAGCACCCGCGCCGGGGTGAGTGCGGCCATCGCGGCGACCCGCGGGTCGTCGGCGTTCAGCACCGTCAGGGCACCGGGCGCGAGGGCGGTGACCAGCTCGGACTTGGCCTCGGCGATCGCCTGGATCGACCCGAACTCGCCGACGTGCGCCGACCCGACGTTCAGCACCACCGACACGTCGGGGAGCACGATCGAGGTCAGGTAGGACAGGTGCCCGATGCCGCGGGCGCCCATCTCGAGGACGAGGTAGCGGGTCTCGCGCTGGACGCGCAGCGCGGTGAGCGGCACACCCACCTCGCCGTTGAACGACTCCTTCGACGCGACGGTCGGGCCGTGGGTGGCCAGCACCTGGGCCAGCAGGTCCTTCGTGCTGGTCTTCCCCGACGACCCGGTGACGGCGACCACGGTCAGGTTCGTCACCTGGGCCACCACCGCCCGCGCCAACGCCGCGAAGGCCTGCTGCACGTCGGGGACCACGACGCAGGGCAGGCCGGTGACGACCCGGTCGGTGAGCGCAGCGGTGGCGCCGCGCTCGGCCGCCTGGGCCACGAAGTCGTGACCGTCGGCGTGCTCACCGCGGCGGGCGACGTACAGCGAACCCGGCTCGGCCAGGCGGGCGTCGGTGACGACCGGGCCGCTGACCACGGCCGAGAGGTCACCGTCGCTGCGGCCACCCACGGCGTCGGCCACCGCGGCCAGCGTCATCGCGATCACGACCAGGCCCCCGACAGGGCCGCCGCGAGCGCGACGCGGTCGTCGAAGGGGTGCACGACCCCGGCCACCTCTTGGCCCTGCTCGTGCCCCTTGCCCGCGACCAGCAGCACGTCGCCGGCCCGGGCCAGGTCCGCGGCGTGCCGGATGGCGGCGGCCCGGTCGGCGACCTCGACGACCCGCGCGCCGCTCGTGGTGGCGGCCGCCCGGGCCCCGGCCAGGACGGCGGCGCGGATCGCCGCGGGTGCCTCGCTGCGCGGGTTGTCGTCAGTGACCACGACCAGGTCGGCGTGGGTCGCCGCTGCGGCACCCATGGCCGGGCGCTTGCCGGGGTCGCGGTCGCCACCGGCCCCGATCACGATGATGACCTGGCCGGTGCCGGACACGCCCGGGCGCAACGCCTGCAGTGCCGCAGCGACGGCATCCGGGGTGTGCGCGTAGTCGACGACGGCGAGCGGCGCGGGACGTTCGCCAGAGCCGGTGACCTGCTCCATCCGGCCGGGCACCCCACCGGCCTGCGCCAGGCCCGCGACCACGTCGTCGGCCGCGACGCCGGCGCTGAGCAGCATGACGGCGGCCACGGCGGTGTTCATCACGTTGAAGTCGCCGGGCAGCGGGCAGCGCAGTGCCAGCCGTCCACCGTCCCCCGCGTGCTCGAGGACGAACCGGGTGGTGGCGCCCTGGGGGACGCGTCCGTGCACCGTCCAGTCGGCGCCCGCGTCGCGGCGTCCGGACACGGTCGTCACCGGCACGCCTGCCCGCTCGGCGACCGCGCGGCCGCCCTCGTCGTCGATCGCGACCACCCCGCGGCGGCTGTGCCGGGGGGTGAACAGCAGCTCCTTGGCCGCCAGGTAGGTGGCCATGTCACCGTGCAGTTCGAGGTGGTCCTGGCTGAAGCTGGTGAAGCCGGCGACGTCGACGACGACCCCGTCGACCCGGTGCTGCACCAGGGCCTGGCTGGAGACCTCCATCGAGCAGACCTCCACTCCGCGCTCACGCATCGTGGCGAGCAGCTGCTGCAGGTCGGGGGCCTCGGGGGTGGTGCGCACGCTGGGCACGGCCTGGTCGGCCACCCGGGTCGAGACGGTGCCGATCATCCCGGTGACCCGCCCCCGCGCCCGCAGGGCGGCGTCGAGCAGGTAGGTGGTGGTGGTCTTGCCGTTGGTGCCGGTGACACCGAGCACGAGCAGGTCGTCGGCCGGGTGGCCGTAGACCTCGGCGGCCACGGCGCCGAGCGCGGCCCGCGGGTCGGAGCAGACCAGCATCGGCAGGCCGGACGGCGCAGCCCGGGCCAGACCGTCCGGGTCGGTGAGCACGGCCACGGCTCCGGCGGCGTCGGCCTGCGGTGTGTAGTCGGCCCCGTGCGCGCTCGAGCCCGGCAGCGCGGCGTACAGGTCACCGGGAGCGACGGCACGCGAGTCCAGGGTGACGCCGGTGACCAGCGCGGCGCCGCTGCTGGTGGGGACGAGTCGCGCGTCGGCCACCTCGCGTCGGACCACCGCCGCGAGGGCGGCCAGCGATGACCCGGCGGCGGTGGTGGGACGCAGACCGGCTGGGGTCGGCACGGGGTGAGGTTACCCGCCGGCCGGGGTCAGCCGGATGCTGGGAGACGTGGCGCCGGTCGGTGGGATCCGCAGCTCCTGCAAGGCGTAGGTCATGATGTCGCGGAACACCGGGGCCGCGACGGTGCCCCCGTAGTAGCCCTTGACCGGGCGCTGCAAGGTCACCGCGACGACCAGCTGTGGGTCGTCGGCGGGGGCCAGCCCGATGAACGAGCCGGTGTAGCCGCGGTAGCACCCGCAGGTGTCGTCGTAGCGCTGCGCGGTGCCGGTCTTGCCGGCCACCCGGTAGCCGGAGATCTTCGCCTCGGGGGCGGTGCCCTCGTTGCTGACGACGCCCTCGAGCATCGCGACGACGCTGTCGGCGGTGGCCTGGCTGATCACCCGGATGCCCTTCCCGGGCCGGGCCGCGGTCACTGTGCCGTCGGGACGCTGGATGCCCTCGACCAGCCGGGGCGGCATCCGCACCCCCCCGTTCGCGATCGTCTGGTAGACCCCCGCCGCCTGGACCGCGTTGACCGACAGACCCTGGCCGAACAGCACCGTGTAGCGCTGCGAGCCGCTCCACTGCTCGACCGGGGCCAGGATCCCGCGGCTCTCACCGGGAAAGTCCAGGCCGGTGGGCCGGCCGATGCCGAACTTGCCCAGGTAGTCGTGCATCGTCGCGGCCGGCACCTTCTCGCCCACCATCAGGGTGCCGACGTTGCTCGACTGGGCGAGCACGCCGGCGAAGGTGAGCCGCTCCGGTGGGTGGGCGTGGGAGTCGTGGAAGGTCTTGCCGCCCCGGTTGATCGTGTCCTTGACCGTGAACGGCGTCAGGGGGGTGACCACGCCCTCCTCCAACGCGGCGGCGGCCGTCATGACCTTGCCGGTCGAGCCGGGCTCGTAGATGTCGCCGAGCGCGCGGTTGCGCAGGTTGGCCGAGAGCGCGGCACCCTTGGCGGTGGGGTCGAAGGTCGGGGCGTTGGCCAGCGCCAGCACAGCGCCGTCGCTGACCCGCATGACGACGGCGGTGCACGAGAGCGCGCCCGTGGCCTTGGTCTGGACGGCGCAGGCCTGCTCGGCCTTCCACTGCAGGTCGCGGTCGATGGTCAGCCGGACGCTCTGGCCGGGGACGGCGTCCGTGCCCGCGATCTCACCGGTCGCGATCTGGCGCCCGCTCGGATCACGCTCGAAGGTGCTGGCGCCGGGGGTGCCGGTGAGCTGGGCGTTCAGGCGCTTCTCCAGGCCGCCCAGCGGTTTGTTGTCGGCGCTGTACCAGCCGGTGACCGAGGCCCCGAGGCCGCCGGAGGGGTGTACCCGCGCGCTGGTGCGCGACCCGGAGACACCGCCGATGCCCAGGGCGTCGACCGCCCGCCACACGGCCGGCGTGACCGTCCTGGCGAGGACGACGTAACCGCGGGCCCCGGTCAGTCGGGCGGTGAGGACGGCCACCTCCTGCCGCAGCACGGGCGCCAGCAGCACGGCCGCGTCCCGGGGCCCCAGCTCGACCTTGCGGGTCTTGCCGGGCTGGCCGGCGACGGGCTCGAACCGGTACCACTTCTTGACGACCTTCTGGCTGGCCACCACGTCGTAGCGCTCGACGCTGGCCGCCAGGGTGGCGCCTCGCGCGTCCAGGATCGCCCCGCGCAGCGCGGGCACGGTGACCGTGGTCAGCCGGCCGCCCAGGGCCTGGGTCGCCATCGCCGAGGCGTCCAGCGCCTGCAGCCGCAGCAGCTGCACACCGAACAGGCTGAGCACCACGCAGACCACCACGAACATCGCCCGCACCCGTCGCTGGGGGTGGGCCAGCCGGGCGGTCGTGACCGGGTGGGCGCCGCGACCGGCACCCCGCCCAGCACCGCGCCGGGGGAGGCGGGCGGAAGTCGGTGCCGCCGGCCGCCGGGTCACCGGCCGGGTGGCGCGGGGCTGGTCCACTCTCACCTCGAGGTGGTGGGCTGGCTGGTGGGTTTCGGGGTGGTCGTGGCGCCCGGTGTCGTCGGGGTCACGGTAAGCGGCCGGGGCGGGGCAGCCGGTTGCGCCACACCGAGGACCTTGCCGTCTGCCAGTCGAAGGAACGCGACCGATCCGGACGGCACCATGCCGAGCGCAGCCGCCTTGCGGGACAGCTGCTGCGGTGCGCCCTGCTGGGCGATGTCCTCGGTCAGCGCCTGCGACTGGTCCGCGAGCGCACGCGACGTCAAGCGCAGGTCGTGCATCCGAAAGGACCCCTGGGCCAGCGCGGTGTTGACCATCAGCAGGGTGATCAGCCCGCCGACCAGCAGGGCCAGGGCGCCCAGGACGAAGACGGTGCGTCCACGCTCGGCCACGGGGGCCGCGACGACCCGCAGCGTCGGCCGGGGCGGACGCGCGGCACCACGTGCCGACGTCCGGTTGGTGTCGGCACCGGACCGGCCGGTGGACGGCCCACGGCGCCGCGCCGCCGACCCACTACCGGCCGCCAGGGTCTGGCTCATGCCACACGTCCTCTCGAGGTCATGCCGGGGGTGGTGAGCCGCAGCCGTTCGGCGGCGCGCAGCCGGGCCGACGCGGCGCGGGGGTTCTGCGCGATCTCGGTGTCGCTGGGCGGCTCGCTGCCGCGGGTGAGCAACCGCAGGTACGGCGCGTGCTCGGGCAGCTCGACCGGCAACCCCTCGGGGGTGCCGCTGCGCGCCCCCGCGTTCAGTGCCTGCTTGACCAGTCGGTCCTCGAGGGAGTGGTAGGCGAGGACGGCGATCCGGCCGCCCACGGCGAGTGCCTCGATCGCCGCCGGCATCGCGGCCTCCAAGGCGCCGAGCTCGCCGTTGACCTCGATCCGCAGCGCCTGGAAGGTGCGCTTGGCCGGGTTGCCGCCCTGGGTGCGGGTGGCGGCCGGCACGCTCGCCCGGACGATCTCGACCAGTCGGGCCGAGGTGGTGAACGGGGCGCGCTCACGCTCGCGGACCACGTTCGCCGCGATCCGGCGGGCGAAGCGCTCCTCGCCGTAGTCGCGCAGCACCCGGGTCAGCTCGGCGGCCTGGTAGCTGTTCAGGACCTCGGCCGCGGTCACGCCCTGCGACTGGTCCATCCGCATGTCCAGCGGAGCGTCGACCCGGTAGGCGAACCCGCGCTCGCCCTCGTCCAGCTGCAGCGAGGAGACCCCGAGGTCGAGCAGGACCCCCTGCACGGTGGCCAGCCCCAGCTCGGCGAGCACCTGCGGCAGCTCGTCGTACACGGCGTGCACCAGACGCACCCGGTCGCCGAACCCGGCCAGTCGTTCGCCGGCCAGGGCCAGCGCCTGGTGGTCGCGGTCGATGCCGACGAGCACGGCGGTCGGGCAGGCGGTGAGCAGGGCGTGCGCGTGCCCGCCCAGGCCGAGGGTGGCGTCGACGACCACGGCACCGGCCCGGCGCAGGGCCGGCTCGAGCAGGGCCACGACGCGGTCGAGCAGCACTGGTACGTGCCGGCTCGCACCTGCACCGCTGTCTGTCATGGCTGGTCCTCTCCTGCTCGGTGCCGCCGTTCGGCCAGGTCCCCAACCGCTGCCGGGACGTCGGCCTGGCACCGGGGAAGTGCGCCAGGACTCCGGGAGCGGGTGGAGACCTCGTCGGACGGAAGGCTGGGTTCACGGCTCAACTTCATGGCTCAGATCAGGCCGGGCACGACCTCCTCGTCCTGGTCGGAGTAGTCCTGCTCGCTGGCCTGGACGTACGCGGCCCAGCGGGCGGCGTCCCAGATCTCGACCCGGGACAGGGCACCGATGACGGCGCACTCGCGGTCCAGCCCGGCGTAGTCCCGCAGCTCCTTGGGCACCGTGATGCGGCCCTGGCGGTCGGGCACCTCGTCACTGGCGCTCGAGCTGAGCATCCGGACGTGCTTGCGGGCCTCGCCCATCGTGGTCGGAGCGGCCCGGGCGGCATCGGCCAGGCGGGCGAACTCGGCCATCGGGTAGACGAACAGGCAACGGTCCTGACCTCGGGTGATGACCAGCCCCTCGGCCAGCTCGGCGCGGAACTTCGCCGGGAGGAACAGCCGGCCCTTCTCGTCCAGACGCGGGGAGTGGGTGCCGAGGAACACCGGCCCACCTCCCCACCCGGGACCGCCTGCGCGGTACCTCGTCGCGTGCTCGACCCGTCTCACGGCACCCCGCCGCTCCGGTATTTCCCCACATTACTCCACTTTACTCCCCGGTCAACCACTTCTGCTCATCTCCTCCCCGTTTCCCTGCCCGACCACTGGGAACGGCGCAGGTCACAGCGGTGCTGAGGCCACGGAGCATGGTGGAGCGGATCTACCGCCGCGCGTCCCGCTTGGGAGCATTCCGGCCGGCCCACGCGTTGGCCACCCCGAAGGGGGCGTCCGTCCGCCCTGCCCGGGCCGGTCAACGGCTGACAAACGCCAGGTCGGCGGCGCAGGATGTACCCCGGGTCCGGCTACGGTCCGGTCGACGGGTAGACAGGGTGCCCCGAACCACGTCAGGAGGTTCTGTGAGCGCGCTGAGCGCACCGCAGCCCAGCACGTCCACCGACCTGATCGGCTCGGGTGGGCTGGACGAGCTGACGCACGTCGCCGGCCTGATCGGCGGCGCGATCGAGACCGTGGTCGAGGGCAAGCCGCAGGTGGTGCGCACCGCGTTGACCGTGCTGCTCGCCGAAGGCCACCTGTTGATCGAGGACGTGCCCGGCGTCGGCAAGACGATGCTGGCCAAGGCGATGGCCCGGGCGATCGACTGCACCGTGCGGCGGATCCAGTTCACCCCCGACCTGCTGCCGAGCGACGTCACCGGCGTCAGCATCTTCAACCAGGAACAGCGCGACTTCGAGTTCAAGCCCGGTGCGATCTTCGCCAACGTGGTCCTCGGCGACGAGATCAACCGCGCCTCACCCAAGACCCAGTCCGCGCTGCTGGAGTGCATGGAGGAGCGCCAGGTCACCGTGGACGGCCAGACCTACCTGCTCGAGGCGCCGTTCATCGTCGTCGCGACCCAGAACCCGATCGAGATGGAGGGCACCTACCCGCTGCCCGAGGCCCAGCGCGACCGCTTCATGGCCCGGGTGTCGATGGGCTACCCCGCGCCGCGCGCCGAGCTGGACATGCTGAGCAGCCACGGCTCGAGCTCACCGCTGGACGCCGTCAAGGCGGTCGCCACCGCCGCCGACATCCGCCGGCTGGTCGCCATCGCCCGCGAGGTGTGGGTCAGCGACGCCGTCAAGCAGTACGTCGTCGACCTGGCCGGCGCCACCCGCACGACGAGCGACCTGCGCCTCGGCGCCTCACCCCGGGCCACGCTGCACCTGCTACGAGCCGCCCGCGCGCACGCGGCGCTCGAGGGCCGCGACCACGTGCTGCCCGACGACGTGCAGGTGCTCGCCGCGCCCGTGCTGGCCCACCGACTGCTGCTCACCCCCGAGGCCATGCTCGCCCGTCGCTCGGCCGTCGACGTGATCGGCGCACTCGTCCAGCGCGTGCCGGTGCCCGCCACGAGCTCGCGCTGAAGGCCCGCCGGTGAACCTGCGCGCCGAACGCCGTCGGGTCGGCCGTGCCCTGCGCGCCCCGTTCGGCCGGCTGACCACCCGCGGCCGGGCCGTGCTGGCGGCCGGGATCACCGCCGCACTGTGCGCACTGGCGCTGGGCCAGCGCGACCTGCTGCGGGTGGGTGTGCTGCTTGCGGTGGTCCCCCTGCTCACCGTCGTCGTGCTCGGCCGAGCCAGATACCGGCTGGCCTGCACCCGCACGCTCCGCCCGGCGCGGGTCGAGGCCGGCCAGCCGGCCAAGGTGGTGCTCGAGGTGGCCAACGTGTCCGGCGCACGCTGCGGCCTGGTGCTGGCCGAGGAGCACCTCCCGTACGTGCTGGGCTCGCGGCCGCGGTTCGTGCTGCCTGGCCTGGAGCCCGGCGAACGGCGGGCGATCAGCTACCCGGTGCGGTCCGACGTCCGCGGCCGGTTCACTATCGGCCCGCTCACCCTGACGCTGACCGACCCGTTCGGCATGGGTGAGCACCGCCGGGCGTTCAGCGTCCGCGACGAGCTGGTGGTGACACCCCCGGTCTCGGTGCTGCCGCCGGTCTCGCTGTCCGGTGACTGGACCGGGTCGGGCGACACCAGGCCACGAGCCGTCGCGTCCTCCGGCCAGGACGACTCGACCACTCGCGAGTACCGGCAGGGCGATGACCTGCGCCGCGTGCACTGGCGCTCGACCGCCCGCCGCGGTGAGCTGATGGTGCGCCGCGAGGAGCAGCCCTGGCAGAGCCGGGCGACGCTGCTGCTCGACCGCCGGCGGACGGCGCACGTCGGCCAGGGCGCCGGCTCGACGTTCGAGTGGTCGGTCGCCGCGCTCGCCTCGGTCGCGGTGCACCTGACCGGCCGGGGGTACGCCGTCCGGCTGGCCGACGGCGAGCGCCCCGACACCGGGCCGACCGACACGACCGCGTCCGCCGTCCTGGACGCACTGGCCTCGGTCGACGTGGCCGGTGAGGTCGAGCTCGACCGGGCGGTCAGCTCGGCCGCCAGCGGCTCGAGCGGTGGGCTGGTCATCGCGGTCCTGGCCCATCTGGATGCCACCGACGTGGCCCTGCTGGCCCGGCTGAACCAGGCCGGCACCTCCTGCGTCGCGCTGGTCGCCGACGGGTCGGCGGGGCTCGGCCCGGTGCGGGCGGGAGCGCACCGGGCGGCGCTTGACCTGCTGCGGGCGACCGGTTGGGACGTCGTCGTCGCCGAGCCCGGTGAGACGCTGGCCAGCACGTGGGGCCGGATCGGCTCGGGGCGTGCGCTGCTCACCGGGGGGGCCAGGTGAAGACCGCCGTCCCTGCGCGTGACCGCTGGACGCCGGCGCTGGCCGCGGCCGCGACCGTGCTCACCCTGTGGTCGATGTCGCCGGTCATCGACGGTCGCCGGTGGTGGTGGCCCAGTCTGCTGATGATCCTGATCGTGCTGGCCGTCGGCACCGCGGCACGCTCGTTGCGGGTGCCGCTCGCGGTGATCGCGCCCGCTCAGGTGATCGTGGGGCTGGTCGGCCTGACCGCCGTGTTCGCCGGGGACGAGGCGGTGCTCGGGCTGCTGCCCGGCCCGGCCGCCGTCGACACCCTGGCCCAGGTGGTCGCCGACGGCGGCGACACCATCTCGCGCTACCAGGCGCCGGTGCCGATCGGCCAGGGGATCTCGCTGCTCATCGCCGCGGGGGTGCTCGGCGTCGCGGTGCTTGTCGACCTGGTGGCCGTGACGCTGCGCTCGCCGGCCGGCGCGGGCCTGCCGCTGCTCGCGCTGTACTGCGTGCCCGCCGCGGTCGTGCCGGACGGTCTGTCGTGGCGGTACTTCGTGGCCGCGTCCTTTGGTTGGCTGCTGCTGCTGGCGCACGACGCCAGCACTCGAGTGCTGCGGTGGGGCCGGCTGCTGCCCCGGTGGGGCGGCTCGGGTGCGGGCACGCCGCAGAGCGTGGCCAGCGACACCGGAGCCCTGGCTGCCACCGGCCGCCGACTGGGGGTTGCTGCGATCGCCGCGGCCGTCCTGGTGCCCTCGCTCGCGCCGGGCCTGACCGAGGGCCTGCTGACCCGGGGCGGCAGCTCGGGCGGTGACAACCAGGCCGGAATCACGGTGATCAACCCGGTCCTGACGCTGCGCGACAGCCTGAACCCGCGGCGCGACGTCGAGGTGCTGCGCTACACCACCGCGCAACAGGACGTCGCCCCGCTGCGCATCCTGACCGCCGACACCTTCGACGGCCAGACCTGGAAGCCGACCACCACCGAGGTGCCGCGACGCCAGCGGGCCACCCGCGGCCTGCCCTCTCCCCCGGGCCTGGCCGCCGATGTCGAGCGCCGGGCCTACTCGATGCGGGTCGAGGTCGGCAGCACGCTCGACCAGGACTTCCTGCCGTTGCCCTACCCGACCAGCCGGGTCGACATCGAGGGCGCCTGGTTATACGACGCCAGCTCGCTGAACGTCCTGGGCGACGGTGAGACGGTGCGCGACACGAACTACGGCGTCGACTACCTCGACGTGCGGCCCACCCCCGCCCAGCTGCGCGCGAGCGTCGAGCCTCCGGACGCGATCCGCACCACGTTCACCCGGCTGCCGCGGTCATTGCCCGCCGTCGTGCGCAGCACGGCCGCCGACGTCACGAGCGCGGCGGTCGGCAAGTACGACAAGGCGATGGCCCTGCAGCAGTGGTTCCGCGAGGACGGGGGCTTCATCTACTCGACCCAGGCGCCCTCGGACGCCGGCGGCGACGCGGTCGCGGCGTTCCTGGCGCAGAAGCAGGGGTTCTGCGTCCAGTTCTCGTCGGCCATGGCCGTCATGGCGCGCGCGCTGGGGATCCCGGCGAGGATCGCCGTCGGCTTCCTGCCCGGCACCAGGGACGGTCAGAACACCTACTCGGTCAAGCTCACCGACGCCCACGCCTGGCCGGAGCTGTACTTCGAGGGCGCCGGCTGGGTACGGTTCGAGCCCACCCCGGCCAGCCGCACGGGGGTGGCACCGGCCTGGGCTCAGCCGGGCGTCGCCGCACCGATCCCGACGCAGGGCCCGTCCGCCGGGTCGACCGCGACGGCGACCGCGACCGCGCGGTTGCCCGGCGCCCGGCAGCTCGGCGAGAGCGCGGCGCCGACGCCCGGGGCGACCACCCCGGCGACGGCCACCGACCCGGTCAGCGCACCCGGGCTGAACGTGCCCTGGCGGGCGGTCCTGCTGACGCTGCTGGTGCTCGCCGTGGTGGGGCTCGCGCCGGTGACCGCTGCCGTGGCCCGCTGGCGTCGACGCCGGGCGGCGCACGACGACCGCTCGCGGATCGAGGCGGCCTGGGCCGACCTGCACGAGGGCGCAGCAGACCTGGGGGTGACCCTGACGCGGGGCAGCACACCGCGGCAGCTGGACGTCGAGCTGGCGCTGGCCGCCGGGCTCGGCTCGGGTGACCGCCAGGCGCTGGCCCGGGTCACCGCCGTGGTCGAGCGCAGCCGGTACTCACGCGGCGACGTCCAGGCTGCCGGTGTCGACGCGGACGTGCACACGGTCCTGCAGGCCCTGGCCGCGACCCGCACCCGCACCCAGCGGGTGTTCGCCCGGCTGCTGCCACGCTCGGGGACAGCGCGCCTTTCCCGGGTGGGCGACCGGGCGGGGCAGCGCGTAGGTGGGGTCGACCAGCGGGTGGCCCACCGGCTGCACGACCTGCGGCACCGACGTCCGCGGGTGCTGCGCCGAGGGCGCTGAGGACGCTGCGCCGGGACCCAGCCGCCGCATCCGGTGCGAGGGTCAGCTGGTCAGGCGCCCCAGCCGCCGTCTCGGCGGCGGTCCCAGCGGTGCTCGAGGCGGGCGATGAACGACTCTCGGGGGGTGCCCTTGGCGACCCGCCCGCGGCGCGGCTGGGTCTGGCCGCTGGCATCAACGGCGCCCACCGGCCCGCCCTTGCGCTGCGGGGTCGCGGCGAAGGCCGCGCCCGCGAGCATCAGCACGAAGCCGACCACGGCGACCGGCACCATGGCGTTGGCGACCCCCAGGACCACCAGCACCAGCCCCGCGATCAGCCCGATGCTGCCGAACAACAGTCGTCGTCGCTGGCGCGCGCGTGAGGATCGGCCCCGCATCGCCGAAGCGAACTTGGGGTCCTCGGCCAACATCGCCTGCTCCATCTGCTCGAGCAGACGCTGCTCGTGCTCAGACAGCGGCACGACGTCCTCCCGCTGGTTGCGCTAACCCGGGGGGATGGCTGGAAGCTGCGTTGCAGCAGCGGGGTCATCCCGGTGTCAGAACAGAATAGGTTGCGTCCGCCCCTGGCGAAAGCGGTGGGTGCAGATCGGCTCGATCCGGGGGTCGGCCGGCACCGGCCGCGGCGGTCACGGCGGTGGTTCACGGCTGGTCACGGCGCGTGCCGGGACCGGTGCGGAGGCGGCGGCTGGTCGGGCTCGACGAGGCTCGCTGGCCGCACACTGCCGGCACCGAACCGGGCGCTGGCCCGGTCGACGGCGCGCTCGGCGTCCCGCCACCCGTGCGTGGGTTCGCCGAGCAGCAGCTGACGCTGCTGGGCGCCGACGTCGCTGAGCCCCTCCAGACGCACCCCGACCAGCCGAAGCCGCGCCCGGACCAACCCCAGCCCGTCGTACAGGGAGCGAGCCGTGGCATAGACCTCGCGGCTGACGTCGGTGGCCTCACCCAGCGTCCGGGCCCGGCTGATCGTGGTGAAGTCGGCGAACCGCACCTTGATCGACACGGTGCGGCCCACCAGCCGGGCCGATCGCAGCCGCGCCGTCGCCCGCTCGGCCAGCCGCAGCAGCTCGCGGTGGATGACCTCGGGGTCCTCGACGTCGTGGGCGAACGTCTCTTCGGCCCCGATGCTGCGCTCGGCCTGCGCGGGCACCACCGATCGTGGGTCACGGCCCCACGCCAGCTCGAACAGGTGCGCCCCGCTCACGTCCCCGAGCATGCGCCGCAGCCGGTCGACCGGGGTGTGGGCGATGTCGCCGATAGTGCGCAGCTCGAAGCGGTGCAGCGTCTGCTCGGTGCGCTCACCGACCCCCCACAACGCACCGACCGGCAACGGGTGCAGCACCCGCAGGGTCTGCGCGTGCGGGACGACGACCATGCCGTCGGGCTTGGCCAGCCCCGAGGCGAGCTTGGCCATGAACTTGGTCGAGGCCACCCCGACCGAGCAGCTGACACCCTGCTCGTCGGCGACCCGGTCGCGGATCTGCTGGGCGATCTCGGCCGGCGAGCCCAACCGGCGTACCGCACCCGAGACGTCGAGGAACGCCTCGTCCAGGGACAGCGGCTCGACGAGCGGGGTGATGTCGGCGAACAGCGCCATCACCCCCCGCGACACCCGGGCGTACCTCGCGTGGTCGGGCTGCAGGACGACGGCGTGCGGACAGGCCCGGCGGGCCCGGGCCATCGGCATCGCCGCGTGCACGCCGAAGGCCCTGGCCTCGTACGTCGCCGACAACACCACGCCGCGGCTGCCGCCGCCGACGATGACCGGGGAACCCACCAGCTCGGGGTGCGCGAGCAGGGACACCGACGCGTAGAAGGCGTCCATGTCGACGTGCAGGATCGGGCAGCCGGTGTCGTCGTCGCGTCCGCCGTCGCGGCCGTCGTGGGCGCCGCCATCGTGCTCCTCACTCGCCCGGGTGTACTGACGCCGGCTCACGGTGGCTGGCGATCAGGCCGACGGCGAACGCTCGGCCACCAGGTGCAGCTGGGCCGCCAGCGCCACCAGACCGGGATGGTCGTGATGGTTGCCGGCGCGCCGCTCGAGGTCGCGCAGCGCGGTGCGGGCGGCCTCGCCGTCGACCAGCGCCGCGGGCACCAGGTCGCTGAACAGCCGTACCCCGTGCATCTCTCGCACAGCCAACCCCGCGGCCGACACCAGCGGCACCAGGGTGGACTCGTCGTACCGCCGGGGAAGGGGGTCGTCCAGGCCCCAGCGGCCGTCAGGGTCGTCCAAGGCGTGCGCGGCCTCGGCGAAGCGGCCGGCCAGGGCGCGCGCGATGACGGCGGCCGAGCGTTGCGCGACCAGCAGGCTGACCAGCCCGCCGGGCCGGACCGCCGCGGCGACCGAGGCGACCGCGGCGGCCGGGTCGTCGACGTACTCGAGCACCCCGTGGCAGCAGACCAGGTCGACGCTGGCCGCCTCGACGACACCGGCCAGGGTGCCCGTGTCGGCCTGCACCGCGTCGACCAGGTGCTGGACGCCGGCCTCGGCGGCCCGGCGTCCGAGCGCGGCCAGGGCGTCGGGGCTGGGGTCGGCCACGGTGACCCGGTGACCGAGCCCGGCCAGCGACACGGCCATCCCCCCGGTGCCTCCCCCGACGTCCAGGACACGCAACGGACCCGTATCGGCGAGGTCGGCTGCCAGGCGCTGCACGACCTCCCAGACCGCGGCGGTGCGCGGTGCGTGCGCCACGTCCCCGCGGCGGGGGCGGCGGTGCTGGTGCTGCTCGTCCACGACCGGCCTTCCTGGCTGCGGGGCGTGCGGGGTCGCGCGCTCGCCACCCAGCGTAGTGATGAGCTCAGCTCGGTCCTCACCTCCCCGAGCTTGCCTCAGCCACCCGACACGGAGAGCTCGGCCTCGCGGATCATCAGCGCGCTGGCCCCCTCCAGGTGCCGGCTGTCCAGCCAGCCGTTCGGCAGCGCGACCCGCTGCGGCGAACCGGCCCGGCCACGCTGACCTTCCGCGGCCTCACCAGGCCAGGGCTGGGCGAGATCGAGCCGGCCGAGCAGGTCGTCGAGCCGGGCCAGGTTCTCGACCAGTGCGAGGGCCGCCCGCAGCGGCTGGCCGACCGAGAACCCCTTGAGGTACCACGCGATGTGCTTGCGGATGTCGCGGCAGGCCTTGAGCTCGGCCAGCTGCTCGGTCTCGCCGGCCCTCACGTAGTGCTCGGCGAGCAGGACCACGTGGCGGCGCAGCGCCGTGCTCACCTCGGCCAAGCTCGGCCGAACCCGCACGTCGCGGCCGGCGAACCCCGCCGCCAGGTCCGCGAACAACCACGGCCGACCCAGGCACCCGCGGCCCACCACCACCCCGTCGCAGCCGGTCTGGGCGACCATCCGCAGCGCGTCGTCGGCGCTCCAGATGTCACCGTTGCCCAGCACCGGGATGCTGGTCACCGCCGCCTTCAGCTCGCCGATCGCCGTCCAGTCGGCCGTGCCCGAGTAGTGCTGGGCCGCCGTCCGGCCGTGCAGCGACACCGCCGCAACACCCATGGCCTCGGCGGTGAGCCCGGCCTGGACGAAGGTGAGGTGGTCGTCGTCGACGCCCTTGCGCATCTTGACCGTCACCGGCGTCACCCCCGCGGCCCGCACGGCGGCGCGCACGATGTCGCGGAACAGGTCGGCCTTCCAGGGCAGGGCCGCTCCCCCGCCCTTGCGGGTGACCTTGGGCACCGGGCAGCCGAAGTTCAGGTCGATGTGGTCGGCGCGGTCCTCCTCGACCAGCAACCGGACGGCGGCCGCGACCGTGGCCGGGTCGACGCCGTACAGCTGCACCGACCGCGGCAGGTCACCGGGCCCGTGCTGGATCAGCCGCATCGACTCGGGGCTGCGCTCGACCAGCGCCCGGCTGGTCACCATCTCGCTGACGAACAGCCCGCCGCCGAGGGTGAGCCCCTGCTCGGCCAGGGCCGCGCCCGCCTGCTCGCGGCACAGCTGGCGGAACGCGGCGTTGGTGATGCCGGCCATCGGGGCCAGCACCACGGGGGTGCCGACGTCGTACGGGCCGATGCGCATCAGGCCATCGTCCCACGGCGCTCAGCGGGGGAAGCTGGTGTCCTTGGGCAGCTCGAGCTCGGACTTGGCGAGCTCCTCGACGTTGACGTCCTTGAAGGTGATGACCTTGACGCTCTTGACGAACCGGGCCGGCCGGTAGACGTCCCAGACCCACGCGTCGGTCATGGTCACCTCGAAGTAGACCTCCCCGGAGTCAGAGCGCACCTGCACGTCGACGGCGTTGGCGAGGTAGAACCGCCGCTCGGTCTCGACGACGTGCGAGAACAGGCCGACCACGTCGCGGTACTCGCGATAGAGCGAGAGCTCCATCTCGGTCTCGTAGTTCTCGAGGTCCTCGGCGCTCACCGCGCCACCTCCATCACCGGGTGCACCTCGACATCTTCGCGCACGAGGGCCGGGTCGGCGTACGGCGGGAGCCGCCAGCTGCGCCGGTGGTGCACGGTGGCGCCCCGCGCCACCAGGGCGGCCACATGATCAGGGGCGAAGTACCCCTTGTTCAGCGCCCAGCCGTACTCGGGGTACGCGTCGTGCAGGCCCACCATCATCGCGTCGCGCTCGACCTTGGCCAGCACGCTGGCCGCGGCCACGCTGGAGCAGGACATGTCGGCCTTGATCAGCGTGCGCACCGGCGGGGTGGCCGGGGTGAACAGCCCGCCGGACATCGGGTCGCTCAGCCAGTCGTGGTTTCCGTCGAGCAGCACCAGGTCGGGGACCGGCAGGGTGTCCAGCGCCCGCAGGGCGGCCAACCGCAACGCACCGAGGATGCCGACCTCGTCCACCTCGTCGGGGCCGGCGTGGCCGACGGCGTAGGCCAGGGCCCACCGGCGGATCCTCGGCACCAGCGCCTCGCGGGCCGCCGGCGTCAAGAGCTTGGAGTCGCGCACGCCGGTCGGGGCGGTGCGGACCGTCGCGTCGACCAGCACGACGCCGACCGACGCGGGCCCGGCCAGGGCGCCGCGGCCCACCTCGTCGACCGCAGCGACGAGGCGGTGCCCCTCACGCAGCAGCGCGCGCTCGACCCGCAGCGTCGGCGCCTGGCTCATCTGGCCCCCTGACGTCGGGTGCGTACACGATTCGACAAGGTTCCTCCGACACGGGTGGGGCAAGCCCGGACACTCCGGGCGGCACCGAGGGGAATGGTGTCGATCTGTGTACGCGTGCCGACGAGCCCGGTCACGGCGCGGCGGCGGGCACCTTGGCGAAGGTCGCCTCGGGGCGCCCCAGCACGGTCGCCCGGTCGAAGGGCCACACGAGGACGAATGCCTTGCCGGTGACATCGGCAACGGGCACCGATCCCGTGCCACCCTTGCCGTCGTCGTGGTAGCGCGAGTCCTCAGAGGCCTGCCGGTGGTCGCCCATCACCCAGATCCGGCCGGTGGGGACGGTGATGTCGAAGGTGCGCTCGGACGGGACGTTGCCCTCGAAGATGTACGGCTCGTCCAGGGCCACCCCGTTGACGGTGACCTTGCCGTCGGCGTCGCAGCACACGACGCGGTCACCAGGCAGACCGATCAGCCGCTTGATCAGGTGGTTGCCCGAGTCGTTGGGCAGCAGACCGACGAAGGTCATGGCGGAGCGCAGCGCCCCGCGGACCGGGCCGTCGACCGGCGGGACCGTCGCGGGCAGCCACCCCCCGGGATCGGTGAAAACCACGATGTCGCCGCGCTGCAAGGCGAACGGGCCCGGCGTCAGCTTGCTGACGACCACCCGGTCACCTTGCTGCAGGGTGTTCTGCATCGAGTCCGAGGGGATGAAGAAGGCCTGCACCAGGAAGGTCTTGACCACCAGCGAGAGGGCCAGCGCGATGACCACGACGATGACCGTCTCGCGCAGGGCGGCGAAGATGCTGCCGTGCTCGGGCGCGGGGGTCGACCGCGGTTCGCTGTCGGCCTGCGGGCTGTCGTCGGGCAGCGCGCTCACCCGGCACCTGCGGACAGCGACCGCAGCTCGGACAGCGGCCAGAAGCGCAGCGCCACCTCGCCCACCACGCGGTCCAGCGGCACCGTGCCCCCACCGGGATCGCCCAGGTGCGAGCGCGAGTCGGCCGAGTCGCTGCGATGGTCACCCATCACCCACAACCGGCCCGGCGGCACGATCACGTCGAACGGCTGGTCACTCGCCGCGTCGCCGGCCATCACGTAGGGCTCGTCGAGCACAGCCCCGTTGACCCTCAGCCGGCCGGCGTCGCAGCACACGACGCGGTCACCGGGCAGGCCGAGCACCCGCTTGACGTAGTCCCGCTCCGACGGCCAGACGCCGACGAAGCTGCCGGCCGCCCCGGCTGCCCGGCTCAGCAGCCCGATGTCCGAGGTGAGCGGGGCGAACGAGCCGCGCCCGTCGAACACGATCACGTCACCTCGCTGGACGTCGCCGAACCGGTAGGCCAGCTTGTCGACCAGCACCCGGTCACCCACCTTCAGGGTCGGCTCCATCGACCCAGAAGGGATGGAGAACGCCTGGACGACCAGCAGCCGGACGACGAACGTCAGCGCGAGCGCGAGGACCACGAGCAGGGGCAGGTCGCGGGCGATCGGTCGGCGACGCTCGGCCCGGGGACCGTGGGCTAGGGACACGGGGGACGAGCTCACCGTGTCGCTGCGGGCGACGTCCATCACCGGGGAGCCTAGCCTGCCGCAGACGAGCGTCAGCGCGCGACCGGAGCGTCGCGCTTCTCCTTGATCTTGGCGGCCTTGCCGCGCAGGTCGCGCAGGTAGTACAGCTTGGCCCGGCGGACGTCACCGCGGACGGCGACCTCGATCCGGTCGATCACCGGCGAGTGCACCGGGAAGGTGCGCTCGACGCCGACGCCGAAGCTGACCTTGCGAACCGTGAACGTCTCCCGCACACCTTCGCCGTGACGACGGATCACCACGCCCTGGAACAGCTGCACGCGTGAGCGGCTGCCTTCGACCACCTTGACCTGCACCTTCAGGGTGTCGCCGGCCCGAAAGTCGGGGACGTCGTCGCGCAGGCTGGCGGCATCGAGCGAGTCGAGGATCTGCATGGGAGGTGTCGCTTTCTCGTGGGTGCCACAGGTCACCCACGGACATCGGGAGGGTCAGGAGGCCAGTCGTGGTCGCGCGGCTCCCCCGTGGCGGGGCCGCGACCGGGTCGTGGCGCGACTGCCTAGTCTGGCACAGCGGGCGGGTCGGCCCGTAATCCGTCGTGTCCTGGAGGCATCAGGTCGGGGCGGCGGGCCAGGGTGCGGCGCAACCGCTCGTCGCGCCGCCACTGCTGGATCCGGCCGTGGTTCCCGGACAGCAGCATCTCGGGCACCTCGCGCCCGCGCCAGGACGCCGGCCTGGTGTAGACGGGGTACTCCAGCAGCCCGCCCTCGTGGCTCTCTTCGACCAGGCTCTCGGCGTTGCCGACCACCCCGGGCAGCAACCGGGCCACTGCCTCGACGATCGCGAGCACCACGACCTCGCCCCCGTTCACGACGTAGTCGCCGAGGCTGACCGGCGTGACCCGGCCATGGTCGGCCGCCTCGTCCAGCACCCGCTCGTCGATGCCCTCATAGCGGCCGCACGCGAACGCCAGCCACCGCTCGCTGGCCAGCTCGTGGGCCATCGCCTGGGTGAACCGGATGCCGGACGGGCTGGGCACCAGCAGGTGCGGCAGGTCAGCACGCTGGGCCCGCACGTGGTCCAGGGCCTCGCCCCACGGCTCGGGGCGCATGACCATGCCCGCGCCGCCGCCGTAGGGGGTGTCGTCGACCGTGCGGTGGCGGTCGTGGGTGAAGTCGCGCAGGTCGTGGACGACCAGCTCGACCAACCCCTGCTCGCGGGCCCGGCCGATCAGCGAGAGCTCGAGCGGGGCCAGGTAGCCGGGGAAGATCGTGACCACGTCGAGGCGCATCACGCCTGGTCGGCCTCGCCGTCGAACATCCCACCGGGCGGGTCGATGACGACGCGCCCACCGTCGACGTCCACCGTCGGGACCAGGGCGGTGACGAACGGCACCAGCACCTCGTGCTGCCCGTCGGGCGGCCGGACCACCAGCAGGTCCTGGGCGGCTCCGGCGTCCAGGCGGATCACCTGACCCAGGTCGGTGCCGTCGACGTGCACGGCACGCAGTCCGATCAGCTCGTGGTCGTACCAGGCGTTCGACTCCTCCGAGGTGGTCACGTCGACGACCAGCTCGGTGCCGCGCAGAGCCTCGGCGTCCTCGCGGGTCTGGCAGCCGACGAAGCGCAGCAGCAGCACCCCGCTGTGGTCACGGGCGGCTTCGAGGGTGAGCCGACCGGCCGGCGTGTCGAAGACCGCGCCGGGCACGAACCGCTCACCGGGTGAGTCGGTGCGCACCTCGGCGCTCACCTCACCGCGCAGGCCGTGGGCCCGCCCGATCCGGGCGACGACACGTTGCATGGCCTGGCTCGGGCTCTCAGCGGACCTTGTCGGTGTCGACGATGTCGACCCGCACCGACCCGCCGGTCGACAGCGCGCCGACCACGGTGCGCAGCGCACTGGCGGTGCGGCCGGAGCGGCCGATCACCCGGCCGAGGTCGTCGGGATGCACCCGGACCTCGAGCATCTCGCCGCGGCGCCCGTTCTGGTGCCGCACGACGACGTCGTCCGGGTGCTCGACGATGCCGCGCACGAGGTGCTCGAGCGCCTCCTCGAGCACGCTCAGGCCTCGGCGGCGGGCTCGTCGGCAGCCGGCTTGTCCGCGGGCTCGTCGACTGCAGCCGGCTTCTCGGCAGGCTCGTCGGTCGCCACCGGCTTGTCGATGGGCTCGTCGGCGGCTGCCACCACCGGCTCAGCGGCCTTCGTCGGCTTCTTGGCCCTGGGGGTGGTCGCGCCCTCCGCCGGCTCGAGCGAAGCCTGCTTGCTGGCGGCGTCGAAGATCGCGTTGCGGTCGGCCTTGGGGGCGGCGACGCGCAGGGTGCCCTCGGTGCCGGGCAGTCCCTTGAAGGTCTGCCAGTCGCCGGTGATCTTCAGCAGCGCGGTGACCTGCTCGGTGGGCTGGGCACCCACGCCGAGCCAGTACTGCGCGCGCTCGCGGTCGATCTCGATCAGCGAGGGCTCTTCGGTGGGGTGGTACTTACCGATCTCCTCGATCGCGCGCCCGTCCCGCTTGGTGCGCGAGTCGGCGACGACGATGCGGTAGTACGGGGCGTGGATCTTGCCCAGACGCTTGAGACGGATCTTGACAGCCACGGGGTGGAGCTCCTTGAGTCTTCGGGGAGGTGAGCACGTCGGGCTCCGGTGGGGAACACGCAGCCGTGGCGCTCGGGACACGACCGCGGCGGTGAGAGGGACCGCCGAGACCGGGTACGGCCAGCCATTCTGCCAGATGCCGAGCCGTCCGTCGTCCCGGCCCGAACCTCAGGCCAATGGGGTGCGCCAGGTCAGGCCCGGAAAGCGCGCGAAGCCCTGGTCGCTCGTCACCCAGGTCGCTCCGTGCT
>JAABUN010004034.1_pt1 | contig 21030 bp, 26 predicted proteins | sample 5559311 | NCBI WGS metagenome assembly JAABUN01 (sample SAMN10711877, study PRJNA513370) | rock metagenome | isolation source: Antarctica rocks | place: Antarctica: Victoria Land, Siegfried Peak sud
TCGCGCTCCTTCTATCTATAGTGGACTAATTCTATCCCTCACCCGTCATCCCCGCTATCATGCGCTCTTACAACTCACTCTGTTTTCAACCACCGGAAAGGTCTCAATGACCAAATCCAACTCCAAAACAGCACTCGTCACCGGCGCATCCTCGGGCATTGGTGTCGCCACCGCCCGACAACTATCCCATACTGGATACAACGTGGTCCTTGCCGCCCGCCGCAAAGATCGCCTGGAAGCTATCGCTGCGGAGCTAGGCCCAACGAGCCACGCTATCCCTACGGACATAACCGACCCCAAAGCCTGCGCCGACCTCGTCGAAAAGACAATCGAGCGTTTTGGAGCTGTCGACGTGTTAGTAAACAACGCCGGTATAGGGCTCTACGATTCCATCTCGGACGCGGACCCGGAAGATTGGCGCAAGATGTTCGATGTGAACGTCCTCGGCGTACTCTACGTGACCCAGGCCGCTGTCCGATACATGCTGAAACGTCGCTCAGGACATCTGATCTTCGTCTCCAGCGTCGCCGGTCGCCGTGTACCTCATTCCTATGGAGCCGTCTACTCTTCCACCAAGTACGCCGTCAACGCTATCGCCGAAGGGTTGCGTGGAGACCTGGACGGTCAGGGTGTGCGAGTTACGACCGTGGAACCGGGTCTCACTAGAACAGAGTTCCCTACAGGCTCGTCCTCAGACCCAACCAAATACTATGCGAACAAGAATTACGATCCACTGGAAGCCAAAGATGTGGCCGCCGCCATCACACACGCCGTAACGCTCCCGACCAGCGTGAGTCTGAACGAGATACTGTTGCGACCTTCCAATCAACCTCAGTAGAATGCAGACTTCCCGTGCCGGGGCGCTTCTAAAACGCTAATCGGCGATGCTCCCATTTAGGGAACACCGCCGATTGGGGATTCGCGAATTCTATTCTACTCGTCCTTGCTGATCCAGTACGTGAACAGAAGAGCGCCGCTGAAGGACGTTAGTATTAGTCCGAGAGCGGCGAACAGACGAAGCACGCCTATCGTGTTCGGTTCAAGCAGAGCTAGTGTCTCGATCATTCGCCCTCCGGTACTTTCTGGCCGTTGATTGTGTTGATCTTCTCGCCGTTTTCTTCGACGACCGCTGGGCATCCTTCGTTGACGACCTTCTGCCCCATCGTTACGCAGTTGTAGATCAAATACCCGCCGCCGTTGCCCGCTGGTTTGTGGTCAACCCGGCGAGCCGACTCGCGGGTCGATCCCATGTCGATCATCGTGAGAACCACCGTCACCGCGCAAGCCATGAGCGCGTACTGACTCCACCGGCTAGCGTTGCCCCAGCGGAAACCACCCGCCGTCGCCTTCAAGTAGAGCGTCAATATAAAGAAGCCGACCAGCATCAATCCTATTAGGCCGATGTACTTCCACGGATACATAGCGCCGAGCGGGATCTTGGTCTCTTCGCCGCCCATAAACACTAGTCCGAGCTGCGGAATCAAGTCCGCATCCGACGGTATGATGTTCAGGATCGTGAACAGTGCCATGAAGCCGAGCGAGCCTACCGCTAGCTTTCGCAAGGTCGGCATCGGCGTTATCGCGAAGCTCAGCTTGTGAACGAAGTACGCTGTGGCGGCCATCGTCATCACGGCGATAAGCATGACTAGCACGTTGAAGTGCCAGGCCTGCTCGCCGAGCATGATCGTCTCGAAGGCGTCCGGGGAACTCTCCCGAATACCCTTCAGGTAGCCGTAGCCGATCACGGGCTGCAGGATCAAGAACCCGAAGCCCCAGATCAAGCCAAAGTGACCCATCCAGTCATAGTACTCCCTATCTTCTTGACGAGTCGAGCGCAGATACCGCCAACCGCCCCAGCCCGCGATCAAGAACCCAGCATACGAGAAGTTGCCGACGAACCGGTGCATATTGAGCGGAACCATCGTCTGGTTGAGGAAAGTCCGAGCCACGTCGGTAACCGGGGCCTCGGCTGGCGTGAGCATGTACGAAGCGACCGCGTCGATCATGGTCATAGCCATCAGTCCGAAGAATCCCGCGATGAACCCGAACACGACGTGCAGACTCTTACGATAAGCCAGCTTGTCCCAGACGTTGTACCAGGCGTAGACGATGATGATCTGCCCAAGGAACATGAAAGCCTCGACCAGGAACACCCAGAAGAAAATATTCTGCAAATACGAGAAGAAAACCGGGAACAACGTAACCAACGCCAGCACGAACGTAATTGCCAACGCCGCACCCGACGCGAAAAGCAGAACAACGAAACGAGCTAGATTGCGAGCGAACCGCTCGTAGTGCGGCTGCTTCGTCACGAGCCCGAGGTACTCACTCGTCCCGGCTATAAGAACCGCCCCGATAATGAACGCCGCGAATAGGATATGCGTCTGAACTAGCGACGCGATAACAACGTTTTTGCCAATTACCGGAACCTGGAGATCACCAATCGGCATCCTCTACCCCCTACTGTCCCGGAAAGTTGATGATACGGCTGACGGCCAACAACATGTTCAAGAGCACCGTCACGATGACAAGAACTCCAATAACCGTAGCGAAAGGCCGCTTCATGGGGTTGTAGCTCGGACCTCGGTCCAGCCACGGCAACGCCAACAAAAGAATGATGAAGACCGTCGGTATAGCCACTGCCCCAAAGCTAATGAGCGCGTAGCCAGGGAAGAACATCAGCATCTGCTCGTAGAAGAAGAAGAACCACTCCGGGCGCGGCACATATTCCACCGTAGCCGTGTTCGCGGGCTCGGAGAGCGGCGCGGGCGAGTAGTAAGAAAGGAAAGAACACGCCAGCAACAAGAATGTGGAAACGTACCCATCGTAGAGCACTTGCGTAGGAAAGAAGCCGAGTGTCTCGTCCGGTCGGTCGAAGACATTCTCTTCTGTAATTATCTCTTCTTCAACCGGCTTCGCCTTGCCGGTGGCTGCGTTATAGACCATCTCCGCACCTCTCTTCTAAGACTCTGAAGGCATCATAACAGCGGCTCCGATGCGTCCTCGGTAACATCTCTCACTCACGATCCCGATAATCTCCGTTTTCGTCGTCGCGACGGTCGCCGTTTTCGTAATACTCGTCGTCGCCGAGTTCGAGGCGCGAGTATTCCTCTAGGCGCTGGGTCTCGTGCAGCTTCGCCAGTCGTTCAGTGTATTCAAACTCGCTGCCGAAGACACCGTGTCGGCGCAGGAGGTACAAGTGGGCCCCGATCAGGGGTGCAATAGCCGCCGGTAGGAGCCAGACGTGGATCGCGAAGAAGCGCGAGAGCGTAGCCGGTCCAACGGTATCCCCGCCGAGCAGAAAGTGGATTGTCGCCCCGCCGATCAGCGGCGAGTAAGAGCCGATCTTCATCCCCACGACGCTGGCCCAGAAACCGTCTTGGTCCCAGCGCAAAAGATACCCAGTGAACGCCAACCCGATGACTAGCAAAAGCAGGATCACGCCAACGACCCAGTTGAGCTCGCGGGGAGCCTTGTAGCCACCCGAGAAGAAGACCTGCGCCATGTGCATCCCGACAACGGCCATCAGAAAGTTAGCCGACCAGTAGTGGATGCCTCGGATCAGAATCCCGAAGTAAGCCTCGTCCATTATGTAGGAGACCGAGTTCCAGGCATCGTCCGTGGTTGGCACGTAGTAGAAGAGAAGCAATATACCCGTAAGAAACTGCAAGGCGATCAAGAACAGACACGCGCTCCCGAGTGTGTAGACCCAGGCACCGCGTTTAGGCACGGGCTCATACAGGAAATGCTCCATCTGCGTGACTACCCCGGTGCGGTGTTCCATCCAGTCGACCATGAACTTGCTCGCGTCAACCGCCTGAGACTTCACTCTGCCGATCATGCCGTCTCCTTTTTCACGCTACCACGCATCCTAAACGACGTAGGGTTGCTGTTTGTCTATACCAGGCTCTATGTCGTAGCCGTGCTTGACGTAGAGTTTGCCGTCTTCTTCGATCTTAACCTTCACGTACCTGTACATGCCCCGAGGAGGCGGCCCCCCAACGTAAGCGCCATTGATGTCGTACAGCCCACCGTGGCACGGACAGAGAAACTCGCCATGTCCGTCCGTGTTGATAAGCCACCGTACCGGGCAACCGAGATGAGCGCAAGAGTTGGAGAGCACGTTGATGCTCTTCTTCAGCTCTTCGCGTTCGGCTTTGGAGAAACCACTGCTTTTCTCGTCCATGAACGACGGACGATCCACCTTCGCGATATCGCCGGACTGCTCGTCGATCTCACTCTTCCAGGATAGCCACACCGCGTTCTTGAGCGTGAATTCCTCTGTGGAGCGCGGCTCATCGGGGAATTGCTCTTGAATCTTCGGATCGCCGTAGGTCTGGTCTATTGGAAACTCTATCTCGAATGGCGCAGGCTCGTTCTTCGGGATATCCGAGACCGAGGCAACCTCTTGCCAGCCTTCGTCGATATCTGATTGACCGAGCACATCGGTCTTGATGATGGGACTCAACACGAACGCCACTGGCGGGATCGTAAGTATCGCCCCGACAACCGTACCCAGCAGACCAAACCCAAGAAAGTCGCTGCGGGTAATGGGGTCTTTCTGTAGCTCCGTCAATTCCTCGCCCCTTCTAACTCTTCCCGATGCTTCCTATCCACGTTTTGCTACTTCCCAAAGCTGTCTGGCGGCTTGCTGCCCTCAACCGTGTAGTCCGGCTGATTATATACCGTGTACGGCACCCTAGAGTTGGACTTCATAAGGCCCATGCTCATTGCCGTAGTCGCCGCCAAAACTCCCAAGGACAACAACACTACTCTGTAAAGAGTACCTGGACTTCCGTACCGAAAACGTAAGCGACCACGCATATAGGTAATAAAAGCTCCCAGCGTCGCCAGAGCCATTATCAGTATCGCGATGTAGCGCAGGTAGAAAAACGGCGACTCATAAGGCACGCTCGCGAACGGTGAGATCGAGTACAGACCCGCCACCGCCGCCAGCAGTCCGAAGAACCGAATCGGCACTCGACCGCCCCTGTCCGGGTGACGCCCGGCCCCCATGTACATCGCGGCGTTAGCCAACACGAACATCAGGACCACGAACAACAGGTTGAGGTAGAGAAGATTCGAGGTAGCGCCTGATGTTAGCCGATCATAAGATCCCGTATTGCTGGGGTTGATCGGATTCTCCGGCTGCGCGAGCTTCATGGAGTAAGCGATAAAGAAGCCGATCACCGGCTGCACCAACAAGAATCCCGTACCCCACGTAAGACCGACCGAAGTACTCCAATCGTAGTAGGACTTGTCCTCCGGGGACTTGGAGCGGATGTACATAAAAGCCGCCCAAGCCGCGATAGCGAACGCGGGCCATGATAGGTTGGCGAACGTGCGGTGAAGCACCATCTCCACAAACATCGGATTAAAGATCCCCTGAGCGGCCACGGCGAAACTCGTAACGTTCTCGTTCGAGATCGGAGAAGCGTTCGGACCGCCGCCGGTGGTCATATAAGTGTCGATGCCGGTCATAATGAGCATCCAGATCCAGATAAAGAACCCCATCGTGAAACCGAGCGCGATGTGTCGTTTCTTGTTCAGAACACTGTAGCGATCCCATTTGTAATAGTACGAATACATCCCCGACAGCGCGAGTACCATCGAGGCCATCGCTACCGCCAGGAAGAGGAAGAAGTGTGTGAACAGCGAGGTCGTCACCCTCGGGTAAAACCCGACCAGCAACACTAAAAACAGCACCGCGAACGTCGCCCCGGTGCTGAAGGTCAGGACGTTGAAGCGGGCCATCGAGTGCGCGAGCCGGTCCATCCTCGGGCTGCCCGTGCGGGCGCCCCATGCCTGCAGGACCGGCGCGGCAATGGCGAACCCCACGAACAACTCCGCGAAGAACATGTGCGCGAGCATCGTAATACCCGTGAACGCCCGCGCCCCGCCCGGAAAACTAAAGTCTTCGAGGATTGGCACTTGGGCCAGGATGTACACTGCTAGTTCCGGTATCTGATATGTAATAGTCGGCACGGTCTAAATACTCCCTCTAATTCTCTTTGGAAGCTTCGCTGGTCTTGGCTTCGGGCTGTTGACGCTCCCGAGGATTCCCGTTCTCTCCATCCTCGTTGCGGCGCGTCCGGTGAAGTAACGCCTGATGCACGGCTCGCGGCTCCAAGCGTTGGTCCACGATGTAATACATGGCATCGTTTCTCTGCAGCACCTCTCTTATAGGACGCAACAAAGCGCGTTCGCTGGTGTTGGCGAAGACTAGAACCTTGCCGAACTCGAACGCCTCGTTCCAGGTTCCGGCCTCCTCTCGCGGCGCTTCCATCTCGGTGAGGATCGGGGATACGCCGACTCGCGTGAAAGAACCCGCAACCAGGATTGCCGCCAGGGAGATAAAAACCATAAAGGTCGGGATTCCGATGGACGGTACGATGATAGCGAAGAAGATACCCAGCAGGACGAAAGAGATGGCGAAACCTATAGGCACTTCGAGGCCGCGGCGATCATCCGGGACTGTTATGTACCGGGTGCCTTCGGGGAACGGTTCCGGCTCGGCCATGTCCCGACGCTTGAGGATAACCGTTAGGTCGTCGTTGCCAACGCCCAAGGCCCGTATCTCGGTGACAGCCCGGTTCAGTTCGACACCGTCCGGGATCACACCTATCACGGTGTATTCCGGGTCGCGCTCCGCTTCCCGCCGGTTTTCTTCCAAACCCTACCTCCACGGATTACCGTTTAGCCATTCTCTAAGCACAACAGCATACAGTTTTGTATGCGCCTCATCCACAACGCTCGACTTCAGACTCTGCGAGCATCATACTGCATCAACGCGGACATCTCCGCTGTGAAAGCAGCACCACCTCGCTTGGCGCATTCGAGTAGACTTCAACGAATGGATACTCGCGAGCAAAAAGCCGAGAAATTCGGCGAGAACCTGGATTCGGACTACCAGGAGCCCGGCCTCGGAGCCTGGCTCAAGCGCAATGTCTGGCTTTTGACGCGGCTTTTCATGGTCATGGTCTTTACCTTTGGAGCTTCGACGACGGCGGCCAACTTCTCGTACGGCCTCGAAAGCAAGCCCGTGGATCTCACGGTCGACCAGCTAAAACGAGGTGAGCTTCCGAAAGGAACCGAGATAGGCGACTACGTGCGCATAAAGGGAACCGCGACACCGGATTTCGAGTCTTTGCAGGGAAAACCTATTGGTACGGAGGATTCTCAGGTAGCAGTCGCGTCCCGGTACAGTGCTTCGTACTTCTACTTTGGGCTGGAAGAGACCGGCGATAGTCTCCTAGTTCAGACAGCGCAGGGGTTGCCTGCTCCGGATCAAAGCGGCAAGAGCGTGGTTTGGGAGGGCAAGATCTCAACGGTCGGCGAGGTCATCTTCCACGACACCACCCAAGCTGGCCTCAAGTCCGCAAAGCTCCCCACAGCCTCAAACGTCCCCATTATAGAGACCGGTGACACCCCAGAGTACTACCGGCAGATTTTTCCAGCTTACTCAGCCATTATCGCTCTGTGGATTCTCTCTATAGCCTGGTTGCTCTGGAAGAAGAATAAACCCTTCCTCGGTGTCTAGCGGACCAGTAGTCAGAACGGTTCTCGGGTACCGGTAATCCAAAAGTATCTTGCAAAAGCGTTTATATCTCCAGCAACCAGGGTAATGTCGCCCGGTACGTGGTTGTGGCTTCTGTTATATTTTTGGAAGCCCTTGATAGGTAATCTCGGAAAGAAACAGGAGGTGAGTAAACCATAGGCAGTATTTTAGCTCTTATAGTTATAGGGCTTGTAGCGGGTATTTTGGCGAAGGTCGCCATGCCGGGGCCGGACCCCGGAGGTTTTATCGGCACGATCTTGATCGGCATAGCTGGCGCGTTCGTCGGCGGTTATGTGGTTAAGCTCGTCACTGGCAACCCTGTGGTGAAGGACATTAGCTTGGGGTCTATCCTCACGGCCACGGTGGGAGCCGTTTTGTTGCTCGTTATCTATCGTTTCATTACCCGGCGAGCGGCGTAGGAAAAGTTCATGCAAGCCAGGAAAACGGACAAGAAGGAGAATTCATGACGGAGCAGAAGAGCCAGCAGAGCAGCAGCGGCAACAACCCGTTGCAGACCGAGAAAGGCAACACCACCATCCAGAACGCGGTGGTCTCCAAGATCGCCGGTATCGCCTCTCAAGAGGTCGAGGGCATCCGGATGGGTGGCGGCGGCTCGCAGGCCGTCAGCGGTCTTCTCGGCAGCATCACCGGTGGCAGCGGTGGCGGTGGCGGCCAGACTCAGGGTGTTTCGGTCGAAGTAGGCGAGGAAGAAACCGCTATCGACCTCACGCTGACCGCCGAGTACGGCAAGTCGATACCTCAAATCACGGAGGCTGTACGTCGCAACGTCATCAACCGCGTCGAGAATCTCGTGGGCTTGAGCGTCAATGAGGTCAACATCGTCGTCAGCAACATCTACTTCCCGCAGCAGGAGGCCGAGCAGCAGCGTCAGAAGGAGTTGCAGCAGCAGGAGAAAGAGAACCAGCAGTAAGATCGACAGTAGCGCGTCCGGTCTTCAGGCCGGACGCGAACTAGAGGGTGGGTTGAGCTTTTGGCAGAAGACATTCAATTAGCGAGGGCTGCCGCGAAAGCGGCCCTCGCCACAGAGGGCATCTACTCGATGGGAGCCGGACGTTTCGCGGAAGTAGCGACCTACGAGGGTAGTGAGAAAGTCTCAGGGGTCGCGGTTCGACCGGATGAGATCGAAGTTCACGTGGTAGCTCGTTTCCCGCTGCCAAAGCCAATCCCCCAGATAGCCGATGACTTGCGTCGGCGCGTCAGGCTGGAAACCGGGGGACGAAAGACCTCCATAATCTTTACGGACTTGGAGGTGGCGCAAGATGAGAATCTTTAATCGGCTCATCATGATCCTGCTCCTAATAGGATTGGCTCTGCTGGGTGTGTTCGCAGTGGTCTACAGCTTCGAACTTCTTGGTTACAAGCTGGCGAATTTGCCGGTCGGCCCCGTCGGAGACAGCGTTAGCGGATTCGTCAACAGCATAGAGAGCAGTCCCGGCCCCCTCACCATAGCGATATTGGCGCTTGTGGCGATTTTGGGGTTGGTGTTGCTAATTATGGAGTTGAAGCCGCGTACCCCACGCAAGGTAAAGATGCAGGAGGGGACATACATGAAGCGGGATGTGGTCGAGAAAGAAGTTTCTGCCGCCGCTGATTCGACTCCCAACATCCTGGATTCATCGACTAAGGTTAAGGCCCGACGCAAGCCCGGCGCGGAGGTAAAGCTGGACGCTAACATCCGGCGGGGCGAGGATCAGAAACAGATACAGTCCGACCTGCGGAAGAGGATTGAGGATCGGCTCTCAAGCAGTGGAGCACCGGTGAGCAAGCTCAAAATCCGGATGATCGAATCCGACCCGCGAGAGACAAAGACGAGGGTGCAATGAACGGCTTCAACCGCTTTATCATGTTGCTCATAGCGATTTTGATGATCGTGATTCCAGTGTTCTTCTTGCTGGTGGGCTTTGGTGTGATCGCGTCGAGTGTGGTAAGCAACTACGTTAACTACGATGCCGCTGTGCAGGGTCTTAGCAGCCTCTCGACTTCGAGCGTTACGCAAGGAGCCCGCATCATCATCGCCATTATCGGTGTGCTAATAGTCCTGATCGCACTTTACCTGCTCTTGAAGGAACTCACTTTCGGCAGCAGCGTAGCCCGCGACACGACCATCGACGAGACACCCGGCCAGGAGACTAGATTGACCGCGAAAGCCGTCAAATCCCTCTCCGAGAACGCGGCTCGGGAAGCCGGTGCGGTATCGCCATCAGTCTCGCTAGCCTCCGACGGAAAACCGTACAGTGTTTTCTGCGATGTCAAAGCTGGGGAGAATAGCAACTACACCGAACTCGCGACCCAGGTCCGGGAGAACATACGGAATGCTCTCGGAAGTCAGAAAGTGTCCTACGAAGAAGTGCAAGTGACCGTCCTGGGAAGAGCGTAGTAAACGAATTCGACGAAAGGAAGACGTATGGCAACTTGGACTAACAAACAGTGGGGAGCTTTGATCGGGGGGCTGATCGTCTTTCTTATAGCTCTTATAGGTCTCGGCGCGACGGCTCTGGTCGTACTCGTGGCGGTGCTCGGCTACTTTGTGGGCATGTTCCTGGACGGGGAAATATCAGCGGAAGATATCCAGGCGAGAGCCCAGGGTCGGCGGAACGGTATGTAGGATTACTTCACTCCCTACCAAACTGCTTGTAAAATCAATGTCACTGTTAGGTAACTAGGAAAGAGGAGGATTATGGAAACCTTTCTACTTTGGATTGGTGTCTTAGGCTTCGTGGCGGCTACGGCGTACTTCATCTACCTAAGCTCCCAAGCTCCACAAGGCAACCGGGCGTTCCACGTTATTACGGCAGTCATCACCGGTACGGCGGCGTTCTCGTACCTGATGATGGCTACCGGCGCAGGTCTTGTGGAATTGCTGGACGGTCGCAGCTTCTACTACTTCCGGTACATAGACTGGCTTATAACGACACCACTGTTGCTGCTCGACTTGGCCCTTCTAGCTCTCGCTAGCTGGCGCAGGAGCCTCGGTCTCCTGATGACGCTCATCGTGCTGGACGTGGTGATGATCCTGACGGGTCTTCTGGCGGGATCCAGGATCTCTGGTTTCGGTCGCGGCTTCTGGTTCGTCGTCAGCACCATAGCGATGATTGCGGTCCTCTATCTGGTCTACACGAAGCTCTTCGCGGCGGCATCCAGCCAGTCGGCTTCCGTCAGCAGCTTGTTCGGCACGCTGGCGATACTGACCCTGGTACTGTGGTCTTTGTATCCGATAGTTTGGCTGCTTGGTACCGAAGGCTTCACGGCGGTTGGGGCTGGCACCGAAGTGCTACTGTTCCTGATCCTGGACTTCCTGGCGAAGATCGGGTTCGGTTACCTACTCCTGACCAACCGGGAAGCTCTCTCCGACGCAGGTAGTGGCGGTCAGCAGGCCCAGTCAAGCCGGGTTCAGTAGAGCTACGGACCTTTAGCAACACAGCTTCGCACTACGGCGGGCCCTACGGGGTCCGCTTTTTATTGCCCAATAACCGTAGAAATACATGGACAAGTGGCTTCTGGTGCGTTAGGTTTGATCGATGGATTTGGAGAGAAACAATTCCACAGGGGGTTTCGACACCTCAAGGATACGACGCAAGCGTAAGCGGCTGCTCTTGGTAGCGGCCGCGATCCTCGTACCAGTCCTCATCTACGTTATAGCGACTGCCGTAAGCTCGAATGCCTCGGACGATCCTAACCGTTCGAATGCAAATTCTGAAGCGTCTAACGAAGGCGGAGACAAACCGTCCGCCTCGGCGGAGAGCACCGAGTCCAAAGAAAAGAAAGCCCAAGAAAAACGGGCTGAAAGAGACAAGTACAAACGAACCGCGCCTATCCCGCCCCCCAAAGATACCTGCGACGACCTGCGGGTTCTCGTGGACCACGAGCACAGTTTGCCGCCGGACTACGCTCCTGCGGATCTGGTAGCGCTTGAGAGTTACGGGATACCCACTCTGGATGCGGGACCGTTGCTCCGACGCAAGGCAGTTCGGCAGCTAGATCGTCTTATGGCCGCCGCTGCCGCAGACGAGGAAGAGTTGATCGTCGCTTCAGCATTCCGAACCTATGCGGAGCAACAAGAGACTTTCTCCCAATTCACCAACGTCTACGGAGATGAAACGGACACTGTCAGCGCACCAGCGGGCCAGAGCCAGCATCAACTAGGCACAGCGGTTGATTTCACCAACTCCGCCGCCGAATACCGTCTTTGGTGGCCGTTCGGTGACACTACCGGTAGCACTTGGCTACTCGAAAACGCCCCGGACTACGGCTTCGTACTGGCCTATCCTGACGGCAAGGAGGCTGAGACCGGCTACCAGTGGGAGCCTTGGCACTACCGATACGTCGGGATCAAGAACGCCGAGCGGATCTCCAAAGAGAACTTCACCCTGCAAGAATTCTTAGTCCGTGAAGGCGTGCGTCCCAAGTGCTGACGCAGAGAGAGCTTCAGCGAGCAGTTCTGACCTGACCCGGTGAGAGCAGCCCTAGAGAGCGCGCATACTGGCTCAAGAGTTCGTCCATCCTACACGCCGAGTAGTTTAGCGAAGAGCAGCAAGTCGTCGCGCAGCAGGCGCGGTGTAAGATAGTGCTCTCGGACGTGCTCCTTGCCATGACGGCCCATCTCGGCGGCGTACTCCGGGTCCATCAAGATCTTCGAGCAGGCTGCGGCGGCTTCGGGGATTCCATCGACGAGGATGCCTCCGCCCGCCGTAACTTGCATTGGGATGCCCCCCACTCTACCGGCCACCGTAGGCCGGGCCTTCCACAGAGCCTCGGTTACCACAAGCCCGAATCCTTCGCGAATGGACTTCTGGATCACGACATCCGCTATGGACTGAAATGCGTTTACCTCTATCGCCCCAACGTTGGTCAGGTTCGAGAATAGGAAGATATCCTGGTCTCCAGCGGCGTACTTCACGGTCTTGTACCAGAAATCCCAGCCCTCTGGATCGTCGTGGGCCATTGAGCCGATCAAGACGAGCTGAACCTCCGGCACGTCTTCCTTCACTCGGCGGTAGACATCTATAACCCCGAGAGGATCTTTCCAGGGATCGAACCGTGAGACCTGGACGAGGAATGGCCGGGTAGTGTCTACGCCGAACTGGTCCACGATGTACCGGGCGTCACTGGGCGAGAGAGCCATGTTCTTGGGGCTCAACGGGTCGATGGCGGGTGGGATCAGGGCCAGATTCGGAAGGTCCATATCCGGCGGTGTGTACTGTTGCATGGTGTAGATCTGCGCGTCGTAATCCTTGATATACGGCGCTAGATAGTCCAAGACCTGACGGTTCGGGGTCGAAGTGTCGATGTGACAGCGCCAGATCCACTTGGTCTCCGGCGAAAGTCCACCGCTGAACTCCTTGAGCAACGCTGGCTGGGGATCGTGGATAAACATAAGATCCCACTCGTTCCCGGAGTCGACCAGCGCCTCCGCAGACCTCTGGTTGTAATCCTCATACACTGCCCGTCCTTCGACGGTAAAGTCATAATCCGCACCCTGGAGAGCGTTGTGAAAGCCTTTGGTCACATCGAAGAAAGGCTCCGCACCGTACATCACACCCCAATCGGCTTCCAGCCCGACATCGCGCATCAGAGGGACCAGAGTGTAAAGAATCTCTGCCACACCGCCCCCAAAAGCGGTGGCGTTTACGTGCAGAACCCGCGCTCCCTTCAGACGCTCGGCGAGATCGTGGATCTCCTCGAACAGGTCACGCCGTATGATGCTCCGGTAGTCCGCGATGGATTTGGTGCCAGGGTTTACGAGCTGTAGCACGGGCTTCCTCTTGACTTTTATAGGGTTTTCAAACACGCATAACTGTATACAACCGATTCAATTAACGCAAGTTGCGTGGTTTTTCTTACGGGTTATACGAGTGGAGAAACGCGGCGGATCATCTTGAGACTCGTCCCCGAGTCACCAGATTCAAGGGCGACTTCGTCTACCAGGTTCCGGATAACGTCTAGCCCGAAACCGCCTAGCTCGTCCGGATGGATATTTGGGTTTTCGACATCGAATCCATTGCCCGCGTCGACGACAATGATCTCGACCTCCGAAGGACGGGCACGATACTCGATCCTGATAGTATCGACACGAGCGTGGCGGATAGCGTTCGTTATGGCTTCGGTAATGGCGAGCTTCAAGTCGTAGATGTCTTCGGAACCGAAACCCGCGATCTGACCCATCTGAGTCACGACCAGGCGTCCAAGCAGCACATACTCAGAACTGCTAGGAATCTCCAGGGTTATCGGGTCTGAAACTACGGTTTCTTCTTTCTCCAAGTTTTCGGTTGTCTCGTGTCTCATCTAGCTTCTTTCAACTCGGATCCTCTTTGTGTGCAATCTCATATTACCCGAGAGCGTCGTTGACTAACCCATTTTATGTATGAAGCTGAGACATCGCCTATCTATGGCTTGTCCGGCGATGTCTCCGATGGGCGTGCGCCGGGCTTCAAGTCCTCGGGTAGATCCGGGATGTCTTCCACGGGGTCCATTGGTTTCGGTTCTACTTTCGCACCCCGGCCCATCGTCTGCTCGTACAGATCGGAGCCATCGGAGCCTGTCGTGGTTGACTGGCTGGAGGACTTGGACGAGCCGTTCGGGGTCGACATATAAGGGCTCAACAGGTCCATTGGTATCGGCAACACTATGGTGGAGTTTTGGTTCACGGCGATCTCGTTCATGGTCTGGAAGAGCCGCAGTTGAAGGGCTGCGGGGCTGTCCAGGCGGTCGGCGGCCTGTCGCAGGCGGTCGGAGGCTTGGTACTCGCCCTCGGCGGCGATGATCTTGGAGCGCCGCTCGCGCTCACTCTCAGCCTGACGAGCCATCGCTCGCTGCATTTGCTGCGGTATCTCGACATCCTTGACTTCGACTACGCTTACCTTGATACCCCACGGATCGGTCTGCTCGTCGATGAGGCTCTGCAACTGCTCGTTGATTGCGTCGCGGTTGGTGAGTAGATCGTCGAGGTCTTTTTGGCCGAGGACACTTCGGAGAGTGGTCTGGGAGATCTGGCTGGTCGCCAACACATAGTTCTCGACCTCTATGACGGCGCGGTTGGGATCCAGAACCCGGAAGTACACAACGGCATTCACGCGGGCCGGAACGTTGTCGCGGGTGATAACGTCCTGCGGCGGCACGTCCATTGTTACGGTACGGAGATCTATCTTGACCATCTTGTCTCGAACCGGAACCAACAGGAAGAGACCCGGTCCCTTCGCCTGGCCCTGCACCCGACCGAAACTAAAGATGACCCCACGCTCGTACTCGTTGACCACTTTGATCGCACTGAGCAGAAAAGAGACCACCAGTATCACCAACCCAAAGATCAGGATGGCACCGAAGCCCAACGCAGTAGCCTGCAATAAAGCGAAACTCAAGATAACGCTCCTCCTCTCGGCCCCAGCAAGACTTAACGCGGTGCCTGTAATATCCGATTAAACGAGGTTTCAAATAAACCCCGCCGTATAAGCTCCTCAATTCCTAAACCAGAGTATACAGCCCATATAAAAAATGGGAGACACCCAACCCGAAACAAGAGTTTTCTGATGACGGACATCGTCGGATCTACCAACGTTTGAAGAGTGAAGAGAGGATAAGATCGACGTTGACGAGCACGAAGGCCAGGGATATGAAGGGCAGTGCGGGCAGTGGTCTTTCGAGGAGTAGACTTGTGGTCATGGCGAGGAGAGTTCCGGCGCAGACAGCGATGGTCGTTGGAATGTGTCGGAGGTTCAGCAGGCGGCTCATAGTGATAAAGAGGGCCAGGAAGATGAAGTCGCTGATCCCGATGGCGAATCCTAAAGCTTGACCGAAAGTCGGGAAGATCACGAGCAAGAAATCCAGGGCCGGGGCGCTCTTCTCGACCATCGCCTTTGTTGGTCCGGCAAAAACGGAGAAGAGGTCCGTGGCCGTAGCGACAACGGCTATCAAGAGTGCTATCGCAGGAGACGTGACGTGCCGAGCCAGGGAGATCCCAAGAGCCGCAGCAGCCGATATCCTGAGAATGTTGGAGACAAAAAGAGCGAGTAACGGGACGATGGCCCACCCACCCGACAGAACGTCGGGACGAGCGAGGATCGCAGACAGCCCACCGAGCACAGCGGCGACGGCCCCGAAACCGAGAAGCCAGGGAGTGGCTATGGCATTGACAAGCGATGGAAAACCAAAGAGAAGTGCGCCGGTCGCAAGCACTGAGATGACGAAGGCTAATATCTGCGCCGTGTACGAGAATCCTACCCCGACCAAGGGCGCTACGAAGACAAAAAGCAGGAGTAACACTGCGCCGAAGATCGTTATCCCGACCGCTCGGCGAGGAATACTCAGGAGGCCCACGCGGTATCTCTGAGCGCCAGAAACGCCCGCCAGAAGTTTCGTTTCGCGTCCTCGTCCGAGAGAGCCGGGGCGAGAGATGGTAGCCGCAGGCCGGAGACCGAAGCCGTCCACGAGAACCATTCACCCTCACGAGCATCCGAGAAATGGTTTCGGACCAGTGAGTATCCCAGGTCGTCGATGGTTTGGGAGGCTTCCGGTCCCACGGCCACGAGTGCTGCGGGCTCGAAGGCCAGTAACTCTTCCAAGAGGTGGCCGGATCCGCTCCAGGTGACGTAAGCTTGCGAGAGGTTCACGGTCTCCAGGCTTCGTGCGAGGGCTTGTATAAGGCGCGGCCCGACCGGCGGTTCCACGGCCAAAACAATACCGTAAGATGGATCCCCGAGAGGTTCTGGTAGTCCAGCTTGTTTTATGAGACGGCAGATACGGGCGACTTCGTGGGTCGTTTTAGCTTGATAGTCACTCGCCGCGTCTCGCGTTTTAGTTGGTTTCACGGCGAACGTGGAAGACTCGTTGGATAGTTGTGATCAAGGCTCCCGCCGCTACGAGGATCATACCGACCGTCAAAAACCCGGAGATGGCCGAGAGTGAGAGGATCACGACTCTCCCTGCCCGCTCCAAAATTCCGACTTCGCAATCGACATCCAACCCTTCGGCCCGAGCCCGCGTATAAGATGTCAGCAGAGAGAAAGTCATGGCCGCAGCCGCCAGCAGAACCTCGTAAGGCCGGGCTTCGCTCGCGTAATAGAAAAGTATCCCCGCGAAGACCGCAGATTCCGAGAAGCGATCCACAGTAGAATCCAGAAACGCACCGAACCGACTCATACGGTTCGACTCACGAGCGACCGCGCCATCCAAAGCGTCGAAGAGACCAGCCACCAACATCACAGCTCCCGCGAACCTTATATTTCCGAGAGCGAAGAGAACCGCCGCGCCAACAGCGAGTGTCCAGCCCAGCATAGTTAGCGTATCAGGCCGGACCCGCATAGCCGTAAGCCCCCGGACTAGCGGATTGAGAAGTTGCCTTAGAGAATCCTTGTGCAAGAGGGATTTTCGATGCGGCAGCGTCATTTGACTACTTCTTCTCGGGCTTCGCACTCTGAGGCTTGTCTTTGGTCTGGGTGCTGGCCTTTCCGGAGCCTCCGTTAGACTGTTCGGAGTGCTCGTTCGCGGTGGCGTCAATGCTCGCTCGCGCTTCGGTGGCTGGCTCGACAAACGGTTTCCGCCAGTTCTCGAAAAGCAGGGTGCCGCGCAGGTATCTAAACGTCGAAGAGATTATGGCGACTGTGGGAACGGCAAATATGGCGCCGACCACGCCATAAAGAGCCGTCGCCGCGAGGGTCGCGAAGAGAACCCATAACGGGTGAACCCCGACCGAGTCTCCCATGAGTTTAGGTACCAGCAGATTCCCTTCGACCTGCTGCGCCACCAGGAAGAGACCTGCGACGATCAGGGCAGTAGATATTCCATCCCCCGCGAACAACGCTATAACGACCGCCGGAACCGCACCCAAAAACGCGCCGAGAACCGGGATGATCTCCGTCAGACCGACCCACAGACCTATCGTCAGGGCGTACTGTCCAATGGCGAAGTAGCCGATAGCCCAGCCTACGACACCCATGATCGCGCAGAGCGTAAGCTGCGCCCGGACGTATTTGCCCAGACTCGTCTCAACCACATGGAACAACTCCACAGCCTGATCCCGCACCGTATCCGGGATCGTGTCCAGAAGAGCCCGCGTGATCCTCTCTCGGTCCAACAAAAGATAGATGGAGACAATGACCATCAGTAGAAGGTTCAACAATGTCCCGAAGACACCAAATACCCCACCAATAAATCCTAGGGCGACGTTCAAAGCTTGTCCCGCCGAAGGAGCATTGTCTCGCACGAGTTGCGTGAGAGCCTGCTGGTCTACGGAGGCCACATACTCACCAACGTAGGGAATGTTCCGAGCGCGGTCCACTACGACGGTAGCCGCCTTCACGAGATCCTGAGGGTTCTGGACGATGCTCTGCACCTGCCCCACCGCCGGTACTATGACCACCAGAAGCGCCGCTGTGAGAGCGAGACCGAGCACCAAAAATAGCCCCACTACCGCCACTACCCTCGGCACCCGCCGCTGTTCCAATCGGCGCACCAGGGGATTCAAGACGTAAGCCAGCACCGCCGCCGTCAGGAACGTGATGAGGACACCCCCAATCTCACGCACGAAGACAACGAGCAGCACGGCTCCGACTGCAAGCATCAGATACTGAAAATACGTGGAAACAACGAGCTTCTTGGTGGTCACCTGTGACTCCGAACAATGTTGTCACCGTGATAGGAGTCCGCTGGCCCTGGCACCGTTGCTAATACGTGCGAATTCGCTTCTATGGCCGAGGTGAGCACATTTCAAAGTTTACACTCTCCCCCGTGCTCTGTATAATCTTGCCCCGGTATGAGAGGCAACCAACCACAGAGGACACAACATATTGAGTCAGGCCAAGCTCGCAGGGCGGAGTCTCGACCTTCACGCTACGCCCGCGAAACGGCTCCCAAGTACGAGATCAACCTAGACGGTATCTCGTCCGGCGGAAATAGTCGCCAACCCCCGACCAGAAAGCGCGAGACTGGCGGCACTAAGTCCAACACGTACCAGCGGCGGCGGGTGATGGCGGTGTGCCTCTTGATCCTGGGTCTTATAGCTCTGGTCTTCGCAGTTTTCGCCCAGACATCGGTCGCGACGGACGGCGAGCTGGCTATCGACCCGAACAGCGCCGCGCCGGATGCCACGCTGGCGACGGCCTCCGAAAACAATATTTCTACCCCAATACGCCCGGTGGACATCACAGCACTTGGCTACCATCCTGAAGGCGATAGCCTCATAGAACTAGCCCCCCGAGGCGAGAACCTGTCCGACACTCCGCTTTTGGACATGTTCGGCGGCGGTGAGACAGCCGAGAGGATTCAGTACTACATGATGGACCCGGCGGAGCGAACCGGCCCCCGCGCCGGAGCCCTGGACGTGGGAGCGGAAGCCGGAACCACCGTCTACGCACCCATAAGCGGCACGATAACCGCCATCCGCCCGGACCCGGCTATCGGCGGCGCGAACACGGTGGAGATAAAGTCCTCCGAAAACCCGAATCTGCGGGTCTCGGTTTCTCTCGTCCGTGACATCACAGAGGACACCGGTGTTGATACCAACGTTACTGCAGGCATGACCGATCTTGGAACCGTGTCGGACTCCGCCAAGTCTCTGCAACCGCAACTCGCCTCATACACAACCGGCGCGGGGAACCACGTCACACTCCAAGCCACGAAAGTCAACTGATATCCGCGGCTTCGAGCCGCGCCGAAGATCACCCCGGCACATGATAGGCGAAGCATGATCTACGTTCTACAATCCAATCCGGTTCTGGCGATAGCTCTCTTCCTGGGCTTCATAATAGGGGTCGCGTTTCACGAGGCGGCCCACGCTTTCTCAGCCTATTACCTGGGCGACGAAACGCCCTATCGAGCCGGTCGCATCACCCTTAACCCACTCGTTCATCTGGACTTGCTGGGTACCATCATGTTCCTGGCCGCGGGCTTTGGTTGGGGCTCGACTCCCGTAACGCCCTCGAACCTCCGGGGCGGCGTGTGGGGACCGGTCGCCGTAGCCGCCGCCGGACCCGCCACCAACTTCGCGATACTGCTAGTCTGCGCCGGTCTGGCGATGGTTCCATCCCTCGACATAACCGTCTCGAACTCGCTCGGCGCGATCGTGGTGTTCGGAGTGGCGCTTGTCAACGCCCTGTTATTTGTGCTCAACCTGATCCCGATTCCACCACTCGACGGCGCGAAGATACTGTACCCGTTTCTTCCCCGCTCCCTCGACGGCTTCGTGGATTTCATGAACGAATACGGCCCTTACATCTTCCTTGGGCTCGTCGTCATCACCTTCCTGCCTGGCCTCCCAAGCCCATTCTCCGTACTCCGAATACTTATAACACCACTGCTCTACCTGCTCGGAATAACGAGCTAAAACAACACCGAACACGTAAAAGGGGCCGCTAGATGCTCGCGGGGAGGGGGGAGAATCCGCGAGCCAAGCTGCCCCTAAGACATTCTACCTCAATAAGCCTCTCTCCTAACCTAAACTTCAGGTACAAGGTTAGAGAGGATCAGGCTTTCCGCTCCTTAATTGGGAGGAATACAGAGAAAGTGCTACCGGTATTAGGTTGGCTGTTTACTTGGATTCTACCTCCAAGGTGATGGGTGATTTCGTCGGCCAGGGCGAGTCCGAGGCCGGTGCCGTCGGCTCTGGAGGAGCCCTGGGCTCGGTAGAATCGCTCGAAGATGTGGGGTTGTTCGGCAGCGGGTATTCCGCAGCCTTCGTCGGAGATCGATACGACGGCGTGGCCGTTCTCACGGTGCAGGTCGATATCCACTGGCGAGTCGGGGGCGGAGTATTTGATCGCATTGTCCACCAGGATCGTGATCGCCCGGTGTAGCTGGTTCGGGTCGGTCTCGATGAGTGGTACGTCTTCCTCGGCCTGGAGGTTGATCGGACGCCCAGTGAATCCGAAGTCTCGCCGGATCTCGTGCAATATCTCTTCGAGGTCGACTTCCTGTAAAGTAAAGGTGACGGCGTTGGCGTCGAGGCGGCTGAGATCCAGGAGCGTCTTGGCGAGACTCTGCAGCCGCTCGGTAGCAGCCCGCATATCCTCCATGAACATTTCACGGTTCTCTTCGTCCTCCTCCTCTTCGAGCATCTCCAGGTTGCCTGAGAGAGCGAAGAGCGGGGTCTTCAACTCATGCGAGGCGTTGGCGATGAACTCGGCTTTCGTTCGCTCCACACGGCTCTCTTCCGTGACATCGCGCAGGATCGCCAGTGCGCCCTCTTCGAGGGGGGCTGCCCGGATCTCGATGATGCGATCCCCGGACGCAGCTCGGGGCTCGGTGATGGGACCAGCGTATCGAGTCTTCGCCAGGACTTCCTGAAGGTGATTGTGGAATTCGCGGTCAGAGGATTCGAGCATCTCACGGGCGCGAGGATTCAGGAAGATAGCGTTCAGTTCCCGGTCCACGCCAACGACCGCGTCCGTCATGCCGTCGAGGATGGCGCGTCCACGTTCTTTCTCCTGCTCCACCTGACTAAAAGCTTCCTTCAGGGAGGCGGC
>JAABUN010004035.1_pt1 | contig 21027 bp, 22 predicted proteins | sample 5559311 | NCBI WGS metagenome assembly JAABUN01 (sample SAMN10711877, study PRJNA513370) | rock metagenome | isolation source: Antarctica rocks | place: Antarctica: Victoria Land, Siegfried Peak sud
ACGGCCCGGCGGCGGGTCGAGGGTGCGGTCACCCGGGCCGAGGCGTGGATCGCCCAGCAGCGGTGACGGCTCCCGAGCAGCGATGACGGCGTCAGGCGTTGTCGACGGCGCCGCCGAGGCCCCGCTCTGTTGCGCCGGGGTCCCATGGGGTCGGGCGGACCGGCCGGGGTCCCATGGGGTCGGGCGGACCGGCCGGGGTCCCATGGGGTCGGGCGGACCCGGGCCGAGGCGTGGATCGCCCAGCAGCGGTGACGGCTCCCGAGCAGCGATGACGGCGTCAGGCAGCTCGCGGTGGCTCATCGTCGGAGTGGTGCTGCCGCGGGCGTAGCCACGGGCCACCAGGGCGGCCAGGACGGCCCGGTCGGTGGCTCCGGCCACTCCGGACCAGTGGGCGGCATCCATGGCGGCAGCGAGGGCGTCGAGGCGCTCTCGGGCCTCGACGGCATCGGCGGGGGTGTCGGGGGTGCGGCAAGCGCGCTCGGATGCCGACGGCCAGACGTAGCGGTCCAGCCAGGTGTCAGCGGACCAGGGCAGCAGCGGGCAGGGTGCGCAGGGCTGGCGGCGCGGTCGATCACTGGGAAAGGGGACCGTTGGTGGGCCTCGTGCGCATGCGCAAGGTTGGTATGTCCCCCGTCGTGGGCGGTTCGGTGGGCAGCGCACCAGGGCAGCAGCGGGCAGGGTGCGCAGGGCTGGCGGCGCGGTCGATCACTGGGGGCCTCGTGCGCACGCGTGAGGTTCGACTGGGCAAACCGGTGGGCGGTTCGGTGGGCAGCGCACCAGGGCAGCAGCGGGCAGGGTGCGCAGGACTGGCGGCGCGGTCGATCACTGGGGGCCTCGTGCGCACGTGCGAGGTTCGTACGTCCGAACCGGGGGCGCGGTTGAGCTGGTCCGACGAGGTGGGCGCCGCGGTGGGCGGTTCAGTGGGCAGCGCACCAGGGCAGCAGCGGGCAGGGTGCGCAGGACTGGCGGCGCGGTCGATCGACTGGGACGGGCCTCGTGCGCACGTGCGAGGTTCGTACGTCCGAACCGGTCGCCGGGGTCCCCATGGGGTCGGCTCCACCGGCCGGGTTCCATGGGGTCGGGCGGCGCGGTCGCATTGTCGCATTGCATGGCGTCGGGCGGAGCGGTCGCATTGCATGGCGTCGGGGGGCGGTGGTGGTGGGGACCGTCTCGGCGTTGAGGCGGTCAGCGATCGCCCGGAGCGATGGGGTGGCTCGAGGACGCAGGGCTCACCCACGTCGACTGCCTCTGGAAGTGGAGAGGGCTCGCGCTGATCATCGGCACCAACACCGCTTGACCGCTTTCCTCCCGGACTGCCCCCGGCAGACCCCCGCCGGACCCTCAGGGGCGTGGCCGAGAGCATGCCGGGCTCCCACGACGACTGCCGGGAAGGGTCTGACTGACCGAGGCCGTCCGGTTGCCTTGGAGTCTTCGTCGCTACGACCGCAAGCCGGCGTTTGGGGGCGGTCCGCTGAGGGTTTATGGGTGGGGGGCCCGGGAGCCCTTGATTGGACGCCCCGTCGCGCGGGGCGAGGTGTTCGCGTTCGTTACGCGCAGCGCCCGGCGGACGCGGGTGATGAGGTCGGCGACGGCAATGGTTCCGGCCCGGCTGAAGGCGACGGCCAACGCAATGTTGGCCGTTGGCAGGTCACCGATCGGAAGCTGGGTCAGCACCTGCGATCGAAGGTCAGTGGCCAGCGCCGCTTGCGGTGCGAGCGCGATGTAACCGTGGTCGCGGGCGAGTTGGGCCGCAGCGGAAGCGGGAAAGACTGTGCTGACGCGGGCGTTACCAGGGAGATGTTCGTGTAAGACGTCCGCCGCTTCACCCCACGCAGAGCAGGCGATGTGATAATTGCTGAGGTCTGCGAGGGCGGGGCGACGGTGGGCGGCGAGCGGGTGTTCCGGTGCAGCGACGGCCACAACGGGACTTGCGCCGAGCAACCGCACTGTCACGCTGGTGGGGTGAGGGCAGGGTGCGAGGAAGCCGATGTCAGCTTCGCCGGTGGCGACGGCCCGCACGATGCTGGGGCCATGGTCGTAGGAGATCGACAGTGGACGGTCGGCGGACCTAAAGGAGTCAACGACCGCGGGCAGCAGCACGGGCGTGTAGGACGCGGAGAGCAGGACACGAATTGGCGGCAGGTAGTCCCTCGTCCGGGCTGCCGCTTGCGCGTCCTCGATGATCTGGAGCGCACGCCGCGCATGAGGGATCAGACGCTCGCCAGCCGGTGTCAGCGAGGCGCCGCGGGTCGAACGGCTGAACAGCGGCCGACCTATCCGCCGCTCGAGCCCGGCGATCCGGTTGGACACTGACGGTTGCGCCAAGCCCAGCGCGGAGGCGGCTCGCCCGAAGCTCCCATGCTCCGCGACAGCAAGGAGCACGCGAAGGTCGTCGAACTCGATACCCATAGCGACAGGCTATCAGAATGCCACCCGTCTGTGGTCTACCGCTGTGGACCGGAAGTAGCCATGATGGCCGTCGTGGAGACGACTTATTGGCGCAGCCCCTCCGATGACCAGGCGATGCAGGACGAGCACGGCTTCATCTGGCAGGCCATGCTCGACACGATCGACGTGGATCTCGCGGGCCGGCGGGTCCTCGACGCCGGCTGTAACCGCGGCGGATTCCTGCGCCTCCTCGCAGACCGCCACCGCATCGCCGAGGGGCTCGGCTACGACCCGGCCCCCGGCGCCATCGAAGATGCCCAGCGGCTCGCCGGCAGCCGGCCACTCCACTTCGAGGCGGCGAGCTCGGTGCCCGACGAGTGGCGCGACCTCGACGTGGCCTTCAGCCACGAGGTCCTCTATCTGCTGTCCGACCTGGCCGACCACGCGGCCGCCATCCGCCGCTCCCTGCGCCCCACCGGTGTCTACTTCGCCGTGATGGGCGTGCACACCGGCAGTCCGCTGATGGTCGACTGGCACGCCGCCAACCGAGAAGAGCTGCAGTTGCCACCCCTGTACGCCATCGACGACGTCATCGCCACGTTCCGGCGAGCGGGCTTCGAGGCGTCAGTGGCACGGTTGGCGACCCATTTCGTGCCGACGTCAGGTCGCGGGCACGACCATGAGGGGCGTGTCCTCGAATGTCTCGCCTACTACTACGACCACAAGCTCCTACTCCGCTTCAACCGGCAGGCTCCGGAGTGATCCTGGCCATCACAGCTAGTTCACCGCTACCGGTTCCCCGACCGGGCCAGCGCACGCCGGGCGATCTTCGCCTGGATCAACCGCTACAACCAGCTGCGGCTGCACTCGAGCCTCGGCTACGTCCCTCCCATCGAGTGGGAGCAGCACACAAACCCAGGCCGACCAGGCCGCGTAATCAACGTGACCGGTCAATGGGGGCACCCTCAGACCTTCGGGGCCCCGTCAATCCCGGCAACCCAATGGAAGCGACAATGCGAACCGCATCAACGCCGACTACCCCGACAAGGCCCGGCGGCCAACTCAGGTCATCTCGTGAATGATCGGGGCTAATGACAGGCCCCCGACACAAGACATCAGACTGGGCGATCGGACACTCCCGCCTCGCAGGACGTCTCGCTCGAAGACGTAACGGCTCCCTGGTGACCGCCCCTGATGACCTGCGCCCCGCGATCGGGCGGACTTGGCCGGTGATGGCTGTTACGCTCGTGTTCTTCGTCGGCGCGGGCGCAACGCTCCCGGCGCTGCCGGCGGCCGTGCGCGAGGCCGGTGCGGGGGCAACCTCGCTCGGGGTGGTACTCGGCATCTTCCCCTTTGCTGCGCTCGCCGGTCGCCTGATCGCCGGCCGCAGCACGGATCGCCGCGGCCGGATCCTGACCCTGCGGCTCGGGCTCGTCGTTGCCGGTGTCGCCGGACTCCTGTTCGCAGCGTCAGGTGGAGTCCTGGGTATCGGTGCTGCCCGCACGCTGCACGGCCTGGCCGATGCGTTCCTCTACACAGCTGCCTCGGCCTACGTGCTCGACCGCACCCCCGAGGATCGTCGGCCGCAGGCCCTGTCGCTGCTGGGCGCGGGCATCTGGGCCGGGTACGCCCTCGGCCCGCTCGTCGGCGCGGCGCTCGAACTACGACAGGTCGGGCTGGTCGTGATGGCCGGCGCCGGGCTGGGGCTGCTGCTCACGAGCGGACTCCCGGAGTCGACCGCCGATGGGCCGCAAGCGACCGGAAGGCGTGCCCTCCTTCCTCCCGGGGTCGCATTGCCCGGAGTCGCACTCGGGCTCGGCAATCTCGGTTACGCCGCCCTGGTGGGCTTCGTCGTGGTGCACCTTGACGATCGGGGAGGAAACGGCGCCGTCGCTCTCACGTGCTTTTCCGTCGCGGTGCTGGTGGGCCGCCTCGTGGTGGTTCCGCTCGCCGCCCGGCTCGGCATCATGCGGAGCCTGCCGTACGCCCTGACGGCCATGGCCTCAGGCCTGGTCGTCATAGCGCTCACTGGCGATACGGCCGTCGTCGGCGCGGCGGCAGGGGCCGTGGGGCTAGGTGCCTCCCTCCCGTTCCCGGCGCTCGCAACGCTGGTTGCGGCGCGGGTCCCCGCGGCGCAGCGCGGCACGGCCATCGGCGCGCTAACCGCCTTCTACGATCTCTTTGTCGGGTTCGGCTCGGTCGCGGCCGGGGTTGTCGCAGCACGCTCCGGCACGCCGGCTGTCTTCGTACTCGCCGCCGTCGGTGTGCTCGCAGCTGCCGCTATCAACGTTGTGTTGGCCCGCCAGGACGGCGACTCCCCGATGCTGGCAGCCGCCGACAGCGCACCCGACGCCTAGCGGCCAACCGACGGATGAGCCGGCAGCGTGCTCAGAATTCGCGCTCCTGCCTGCGCCTCGTGATCTGAGCGCGGCTCGCGTCCCCGAAGTGCCTGCTTGAGACTTGAGGCGGGCGCTGCGGACGGTTCGTGGCGTTCGAGAGGTCCCAGCCGAGGTAGCTCGCTAAGTGCCTGCCGGCTCCATCGAGGGTCTGGCTTCCTAACGAAGAGCGACTCGGTCGGGGCTTCGCCGCGTCGTGGCTCGAGAGAGGAACAAGCACCCGATCCGAAGCAGGAGTGCCCGACACGGTTCCACCACCACCCACCGCTCCATCGGAGGACCGTCATGCAAGTGATCATCGGAATCGACCCCCACAAGGCGTCCCACACCGCTGTCGCGATCAGCGCCGGCGAGGACGAGCTCGACCACAAGAAGGTCCGAGCCTGTCGGACCCAGGTCGACCAGTTGCTGGCCTGGGCCGAACCGTTCCCGACCAGGACGTGGGCGATCGAGGGCGCGGATGGGATGGGCTACCTGTTGGCCCAGCAGCTCGTCGCCACCGGCGAGCACGTCCTCAACGTCCCTGCCACCCTCGCAGCGCGGACCCGGTTGCTGGGCTCGGGTCGGACCTCCAAGAGCGATCCCAACGACGCTCTGTCCGTGGCGGTGACGGCGCTGCGTTCCACTGGCTTGCGCCAGGTCCAGCCGGTCGGCCACAGCGAGGTGCTGCGGCTCTTGGCCAAGCGCAACAAGGATCTCGGCGACCACCGGACTCGGCTCGTCTGTCGGATGCACGCGCTGCTGCTCGAACTCGATCCGGGCGGGATCTCCAAGGAGATCAACGCCTCGGACGTCGACCGGTTCCTCGCCGAAGTCGACCCGACCACGCCCGCGGCACAGCTCCGCTTTGACCTGGCCATCGAGCTCCTCGCCGACATCCGCCGCCTCGACGAGCAACTCAAGGCATCGCACAAGCGAATCCGTGCCGCGGTCGCGGCGTCGGGGACCAGCGTCACCGACGTGTTCGGCATCGGGCCGATCATCGCCGCGATGCTCATCGGGTTCACGGGCAATATCGATCGGTTCGTCAACCGTGACCGCTACGCGGCCTACAACGGCACCGCACCCGTCGAGTTCTCTTCCGGCGGCCGCACCGTCCACCGGCTGTCGACCCGTGGGAACCGCAACCTCAACAACGCGCTGCACATGGCCGCCATCTGCCAGCTCCGCCAACCCCACTCCGACGGGCGCGCCTACTTCGACCGACGCGTCGCCGAGGGCAAGACCAAGAAGGAGGCGCTGCGGGCGCTCAAGCGCCAGATCAGCAACACCGTCTACCGGCACCTCATCGCCGACGCCGCCAACACCCGCGGATGACAGCAGGCCCGGGAGGACAAGCGGGAACGACTCGAAAGCCAGCGTGACCGGTCCTACATCCCTGACGACCGGCTCTTCGGCGAGGTCACTCCCGGACCCGAACCAACGCTAGGACCACGGCGCCCCGCTGTCTCGTCGACGCGCCCGAGGACCACTCAGAACCCCCCGCTTGACCCAGAGAGGATTCGATCGGCTCGCTGGAGTCTCCCGCCGGAGACTCGGTCGACCGCCCCGATCGGCGCGTACTGAGCGCTTTCGCACGGGATATCTCCGGCAATGCCGGTGGTCTGCCGCGATGATGGCCGACGTGGAGGAGGTCGAGGGGGGCCGTTGCGTTCGCGGGCGGGCATGCCTCCTCGGCAAGGCTCGTGGGGTGAAGCGCCGCCGGTCCTGCCCGCCGATCAACCCCTGTTCAGGGTCGTTCGCCGGGTTCCGGTTCCCGCCAGAGGTCATCCTGCTCGCGGTGCGCTGGTACCTCCGGTATGGGCTCTCCTACCGCGACCTCGAGGAGCTTCTCGCCGAGCGTGGGATCGAGGTCGACCATGTCACCTTGTACCGGTGGGTGCAACGCTTCACACCCCTGATCGTCGAGGCGGCCCGGCCGTGCCGTCACGCCGTTGGGGACCGTTGGTTCGTCGATGAGACCTACGTGAGGGTCGCCGGGACCTGGCGTTACGTGTACCGCGCAGTTGACCAGTACGGGCAGGTCATCGACGTCTACGTCCTCGAGGAAGCGTGACGCGAAGGCTGCCACCCGGTTCTTCTCTACCGCGATCCGAGCCCACGGTGACCCCGCCGAAGTCACCACCGACCGGTCCCCGGCGCTGGCACGCACCATCGTCGAGCTGCTGTCTGGCGTGCACCACGACACCACCCAGTACGCCAACAACCGGGTCGAAGCAGACCACGGACGACTCAAGGCCAGGCTCCGTCCGATGCGCGGGTTGAAACGTGATCGGACCGCGTCAGTCGTGATCCGGGGCCACGCGTTCCTGCAGAACCTCCGCCGCGGCCACTACGAACTCGGCATCCACGCCCTCCCCGGGCTGACCGTCGCGGCTGCATTCGACGAACTCGCACGAGTGATCTGACACCCGATCCGGCGGCTCCAACACAGAGCCGCGCCCCGGTTGCCGTCGACGCAACAGCGCCGTTGGGCACTCGTTGGCTCGCAGATGGACCGCCAGGACCTCCATGACCGTGCCCTGCAGCACTTCCAAGAGGAGTCGATGCGCCTCGCGGGAGGCCTCGCCGGCATCGAGCATCACGAACGCGATGACCACCTCGATCGCCTCGCCGCCTATCGCGGGTCCTTCGGCGCGCTCAGCGCCGGCCTGGGCAACGTGGCCGAGACCATCGCCAACGTGTTGCGGGCCGGCGTCACCCTCGTGCTGCTCGTCACCTTGCACCCGAGCCTCATCCTGCTGCCGGCCTTCGCGGTCCCGTCGCTCATCGCCGCCCGTCGGGCCGAGCGGGTCCGCCTGAACGCCAACCTCGATGCCATCAACCCCGGCCGCCAGGCCGACCACATCTACAACCTTCTCGTCGACCCCGCTCCGGCCAAGGAGGTCAAGGTCCTCGGCGTCGGCGCTGAGCTGCGCTCTCGCCAAGCGCGCCTTTGGGACCGGATCACCGGTGCCCAGCAGGCTGCTCAGCGCCAAGCGGCCCTGATCTCACTTGCGGGGTGGCTCATCTTCGCCGCCGGCTACATCGGAGCCATCGCCCTGCTCGTGACTCGAGCCGCCGCCGGCGATGCCACCATCGGCGACGTCCTGCTCGGCGTCGTCCTCGCCGGCCAGATCAACGGCCAGGTCGCCACCGGCGCCAACCTGGTCAGCGGGCTTACCCAAGCCGGCACCGCTATCGCCAACCGGCGATGGCTCCTCGACTACGCCGCCGACCACCGATCCGCGCCCGCGACCGCCGCCTGCCCCGAGCGCATCGATGACGGCATCACGTTGAGCCGGGTCACCTTCCGCTACCCCGGCACCGACCTCGACGTCCTCTGTGACCTCGACCTCCACCTTCCCGTGGGGGCGGTGGTCGCCATCGTCGGCGAGAACGGTGCCGGCAAGACCACCCTCGTCAAGCTCCTCGCCCGCCTCTACGAACCGAGCGCCGGGACCATCGCCATCGACGGGACCGACCTGACCACCATCGACCTCCTCCAGTGGCGCGAGCGCCTCACCGCGGGGTTCCAGGACTTCGCCCGCTACCAGTTCACCGCCCACGACACCGTCGGCATTGGCGATCTTCCCCATCGCGCCGACCTCGACCGCATCCACGAAGCGCTCGAACGCGCCGCCGCCGGCGACGTCCCCCGAGCCCTCCCCGACGGACTCGACACCCAGCTCGGCGTGGCCTTCGGTGGCATCGAGCTCTCCGGCGGGCAATGGCAGAAGCTCGCCCTCGGCCGAACGATGATGCGCGCAGCACCGCTCCTGCTGATCCTCGACGAACCCACTGCCGCGCTCGACCCGCCCACCGAACACCACCTCTTCGAGCGCTACGCCCAGGCCGCACGATCAGCCGCCAGCTCCAACGGCGCCGTCACCGTGCTCGTCTCCCACCGGTTCTCCACCGTCCGCAACGCCGACCTCATCGTCGTCCTCGACGGCGGACACATCACCCAGACCGGCACCCACACCCAGCTCATGGCGGAGCCCAGCGGACTCTACGCGCAGCTCTACGACCTCCAAGCCAGCGCCTACCAGTAAGGACACGAACCCGATGTCCAACCGCACCAAGTTGCTCGCCGGAACGGGGGCCCTCGCACTCGTCCAGCTCACCCACCTCCTCGATGTCCTCCGCTACAGCGACACCGCGACATTCCCCCGCGTGCTCGCCGACCCGATCGCACTCACCGGCATCGGCACAGCCACCCTCGCTTTCGCCGCCCTCGCCATACACCGGCCCGGCGGGGCAACACTCGCTCTCGTCGCCGGTAGCGCCATCGCCCTCGGGTTCACGCTCTACCACGGTCTCCCGTTCGACCTCGGGGTCAACAACCCCTACTGGGGCACCGGCGAGTCGAGCGCCGATCTCATCCAGTGGAGCACCGTCATTGGCGCGATCGCCGTCGGAGCGTGGACAGCCCGCACCGCGTGGCACACAGCCTGGTCAGCCTTCTCACCCGTGACTTTGACCTCTGTGAGAGGGCTCCCGGATTCATCTGGTTCCACCGTGGTTGTCGCTTCAGCACCGTGTGACTTCACACACGCCGAGAAGCTCGCAGCATCAGTATCCGCCGGCACTGCGGCGATGATCGGGGCCGCTTCCGCTGACCGAGCCGTTCTTATGGTCTACGCGAATGTGCCCGCAACCAATAGCAAGGCCCCTAAGAGGGCCACTAGGGAGAGTCTGATAGCTTTTGGTGATGTCATTTCTTCTCACAGCTCCGGCTGTAGGTGTAGGAATGAGTAAAATCGCCGTCATTGCGAACGTATTCTGAGTCTTGTAATCGACTGTACGGGGTCGACCACATTCCGGCCGGGCCACGGTCAAAATAGACGTTCTGGTCGAGGCGACCCACTTTTACTGCGCGTCTGGAGAAGATTCGACGCTCCGTCGTTCTTGGTGAGGTTAGTTACTTTAAACCGCCATGCATCGTTGTCGTTTCTTGTGCTCCTCTCCGGTCCATAGGCGGGCAGCGAGAATGTGCCGCCGGCAGCACGCCCGACGGGTCCTCGCGGCCGTCGGCGAAGGGACCACCACGCGAAGCCGTGCACGAACGCCGAGGCCCTCACCGCGACGATCCTTGGATCCGCCGACGCCGGCTAATATGACCCGACGTGACCCGCCAACCCTCGCGGCGACTCGGCACCGAGTATCGAAATCTGGTCATTTCAGCCGGAACCTCCGGGATGGGTGACGGCATCATTACGACGGCTAGCGCGCTCCTGGTCGTTATATCCACCGAGAACCCGCTCTGGGTGGCGGGACTGTACGCAATGCAGCAGGTGCCGTGGGTGCTTTTGGCGCTCCCGAGCGGCGCGCTGGTGGACCGCACCGACCGCAACCGCTTAATGGTCCTTGCCTGTTGGTCGCGTGCCATCGGTCTGGCCGTGCTCGGCGTCGCCGTCGTCGCCCACCACTCCCCGCTCGGCCTGCTCTACGCCATCTCCTTCGCAGACGGCGCCGCCGCGGTCGTGTTCGACAACGTCTCTACCACCGTGGTGCCCGACGTCGTGAGCCGCGACGACCTCGAATCGGCCAACGGCGGCCTGCAGGTGGCGAGCACCGTCTCCCGCTCGCTGCTCGCAGCGCCGCTCGCCGGCCTCCTGTTCGCCTGGGCCACCGGGAGCCCGTTCCTGGTAGGCGCAGCGTTCGCCGCGGTCGGCGCCCTGGCCTGCTCGAGGATGGCGCGGTTCCCAGCCGTCACGGAGGCGCGGACCGTGAGCGTCCGGGCCGCTGTGACCGAGGGCCTGCGCTGGCTGCGCGCCCACGACCTCCTCTGGCGGCTCGCCGCGGTGGTCACCCTGTCGAACGTGATGTTGGGCGCAGTGATGTCGGTGGCGGTGATCGTGGCCCGCGAACGGCTCGGGTTGGGACCGGTGGGCTACGGGCTCCTGATGGCGTCGGCCGCGGTCGGCGGAATCGTCGGCGGGTTGTCGGCCTCGGCGATCATCCGGGCGATCGGTACGGGCACGACGCTGCGCGTCGGGCTTTGCATCGAGGCCGGCTCGTACGTCGGCCTCGCCCTCACCCGCAACCCGTTCGTCGCTGCGCTGGTGTTCGCAGCCATGGGGGTGCACCTCGTGGCGTTCTCGACGGTGACCACCTCCGTGCGGCAGCTGCTCACGCCCACGGAGCTGCTCGGGCGGGTCCACAGCGCGTACCGGATGGTGTCGAACGTGGGGATGCTCGTGGGCGCGCTGGTCGGAGGGCTCGCGGTGCGCTTCGTCGGCCTAACCGCACCGTTCTGGCTCGGTGCCGTGGTCGTGGCAGCCGTCGCGGCCCGGGTGTGGCCGTCGCTGAGCGACGAGAAGGTCGACGGGGCGCGTCGGGCTGTCTCCACCGGCTGAGTTGGCCGTGGGTCCTGTTAAGGGCTTGGTGGGGCGCGTGGGTTTGGCCCGGGGTGAGGGGCGGATCGGGTCGGTCGAGCAGCCGGCGCCAGCGTCGTGTTCGGCGACGATGCGAGCACGCACGTCTTCCGGAAGGGTGCGGGGCCGGCCGAGCCGGACGCCTTGGGCTCGCTTGACGGCCAGGGCGTCGCGGGTGCGCTGGCCGATCATCTTGCGTTCGAGCTCGGCGAACACGGCGAGCACCTGAGCCATCGCCGACCGGACCGAACGAAGTCGTCCGTCCCCGAGCTTCCATCCCGGTCGAGCGGTCAGACGGAGGCGAGGAACTCATCCGCGTTGCGCAGCGCGATCGACATGACCGTCGACTGGGGGTTCACGCCAGGTGCGTCAGGGAGGAGGGACGCATCGTTCACGCGCAGGTTCGCCACCCCCCACACCCGGCCGAAGCTGTCGGCCCCGCAGTGGTCGCGGTCCTCTCCCATCCGCACCGATGAGGTCATGTGGATCGTCATCAAGTTCGAACGAGTGCGGTCGACAGCGCTCCTCAGCCGGGCCAGCTCGCCCTTATGGCGAAGGACGGGGCCTCCCGTGATGGCGGGGTACAGCTCGGTCGCACCGGCCGCGAACAGCGCCTCGCCGAGGTGCACCAGACCCCCGGCGAGGAGGCTCAGGTCACCCTGGCCGAGCCGGTAGGTGACGACCGGTTCGCGTAAACCGGGGACCGCGAGCACCCGACCCCGCCCACCATGGGTCGCTGCGTAGTAGATGAATATGTTCCGCCAGTCCGCGAGTGCTTCCTGGTAGTGCTCGGTCGTCTCCGCTAGGGCCATGGCGATGTAGCTCTTGCGACTGGCGGAACCACCGATCTCCACGCCGGGCGCGAACTCGGTGATGCGGTACATCGGGACGTCGGCGTGGTCAAGAGCGAAGGGGAACCGGGCCGCCATGCGGATGGTGGGGTGGAGCTTAAGGCCGGTGCCGATGTTCCGGCGGATCCCGCTCCTCTGGAGGAGGGCAGGGGTCTGGATGGTCCCGCCGCACACGAAGACGTGCTCGGCGCGAATACGGAGCTGCACCTCCGTCTCCCGGTCGTAGCGGCGCTTTGCGATGGCGGCGGTGACGCGACCGCCCTCCCGAACCAGGCGATGGATCTTGCAATGCGGGAGGACCCGGGCGCCCGCCTCGACGGCCGACGGGATGAGGGTGCGGGTCATCGTCTGCTTGGTGCCCCGCTTGTCGGCGTCGTAGGCGAAGACCCGTGGGAGCTCGGTCGAGCGCCATCCGCATGCCTCGGCCCCTCGCACCAGCACGGACGACGAAGGTGGGGGAGGCGTGGGGAGCTTCGAGACGCGCAGCTCCTCCTCGATCCTGTCGGTGTAGGCCTTCATCCCCGAGGCCGAAAACTCATCAATCCGGTACCGGCGGGCCCAGCTGGCGGCCAGGTGGTCCGGGAGGCGTGCCCACAGCCCGCTATTCACCTCTGTCGAGCCGCCGACGCAGCACCCTTCGACATATGCGACCGGCGGCACCCCAACGGCAGCAGCACCGCTGCCGTTCCGGTACTTGGCGACCATTTCCTCGAGCGAGAAGGGGTCCACGCCGTCGGCCTCGGCCCAAGGTCCCTCCTCGACGAGGAGCACGTCCCGCCCGGCGCGGGCGAGGGTGGCGGCTGTCATCGACCCGCCGGCGCCGGATCCGATGACGAGGACCTCAGTGTCGAGCTGTATCACTCGCCTCGCCCCGGCTTCACTTCGTACTCGGCGAAAAGCGCCAGCGACCGCATCAACCGAGCGTATTGGCGAATTGGGTTGAGCCGGCTCTTCTCGAGGAGTCGCAGCAGGTCGCGGTCGCCCGTCCGGCCCCGAGCCAACAGACGAGTCCTGGTCTCGAGGAACAGGGACACGCACACGATGGGCACGCGAAGGTGGCCGGGCATCGTTCGCAGCGACCGAGCGATGAACCCGACAACCTGATCCTGCTCCGTCAGGTCGAGGTGAGCGGTCATCGCAGCAGCGAGGCGGCGCTCGAAGGGCAACATGCCCGAGACCCTAGCTGGGCCCTGTCTGCTACCGTCTCGAGGTCGCGACCGGCTCAACGCCCGCGACGTGCCTACCGCCCGTGGTGGGGGATGCAGATGTCGGATTGGCCGCTGGAACCGGCACGAGATGCCGAGCGCGATCGGCCGGAGCCCAGCCCTCGGAGTTGGCCGCTGGATCAGCTCTCTTCCAATGCGGTGGGCCGACTCCGTGGGGTAGCGCGTAGAGAGGCGGCCGACGACTCGCAGTGGACACTCACGATCGGGCTGGTAAGCCGGACGCCCGGCATCGGCTCAACCGCTACGTTCCTGGTCGAGCTGGATCGGGAAATGAGGCGGACAGTCAGCCTCTTGGAGGCGGTGCGGCGGCGCGGGGAGCTCGACTACCTTCCCCTGCCGCTCCGACCAGAGCGCGGCGGCCTGCGCATCGCTGAGGCGCAGGCCGGGTCGCTGCATGTCGACATCGTCCTCTATGGAATCCTGGCGGAGGTCGCAACCTCGAATCCGGTCGCCATCGTCTCGATGTTCCAGAGCCTGTGGGCGATCGGGCAGGTCTCCCGTAACAAGTTGAGAGACTGGGCGATCCGGACGGACCGACGCGACCGGCAACCCCTGTTCGATGACAGCCGAGCACTTTCCTCATCGCAGATGGTTGAGCAGGTCACCCGATCAGTGAACCGGCTGGCTAAGGAACAGTACGACCGGATCGAGGTAGAGGCGCATGGCCCCGACTTCGATCTCTCGTTCAGGGCGAGACGAAACGAACCCTTGTAGGCGCACGACGAAGGCCCCGCCGGAGCGGGGCCCTCGTCGGTTCGGCATTACGCGCGTGAGCGGTTAGGCCGGGTTGGCCTGCTCGCCAGGCTTTTTTACGACGCCGCCGCGCAGGCCGGCGATCATGGCGGTGAAGAACTCCCAGTCCTCGTCGGTGATCTTGCCGGGGAACTCGATCACGACCGGCTCGTCTGCTTCGAACGAAGGAAGGGGCAGCGAGATCGTCACCACGCCGACACCAGGCTTCTGATCGTCTCGACGCCCACGGTTGCGGTGCCCGCCGCCGGCGCCGCCGCCGTTCTGGTCGTCGACCTGGTCATCGTCCTGGTCATCGTCCTGGTCCTCTGGATCGGGGTCGGGCTCGTTGCCGTCGTCGCCCACGCTATCCCCGTCGGTCAGCTTGGCGTAGGCAATGGTCTCCCGGTAGGCCCGGAGGAAACCCTGAAACCCGTCCTTCGCGAACGGACCTTTGACGACGTACTCCCAGTGCAGGGCGTCGTCTGGGGGCAGGTCGGCTCGGTACTTGCCCCACCAGTCGCGGAAGATCTCGGGGGACAGGGCGGCGGTGCGCTTCGCAGAGTCCTGGTCGGGGTTCTTGTGCAAGATCTGGACTGCGAGGTCGGTCAGGCGGGCTACTCGTCCGTCGCCCTGGCCTTCGTCCGCCAACAGCCCGTAGCGCTTCAGGGCGGCGTACGTCACCGCGGCCGGGCCGGTGTTCGGTGAGTTGTACCCCCAGTAGTCGACAGCGATCTTCGTGACCGGCGCAGGGTACTGCTGAACTGCCCGCTCGACCTCTCCCGCTCGCTCGACGGCCTTCTCAAGGGAGATGCCCGGGAAGTTGGGGCTTCGCTTGCGGGGCTTCTTGGTCGGCGGCGTCGTGGTGGTGGTGTCGTCGGTCATGCGTGGGCGCTCCCTGTTTCGCTGCCCCGCCACCCTATCCGAATCCTATCGGTGTTGTCTACCCGCTAAGAGCTTGCCGCCTTAGCGGGTAACCGCTAAGGTAGCGGACAGGCAGAGGCCCCCGGGATGCAACCCAGGGGCCTCCAAGGGCCGGAGCGAAATGGCACCACTCGGACTGTTCACTCCAAAGCAAGCGGGTTCGATTCCCGTCCGGTCCACCGAACAACCTACCAGTCGGTAGGCGGTCGAACCAGGGCCATCCGGCCCGTCTGAATGAAGTGGTCCCGGCGCTGCGTCAACAGCCCGGGACCTGGACCCAGGAGTTGCACCTCCGTGGCCAAGACCACTGTACCCATGGGCCGTGACGCCCTGGCGATCGCCAACCTGCTCGACTCACCCGAGATCACCGCGCTGGTGGCCGACCTGGAGTCCACCCGCTGGACCGGTCGCCCCGGCTACCCGATCCGCTCCATGGTCGGCATCGCCCTCGTGAAGCAGGTCTACGCCCTCCCAACCTGGACCCGAACGGTCCGCCTCGTCGGAGAGCACGACGCCTTGCAGCGTGCCCTCGGCGCGGCCCCGTCGCTGGACGCCTGCTACCGGTTCACCCGGAAGCTCCGGAAGTTCGACGCCATGTTGCAGGACTGCATCGCCTCGGTGCTCGCCTCAGTGAAGGAGGCCATGCCCGAGTTCGGGGAGACCGTGGCTATCGACGGCTCCGACATGCCCGCCTACGGTAACGGCCAGCGGTACTTGTCCAAGGGCGGGAAGCTCCGCGAGAAGTTCTCCGACCCTGACGCCACCTGGGGCCACCGATCCTCGATCAGCACCCGCTCGGGCGGCGGCTACTACGGCTACGAGGTCCACGCCGCCGTGTGCGTCAAGACGGGCCTGCCCGCCGCCTGGCAGGTCGAGACGGCCAGCACCGCCGAGACAGCCATCGCCCCCGGCCTGCTCGACATGATCGCGGGGCTTGGAGCGGGTGCGTCTGCACGCCGACCTGACGATCCTTGCTCAGCTTGGATCGGCACTCGCGACCACCCGAACCGTCGCCCTCACCGCCTGCTAGATCAGGCCGAAGTGAAGTGCGTCGCGCCGCAATCGGAGCAATTGTAGATCGACGTGCCACCATCTGCGCTGGCCACCGCCCGCATCTTGAACGCACCGCAAGAGTGGCACTTGTTGCCCTTCCCAACCGCAGTCGTCGGTCCGCCTCCCAGCCATCCACGTACACCACAGCGCTTGCATCGCCGCACCTGACCGTCAACCTGGAAAGTTGACTCACCGCACTTCGGGCACACCTGTCCTTTGGCCATGGGCGATGAGCGTACCCTTCGTGGAGATTCCGCGTTTCGCCGATCGTTTCGCCGCTCCCTCCTAGGGGTGGTCTTCCAGGACGACCACGTCGAGGCCCTCGCCCTGGTGGGTGTGGTTCTCGTCATCGGCGGCGCCCTCCTGGCCAGCCGGGCCGTCGGCTCCTCCGCCTGACGCCGTCTCCGCCCGACAGGTCGGCCCTGGTGCGTCGCCGATCCGGCACGCCTCCAGGCCCTTCGCCGACATCGCGCTGGAACGCCTCTGAGCCCCCGGGTCCCTCTCGACCGCTCCGGGGCGGGCTTCGCCCTTCTGGAACGGTGCCGCCGGTGTCGTCGGGATCTGCCGGCCAGGCAGGTCGGTGGCGGCGGTGGTGCACCTCATGGTGCAGGAGTCCTGTTTCGGTGCTGGTCATGGTGTCTCCTCGTATCGGTGGTTTGGGTGGGACTCGGCCGCCGGTCCCCTCTAGAGAGGGGGGACCTGGCGGACCGGTTGTCGGGGCACCGGTCCGCACCGGTCCGCACTTCTGCCCGGACTGGTGCGACGTACAGGTCAGGGGCCGAATCGGCGGTGATGGTCCTGGGCGGTCCGTGCACGGTTCCGGACCGGTTAGCGACGCGACCGGTCCGGAGCGATCTGCGGACCGCCTTTCGTGGGCTCACGTCAGGGTCTCGGCCTGGGTGCGGCGCCACCTCAGTCCGGCGGCCAGGGCCTCGTTCGACACTTTGATGCCGGCAGCTGAGAGAGCGGCTCGGGCCTTGGTCTTGCCGTGGTCGAGGGGTACGTCGAGGGCGTCGAGGCGCTCGGCGGCCTCTCGCGTCCCGGCCGGCCACGAGTCGGTGGCGACGCTGAAGGCGAGCGGATCCGCGGTCTGGTGGATCGTTGTGGTCTGGGGCACCCAGCCCATGCGGCGGTGGGTGGCCTGGAGGTCGTACCGGTTGCCGTCCCGTGGTGTGAGGCGCCACACCACGTCCACGTCGTCGGCCTTTGCCGATGACCCGCGCTGGCCGCGGTCGAGGTCCTTGCCTGCGTGGTCGAGGCGTAGGGCGGCGATACCGGCGGCCTTGAGCGGTCCACCGGTCCACCGATAGAACCCGCGCATGGTGTCGGCGGAGTTCTCCTCGCCTCCGATCACCCGGCTGGTGGTGTCGACGACCACGAGGTCGGCGTCGTGGGCCCGGGCCAGCTCGAGCACCTCGTCGCCACCGGCCTGCGAGTCGAGCACGGCCAGCGATGGGAGGACGTGGTAGGCGAACGGTTCGAGGTCGACGTGGGGGCCCATGCCCATGTCGACGAGGCGCTCGTAGACGTCGTCTTCGGTCATCTCCAGATCGAGGTACAGGGTCCGCACCGGGGCACCGCCGGGGTGGTCGAGCACCGCGAGCCCTGCAGCGGCCCTTGCCGTCACGTACAGGGTGAAGAGCGACTTTCCCCCCTTCGCCGGTGCGTAGAGGGAGTGCCCTCGGCCACGGGCCAGGAAGGGGGGGACTAGCCACTCCTCCTGAGTCCGGTCCCTGGTCCAGAAGTCGTCCCAGGCGATTCGCGAGACGGCGTGCCGGTCGACCGCCGATACCAACGGGGCGGCCATCGCGATGTCCGCGATCGGTGGGAGCGAGGCCAGCACGTCCTCGACGGTCACGTTGCGCTCCTCGGCGTCGTGCAACCCGAGGTCATGCCTGAGGCGACAGTCCGCTCCGCCTCGACCTCGCCGAGCCCGATGCGTTCGGCGACCCTGAGCATCTCGGTCACCGCGTGGCGGGCGTCGAGCTCCCCGCCGGCGACCAGTTGGCCCACTCGGTAGGCGGCCCGGACGAGGGTGTCGTTTCGGGCGCCCTCGCCAGCCGTCGCCAGGCGACCTAGCTCACCCTCGAGGGCACGGAGGCCGTACCGGGAGCCACCGGCGCCGCACGGCGCTCCTGGGGCACCTCTCGCGGCCTTCGGGCGACGGTTCAGCACCACGCCGGCGAGCCACGGGTCGACCTCAGCCATCAACATGTCCGGACCACGGTCCTCGGCCCACTCGTAGCGGTCGCCGTGCAGGTGGTGCACCGACGGCGGTGCGACGACGTAGCCGCCGGTGCCTCTCCAGTCGACGCCGGGCGCCATGCCGGCCCGGTTCCGGGCACCGAGCGGCGCGAGGTACATGTGAATGCCGCGACCGGTCCTGACCATCGGCGTCCGTATCGTCCCGGCCTCGGGAGGCGCCAGGGCGTCGAGGGCGTCCAGGGCCTCGACGCCGTCGAGGTCGAGCACGTCGAACGCAACCCCGGTCGGGAGCCCTATGTTGGCGCCCGGCCACCGATCCCACCACCCGCGGATGGTGTCGGGGTCGGTGGTGGCGTCGGCGAGCCCGTGATGCGTCCGAGGGTGCTTGCCCGGACTCCCGCAGCCCGGCGCCCCACACGAACACTGGGCACGGTGCGGACCGACCTTCGGCCCCGTGGTCACCGGGGAGTGCAGCGGGAACACGGGCCACCCGCGAGCGGCGTAGCCGAGGGCGGCCTCCAGCATCTCGCCGGGGGCGGTCATCGCTCGCCCCGTTCGGGCAGGCGGTAGACGGCGGCCACCATCTCGGCACCGGGGCCGGCGGCGATCACCTCGCCCGGTCGGCCGATCATGGGCGTCTCGGCGGTCACGCGCCCGCCCAGGCGAGCACGTCGGCCGTGGCGAGCAGCACGCGCCGGCCGACTTTGCGGCGGCTCAGGTCGCCGGTGGCGATGGCCCGGACGATGGTGGATCGTGACGTGCCGGTGATGGTGGCGGCGTCGTCTATGCCGACGACTGGGCGGGCCACCAGGGCTGCGATGCGCTCGGCCTCGGTGGTGGGTGTGGTGTGGGTGGTGGGTGACACGGTGTCCCCTCTCGTGGGGGGTCGTGTCGGCCGTCTCGCGGTGTGTGGTCCGCTCCGGTGCCGCAGTCGCCGGGCGCTATGGCGCGGCGGGGCTACCGGTCGGGCGGTGGGGCTATGGGCGACGCGATCCCAGGTCCGGCCGAGGTTGGCCGACGGGGATGGAACCGGGCGCTAGGGCGCGGCGTCCGCCCCTGGGACGGGGGGTCCCGTGGGTCGACACGGGGCAGCGGCCACCAGATGGCCGGGTGGGCCGGCGTCGTCGCGGTGGGTCCGGCGCACCTTGCCCGGGTCGGGTCGCCAGCACCGGTCCACCCGGGCATGGATGCGGTCGACGGCGGCGGCGACGGTCTCGCAGCTGGTGGCATGCACGACCAGGCGGCGGGCCGCGCAGGCGTGACGGCGGCGACGATCAACCACATGCAGGTCGTGGCCGAGGTCCTCCCGACGCGACAGCCCGGCCTCCCGGATGTCGTCCCAGGCGTCGGTGGTGTAGCCGTGGCCGTCGGGCGCCGGTGGCGGTGGCCCGCCCGCCATGTGGTGCGCCCAGATGGCATCCACCCGGTGCTCCTCTTCGGCGGCGCCGGCCGTGGCCTCCGCGACTAGATCACTCGCCCGGGTCACGTCGCCGGCCACCACATGGGCCTCAGCAGCCAGGTAGTCGGCCTGCGAGGCCTGCACGGCCAGGTGGTCGAGGGTGGGAGAAACGTCCACCGCGGCAGACTAACACCCACGTAACTACATTGGGAGCGTTCGGGGGGTCCAGGGACCAATCCGGGACCGGCTAGGTGTCGGCGGCGGGGTCGAGGAGCCGGGCAGCCATGGCGGCGGTGTCCTGAGGGCGGGTACCTAAGTCCGTCACGTAACCGGCGGTCGTCGTCGGGGAAGCGTGGCCGACGTGGCGGGCCACATCGTCGAGGGGCAGCCCTGCGACGTAGAGGGCGGTGACGGTAGATCGGCGGCCGGTGTGGGTGCCGACGCCGGCCGGGTCGATCCCGGCCCGCTCACAAGCCTCTGTGACCGCCTTGTACAGCGCCTGGCGCAAGGGCAGGCCACCGGTGCGACCGGTGAACACCAGGTCCACTAGTTGGCCTTCGTAGGTGACGGTCTGCCATGCCGGCCCAGCAGCCAACCGGTCCGCGGCCTGGGCCACCCGGCGCAGCCGCAACAGCTCGACCACCGTCGGCGCCAGGTGATGCACTCCCGACGTGGTGGCCGTCTTCGGCTTGTCGAGGCGGGGACCGATCCCCCCGCCGGTGTGGGTGCAGCCCCGGCGCACCGTGGCGGTACCGGCGTCGAGGTCGAGGTCAGACCAGGCCAGGCCGAGCACCTCACTCGCCCGGTTCCCCGAGGTGAACAGCATCGCTACCGCGGCGTCGAAGGTGCGGGTGCCGTCGCAGACGGCCAACAGGCGGCGCACCTCGTCGGCGGTCAGGGACCGGCGGGCGTGGCGTTCCTCGGCCGTGGGCTTCGGGGCCGGGACCGACGTAACCGGGTTCGAGGCGAGCTGGCCAAGCTCGACGGCGGCTTGAGCGACTTGGCGTAGCCGGGTGCGGGCACTGCGGCACGTGGAGGCGGCCAGGCCGGTCCGGCGCATGGCGGCCAGCCAGCGGCGCACCATCTCGGCGTCGAGATCGGCGACCAGCTCGGAGCCGATGCCGTCAACGATCCGGGCCACGTCCTTGCGGTAGGTGTGGAGGGTGGAGGGCCTGACTTGGGGGGCGGCGATGTCGTCCAGCCAGTAGGTGGCCACCTCGGCGACCGTGGGGGCGGGACCGAGGCGACCCGAGGGGGCCTTGGCGCCCAGCTCGGCCACCTTGGCGTCCCGGCGACGGGCGGCCTCGGCTTGGGTGCGGGCCGAAACGGTGCGGCGTCGGCCATCGCGGTCGACGTAGGTGCCACGCCATCGGCCCTTGGAATCCAGGTAGAGGGAGCCGGCGCCGTTGGAGCGCTTACCGGCGACGGTGGTGCCGTCGGGGGTGGTGCGGCGCTTGCCTCGGGGCTTGGCCATGGCGGGGTCCTCTCGTCGGTCTC
>JAABUN010004036.1_pt1 | contig 21027 bp, 19 predicted proteins | sample 5559311 | NCBI WGS metagenome assembly JAABUN01 (sample SAMN10711877, study PRJNA513370) | rock metagenome | isolation source: Antarctica rocks | place: Antarctica: Victoria Land, Siegfried Peak sud
TGCTCGCCGCTCGCCGCTCGCCGCCACCGACCGCAGTGTAGCAAACCGTGGGACGGGACGCAAAAAGACCCCGCCCCCGGCCCGGAATGGTGGACAGGCACCACAACGGGACGGGGGCGGGGTTGGCTCGCGCTCGCCGGAATACCGGAAGGGAGGGAGGCACCCAAGCGAGGCGCGAATTGTTGGGACGGCAGCGTTGCGACACCACTCCACGACCCAACGCCATCATCATAACGAGGTTTTCACGCCCGCACTATAGACAGCATCACCGAATGCTGCTCTACTATTCGTGCAGTTGCCTAACGTGCGCGTGCGGTCGCGTTCGTTACACTGACAGGCATGGGCGAATGCCTATGAACGTTCGGAGTGCGATGTGCATTATGTGCGCGTGTACGATACCGGGGCGAACCGGCGGGGAGGAACGCGGATGTTGCAGGGGACGCCGGCCTTTCTTGCGGTGTGCGATTTGTGCCGCCGCGACACGCGCCTGCGCATCCGCCTCCCCGGCGAGGTGGAGCGGGCCAGCGTGCTCGACGCGAACGCCGTGGATATCACCTATGCGATGACGATGCGCCCGTTGCCGCCGCTCCTGCGCCCGCTGCACGGCGGCGAACTGATCCTCATCCCCCGGCGCATCTGGGGCGAGGTGCGCGGCTACGTCGGCAATCTCATCCCCGATCTCGCCCGCAACAACGTGGCGGCGGTGGTGCTGGAACCCGACCACCCGCTCGTGGAGAGTGCGCTGCCCGACGCGATGGCGATGATCCTCTCCGATGTGCCGGTGGACGCGGCATTGGAGAGCCATCTCACTGCCCTGATCCAGAACCGGGGCAACGACCTCTACCGCCTCACGACCGACCTCGACCGCCGCCTGACCACGCTTTCCGCCTCGGCGGACGCGCTCCCCGCTATCCTCGCGGCGGCGGCGGAGGTGAGCGGGCGCGGCGTGCTGCTCACCGACACGCAGGGGTTGCCGATCTACGCCGTCGGCACCGAGCCGCCCGGATACGTGGACGAACTGGCGCGGGGTGCGGCCCGCACGCGGGGCAAGACGCTGATCGTCACCGGGCCGGACGGCGACGCCCGCCTCATCTGCCCCGTGCGCACCGCCGAGGGGGTGCGCGGCTACCTGTCGCTCACGGGGGGGCGCGACGCCTTCCGCGAGACCGACCGCCTCGTCGCGGAGCGCACCGCCGCCGCCTGCATTTTCGCCCTGATGCGCCTCGGTACCCAGACAGGCGTGCGCCATCTCGGCCCCACCCCTGCGGAGACCGAACGCAGCTTACGGGCTTTGCTGCTCGGTCGGTTGGAGACCGAGAGTGCCGCCCTCGCGGAGTGCCGTGCTCTCGGTCTCGATCCCCTGCGCGGCGTGTCGGTGCTGCTCGCCGCCCCGCAGCCCGACGCGGAATCGCTCGGCGTGCTGCGCGGGGCGTTGGAGGGGGCCGTGAGCGGCTGGCAGCCACGGGCCTATGTGGTCGAACTCCCGGAGGTGGGGGCCATCGCGGCCCTCTTGCCCGTGCCGGACGGCGAACCGGCCCGCAAGCGTGCGGTGGAGATCGGGCGGCGGCTCGCGGACGAGGGCGGCCTGACGGGGATCGCCGCCGGGGTGAGCGACCGGCACACGGGCTGGCAGGGCATCGCGGCGGCCTTCCGGCAGGCATATTTCGCCCTGCGACTGGGGGCCACGAGTGCCGTTCCCCGCACCGTGGTGGATGGCGGCACGGCGGGCGACCTCGGCATCTACCAGCTCCTCTACCCGCTGTGGCAGACGGACGGCATCCGCACCTTCTCGGCGGATGTGCTCGGCGGGCTGCTCGCCTACGACGAGAAGCGCGGCGGCGGGCTGGTGGCGACGCTGGAGGCGTACCTCGACCTCGGCGGCGGGATGCAGGAGATCGCCGACCGGCTGTTCATTCACCGCAACAGCCTCATCTACCGCCTGCGCCGCATCGAGGAACTGACGGGCCGCACCCTCGCCGACCCGCATGACCGCCTCTTGTTGCATCTGGCCCTGAAAGTGCGGCAGATGCCCGGCCCGCCCCCAACGACCGGACTGAGGACGAAGGACTGAGCGCGAGCGAGTGCCGCAGCGCGGAACGTGGAACGTGGAACGTGGATGGAGGGATCAACTGCATGACGCCCACAGACGATGCCCGGAGCCAGAATACGGGCGCACTTGGCCCGCAATCCTTCGCACTCGGTCACGGCGAAGTCCTCGCACGGGCGGCGGCGGAGGGCGTGGAGTTCGTGGACTTGCAGTTCATTGACGTGCTCGGCACGGTGAAGGGCGTCACGATCTCGGTGGAGGATTTGCCGGGGGTGCTGACGAATGGCATGTGGTTCGACGGCTCCTCGGTGGAGGGGACGACGCGCATGGCGGAGCGCGATATGCTGCTCGTGCCGGACCTTTCCACCTTCGCCGTGGTGCCGTGGACGCGGGCGAGCGGCACCACGGCCCGCTTCCTCTGCGCCGTGCATCGCCCGGACGGCGAGCCGTTCCTAGGCGACCCTCGCGCCGTGCTCTCGCGGCAGGTCGCCCGCGCCCGTGCGCTCGGCTACGACTACCGCGTCGCCCCGGAGGTCGAGTTCTTCCTCTTGCGGCGCGAGGGCAGCGGGGTCGTGACGCCGGAGGGGGACAGCCGGGGCTACTTCGACAGCTCCGGGGGCGACGCGGCGGCGGTGCAGCGCGAGGCGGTGCGCACGCTGCGGCAGATGGGTATCCGCACCGAGGCGTACCATCACGAGGTGTCGGCGGGGCAGCACGAGGTGGACCTACCGAGCGACACCGCCCTCCGCGTGGCGGACAACCTCATCACGCTGCGCATAGCGATGAAAGCGGTGGCGGCGCGGCGCGGCCTGCTCGCTACCTTCATGCCCAAGCCGCTCTCCGGGATGAACGGCAGCGGTATGCATATCCACCAGCGGCTGGATTTCCTCGACAGCGGGCGCAGTGCCTTCTGCGACCACGACGACCCGTACGGCCTCTCGGAGACGGCGCGGGCCTTCATGGCGGGGCAACTGACGCACGCACGCGGGATGAGCGCGGTGCTGTCCCCGCTCGTGAACAGCTACCGCCGCTTCATCCCCGGTCACGAGGCTCCCGTGTACCTGATGTGGGCGCGGGTGAACCACGAGGCACTCGTGCGCGTCCCGGCGGACGCCGAACGCCACGGCGCGGGGCAGGTGGAGTTGCGCTCGCCCGACCCCGCCGCCAACCCCTACCTCGCCTGCGCGGTGATGCTCGCGGCAGGGCTGGACGGCATCGAGCGCAACCTTGCCCTGCCCGAACCCGTGGAAGAGAGCCTTTACAGCATCACCGACGACGAGTTGCGCAGCCGCAATCTGGGGATGCTGCCGCTCACCCTCGGCGAGGCGATCATCGAGTTGGAGCGCGATGGCGTGATCCGCGACGCCCTCGGCGACCACGTGTACGAACGCTACGTCGGTGCCTTGCGCCAGCAGTGGCAGGAGTACCGCACCTCCGTCAGTCAGTGGGAACTCGACCACTACCTCGAAGCGTACTAAGTAACGCCGTGTGCAGGTATCAATCGGTGAGCAGGATATCGAACCGGAGGGGCGAGAGGCCGCACAACCGGCGGAGCAGGACGGCGACGGTTTGGCTGAGGACGCACCGCAACCGGCGCGACCACCGATGTCGCGCATCCCGCGCCCCTATGCGCCCGGTGCGGTATCGCTCCCCGCGTCGCGTCGCAGGGAAGCAGTCGGGGTAGCAGCGGCGGAAGGAGGCATCCGGCCCTTCGTCGGTGTCCGCACCGAGGAAGGCACCGCCCGCCCCGATGGTGAGAACGTCGCTCTCGTACGCGCAACGCGGTAGAAACGGCGCGTCGGTGTCGCGCTCATGTTTTCGCTTCGGTTTTCGCCTCGGTATGACCTTCAAGGGTCTCGCGCACGAGCCACCAGAGGATGCCCGCCGCTACGAAGCCCGTGCCGGAGAGGCAGAAGGCGGTGGTGGCGAGGCCGACGGCATCCGCGATCAGCCCCACGGCGAGTGGCCCGCTCGCCCCGCCCGCGTCGCCGATGAACCGCCAGATGCCGAGGAATTCGCCCACGGCGTCGGGCGGCGCGAGGTCGGCACCGAGCGTCATCATCGAGCCGCTACCGAGGCCGTTGCCGAAGCCGATCACGCTTGCCGCCAGGAGCAGCCCGCCGAACGTCGACGCGAGCGGGATGAGGGCCATGCCCGCGCCCATCACGGCGAAACTCGGCACCGAGGCCCACTTGCGCCCAAGGCGGTCCATCACCAGCCCCGCCGGGATGAACATCACCATGTCCACCAGTGCGGCAATCGTCACGACCGTGCCGACCTCGGCCACGCCGAGGCCGATTGACACACCGTAGAGCGGGATAATCAGTTGCCGCCCGCTGCGGATCATCTGCACGAAGATCTGCGCCGCCCCTGCGGAGGAGAGGTCCACCGCGTGCGTCTTCATCAATTTGCCCACGCTGCGCCAAGCCATGCCCGCATGAGCCGGGGCGACGCTGCGGTTGCCCGTTTCCTTGATGAAGAGCAACGCCAGCACGCCCGCCGCCACCGCGAGGCCCGCCGTGAGGTAGAACGGCACGGCGAGGCCGAACCGCTCGCCGATCAGCCCGCCCACGAACGGCCCGCCGAAGACGCCGATCCGGTTCACGCCGCCGAAGGTGGAGAGATACTTGCCGCGTTGCGCCCGTGGGGCCACATCGGTGATATAGGCGTGGCGCGAGAGACCCCACAACGCGGTACCCACCCCCCCCACGAGGCGGCACAGCACGAGCACGACGAAATTGCCGAGGAGCGGCGCGATCAGCGTGGCGACCGCGACGAGGGCGATACCCGCAAACATTGCCCGCCGCCGCCCCAGTCGGCTCAGGGCCATGCCGACCGGTACGTCCGCGACGAGCGTACCGAGCCCCGCCGCCGCCACCGCCAGCCCGATCAGGCTCTGCGAATCCACCAGCCCTTTTGCAAAAAAGGGCAGCGTGGGGATGAGCAACCCTTGTCCGAGCGACAGCAGGAAGGTGGGGGCATAGACGGGCAGGATCATCGCAGTCCGCGAGGCGGCGGGTTGTACTGAAGTACCGGGCGTTGCTTTCATGGACGGCAGCATAGCGTAAATACGCCCGTTGGGGAATAGGGGAGGCATCGCGTGCAGGGCGTATGCGTTCTCACGAAATGCGCCCCTCCCCCCGTGGAGAAGGGGGAGAACCGTTGCGAGATCGCGGCGTATCGGGAAAGCCCGGTGCGTGCCGTGGTTCTCCCCCCTCCCCTGTAGGGGAGGGGGGCCGGGGGGTGGGCGCATTTCGCCCGCAACGACTGCCAACAGGAACACGCATAAACCCTGTATCGCGTGGTCGCGGAGCGCGTTGCGGCGCGGGCAATGGGGTTTATCGCCCGCGCACGACCGGCACTCGTGATCCTCGACCTATGGATGCAGGACGCGGTGGAAGCAGGCGTGCGGATCGTGCAGAGCCTCCGCGACGCCCCCGGAACCGCGACCATTCCCGTCATTGTCTGCGCGGCGGCAGCGCGTGTGCTGGCGCGGCGCGGCGAGGAGTTGCGGATTGCCGGGTGCGTGCTGCTTCCCAAGCCCTTCCATCTCGACGAACTGCCTACAGAGATCGTGGCAACGGTGTCCGGATCGCAATAATATATCGCACTCGATGGTACGGGCTTCCGTGGCCCTTATCCTGCTTTACGCGACCTATCCCCCGCGATGCGGCGGTAGTAAGGAGGGATTCACGATGCACACCGACACCACAGCATCTCAACTCACCCACCATCTCGCAGCGGCACTGGCGGCGGCGGAACGCCTGAGCGAACGCGACCCGGACGACCGCACGCTCCTGCGCCTCTGCATCCACCTCTACGACGCGACGGAGCAACTGGAATCTTCCGCCGCCGTGCCGACCTTGCACCGGAGACGATACATCGCGTCGCTCGGTGCCGTCGCCGACTGAGCACACTGCGCCGTCGGTTGCGGGGGCGGTTCGTGAACCGTCCGCATTTAGTGGCTTGTGATTCTTGTCCGGCATCTCGTTTGGCAGGCCGTGGCGAGGCGGCAAGGCGGGTGGTTTCACGGAACGCCCTTGCACCCCTCGTCCGGCATTTCCGATCCCGTCCGACTATAATCGGCATAGAGTGTGGGCGACACAGATGCGTATCCACACATTAGCCGCCTATCGCCGCTTCTTTGGTGGGGCGGTGCGCCGCTTCGCCCGCTCGTGGAACTCCGCGAGTTTCGACAATGCCTCGATAGGCGTAAGGCTGTACGGGTCGAGGGCGGCGAGGTCGCGGGCCACCTCGTCGGCGGGCGAGAACAGCGTCAGTTGCAGGGCCAGCGGCGCGTCGTCGCCCCCGCCGTTGCTGCCATTCGCTGCTGTTTCGAGCGAGTCCGCAGGCAGGCCGGGTCGCGGCTTCGCCTCCAGATTCGCCAGCAACTCCTCGGCCCGCTGCACGACCGCCTTCGGCACCCCCGCGAGCCGGGCGACGTGAATGCCGTACGAGCGGTCGGCCCCGCCGGGAACGACCCGGTGGAGGAAGGCGATCTGGTCGCCGGTCTCGCGCACGTCCACCTTCGCATTGCGGATGCGCGGCAGCACGTCCTTGAGGGCCGTGAGTTCGTGGTAATGCGTGGCAAACAGCGTCTTCGGGCGGCACGTCGGGTGGTGGTGCAGGTATTCCAGTGTCGCTTGCGCGATGGCAAGGCCGTCGTACGTGCTCGTGCCGCGCCCGATCTCGTCCAGAATAACCAGGCTACGCGGCGTCGCGGCATGCAGGATCGCCGCCGTCTCGGTCATCTCCACCATGAACGTGCTGGCCCCGGTGGCGATGTCGTCCTGCGCCCCGACGCGGGTGAAGATGCGATCCATCAACCCGATATGCGCCGCCCGCGCCGGGACGAACGAGCCGATCTGCGCCAGCAGCACGATGAGCGCGGCCTGCCGCAGATACGTGCTCTTGCCCGCCATGTTCGGCCCCGTGAGCACGAGGATATGCGCCTGCGCGTCGAGGCAGAGGTCATTCGGCACGAACCCGGCGTCTTCGTCGCCCGCCTGAAGCATCACCTCCACCACCGGGTGCCGCCCGTCATGGATGTCGAGCGTGTCGCCCTCGTCGAGGGTCGGGCGCACGTAGTTCCGCGTCGCTGCGATCTCCGCGAGGGCGGCGAAGGTGTCTATATGCGCGATGCTCTCCGCCACGGTGCGCAGCCGTTCCCCCGCCCCCGCGAGTTGACCGAGCAAGCCCCGATACGCCGCCGTTTCGAGGTCGTTGATGCGCTCCTCGGCGGTGAGGATCACGGATTCCGCCTCTTTGAGGTCGGGCGTGATGTACCGTTCGGCGTTCACGAGCGTCTGCTTGCGCAAATATTCGGGCGGCACATTCGCGGCGTGGGCGGCACTGACTTCGAGAAAGTAGCCGAAGACCTTGTTGTACCCGACCTTCAGACCCCGGATGCCCGTGCGTTCGCGCTCGCTCGTTTCGAGGGTGGCGATCCATGTGCGCTTCTCGTCCACAGTGGCCCGCAGATCGTCGAGATCGGCGGCGTAGCCGGGGCGGATGACCGGGTGCGTGCCGAGCGTGGCGGGCGGCTCGTCCACGAGGGCGGCGCGGATGAGCGCGACGAGGTCGGCGCACTCCGGGAGGCGCGTCAGGAGCGGGCGTACGGGCGCGAGGCGGGCCGCGTTCGCCGCTTCGTCGTCCCTGCCGATGGGCGGGCGGGCGATGGCGAGGCGCACGGCGGGCAGCGCGTCGAGCGAGCGGGCGAGGTGCGCCAGTTCACGCGGCCCCGCGAATCCCTGCAAGGTGCGGTTCGCCAGCCGTTCCACGTCCGCCACCTGCTTCAGGGCATCGCGCAGTTCGGCCCGCAGCAGCCCTTCGCGGTGGAAAAACCCTACCGCCTCCTGCCGTGCGTGCAGCCGGGGCAAATCCACGAGCGGCTGCATCAGCCAGCGACGCAGGAGCCGCGCCCCCATCGGCGTGCGCGTGGCGTTCAGCGTCGAGTAGAGCGACTTGCGGGCGTCGCCGCGCCCCGACTCGGTCAACTCCAGATTGCGGCGCGTGGGGGCGTCGAGCGTCATCGTCGTCGCCGTGCTATAGACCGAGAGCCGCCCCATCTGCGCGAGGGCTTTGGGCTGCGTCTCCCCCAGATACTGCACGAGTACGCCCGCCGCCCGCGCCGCGATGGGCAGGTTCGCCAACCCCAACCCGTCGAGCGTCCCGGCGGCGAAGTGGCCCTCTAGAGCCTCCCGCGTGCGGTCGGCCCGCCAGCGGTTCGGCGCGAAGGGGCTGATTACCGTCTCCTTCGGGAGCCACAACGGGCGGGCGGTCGGGGGATCGCCCGCGTGGTACTCGGCGGGGATCAGCGTCTCGGCGGGCTGGGTGCGCAGCAGTTCGCGGGTGAGGGCGTCGGCGTCGTCCAGTTCGGTGCAAGCGAATTCGCCCGTGGTGATATCCGCATAGGCGAGGCCGCAGCGACCGGAGCGGTCGTCGCAGAGGGCGGCGGCGAGGTAGTTGTTCGTCCCGGCGTCGAGCATCCCCGGCTCGACCACGGTACCGGGGGTGACGACGCGGGTGACTTTCCGGTCCACGGGGCCGCGACCGTTCGGCTCCTCCATCTGTTCGCACACGGCGACGCGGTAGCCCGCCGCGACGAGGCGGGCAATGTATCCCTCCGCCGCGTGGACAGGCACGCCAGCCATCGGCACGCGCTCGCCCTTGCCCATCTCGCGCCCCGTGAGCGTGACTTCCAGCACGCGATTGAGCGTCACGGCGTCTTCGTCGAAGGTCTCGTAGAAGTCGCCGAGATGGAAAAAGAGGATCACGTCCGGGTATTGCTGCTTGATCTGGAGGTACTGACGACGAAGGGGGCTGACCACGGTATTTTCTCCCTGAGCGCGGCGAGTATAGCCGAGTCGGCGGCTCGTCGCCAGTGGCTCGCGGTGGGGATGAGAAGGCATGGGGTACGCTCGTCCGGGAACCGGGCGTGTCGCAAGAAGGAAACGATGCGTGGAATGGTAAACTGCTAGATGCCGCCTGCCGACTGCTACCTTCTTGCAGTATACTGTGATCTAAGCGTGGGATACTGGGACGTGGTGGCCTTTCAGGCGCGGTGGCGACCATCGCGGGGCGTTCGTGCAGCGAATCGAGGAGGTGAGACCGTGGGGTACCGACCGCAGCAACCGCAGCAACCGCAGGGAGGGTACGGGCAGCAGCCGGAGTTGCGACCGGGTGCAACAGTAGTGTCCGCCGATGGGGCGTGGCGCGGCACCGTGGTGGACCTGACGGGGCAGGGGGCAGACGCCGCCGTGCGCGTGCAGTGGGATGGCTACGGCCTCACGTACGTGACGATGGGGATGCTCGTGCATGACAACGGGCGATGGATGGTACGCACCGAGGGGCAGGGTCAGCAGGCACAACAGGCGCAGGGTGCCGCATCCGTGCAGCAGCCCGCGCAGGCGGGCGGGCGCGATCCGCGTGAGGGCCGGGGTTCCGGCGACGCGAACGAGGCGGCACGTATGGCGGAAGCGGCCCGCGTCGCGTCGCAGCAGCAGCCGCAAGCGCAACGCCCTGTGCCGCAGCAGCCCGTGGCAACCGACGAGATGACGCAGATGGGTGCCGCCCCGCGCCCCGCCGCGCAGCCCGCGTCGCAGCCGCAGCCGCAAGCGGCGCAGGGCCAACCGATGCGCCCCGCGCCGACCCCGCATTACCCCCAAGCCGCGTCCGCGACAACGGGGCGCGAGGCGATAGAGATGCGCGAAGAAGAGCGCGTGGTGGTGCCGATCATCGAGGAGCAGTTGGAGGCCCACCCGGAGTGGCGCGAGTCGGGCAATGTGCGGCTCAATGTGCGCACTGAAGAAGTGCCGCAGAGCGTGACGCAGGACGTGCAGCGCGAGGAAGTCCTCGTGGAGCGCGTCGCGGTGGGGCGTGCGCTCGCGGACGGCGAGGACGTTTCCCCCCGGCAGGAGGGCGACGTATACATCGTCCCGGTGATCGTGGAGGAAGTCGTCGTCACCACGCGGCGCGTGCTCGCCGAGGAGGTGCGGCTGACCAAGCGCATGGTCACGGTGCCGCAAACGGTGGAGACCACGCTGCGGCGGCAGCAGGTGGAGGTGGAAGGCGGCGCACTCGCCGACCGTATCCACGACCGCCGCGACGACCGATAGCGGTCGCTCGTTTATCGTTTGTTATCGCAATGTTCGAGGGGCAGGCTGGCCTGCCCCTTTTGCGTGCCGCATGTCCTGACAAGCCGTGCCGGTGAATTAACGGTGTACGGCGTGGCACCCATTTTGCGTAGAACCAGGCGTGAGGCGTCGAGAGCGACGCGCAGTGTTCGGAGGCGCAAGCCTCGTATCCGAGGAGGCTCACCGTGACGGTTGGCAACACGAATCAGATCATGGCAGGCGCGGAAGTTTATGGGTCGGACAACGACAAGATCGGCACGATTGCGGACGTGGGGCAGAGCTACTTCCTCGTGCAGAAGGGTTTCCTGTTCATCAAGGATCTGTATCTGCCGACGCGCACCATCGCCCGCGTGGATGCCGACCGCGTCTACCTGAACGTGACGAAGCGCGAAGCCGAGGACATGGCGACTGAGGAATTGCCCGCCGAGGGTGATGCGTGGTACGGCACGTCCGCCGCTGGCATGGCGAATCGCTCCACCACGGGCATGACCGGCACCACCACGACGACGACCGATGCATCCATGACGACCAATCGCATGGCTACGGACGCGCCGGTAGCGGCGACGGGTACCACGCGCACGGACACCACGACCCGCACGACGGGCGTGGATCGCACGGCGAACACCAGCCGCTCCACGGAGACGGTGCGCGACGGCGACACGATCTCGGTGCCGGTGATCGAGGAGCAGCTTCGCGCCGGTGTGCGCGAGGTCGAGGGCGGCACCGCCCGAATCACGAAGAACGTGACCTCGGAGCAGCAGAGCATTGACGTGCCGGTGCAGCGCGAGGAAGTTTACATTACCGAGCGGGCCGTGAACCGCCCCGCGACGCAGGCCGACATGGACATGATGGACCGCGAGATCGAGGTACCGCTGCGCGAGCAGGAGGTCGTCACCTCGAAGCAGGCGGTCGTCACGGGCGAGGTCGAGATTCGCAAGGAGACCACGACCGATACGCAGCGCGTGACCGACACGGTGCGCCGTGAGGAAGTCCACATTGACGACGTGAACAACCCGCGTGTCCACATGGAGGGCGGTAGCCGCAGCAGCAGCATGAGCAGCTTCTCGACCGACCAGCGGGCGCGGCACGACGCGATGTCGCCGGCGATCCGCACGCGGTACGCCTCGCTCAACGAGCAGCAGCGCATGCAGTACGACACGAAGTACCCGATGCGCCGGGGCAACGACGGCAGCATCCTCGATCCGGACGGGGACGGCGAGAACGCCTTCGAGGAACTGGGCAAGAACATCACCGAAGGCACGAACCGCCCCGGCAATCGCAACCGCTAATTCCGGTTGAACCCCACGAGGTGCCACTCCGGTGGCACTTCGCTCCTGCAATCGCATGAGCATCTGGGCGAAAACGATGCGCGGCCTCTTTCACCGGAGGTCGCGCATTCTGTTGCGGGCCGGATACGTACGAACGGTACTGTTGCATCCACAAGGTGCTTCGATGGAAGGGATGGGTAGGAGATGTTCACACTCCAGGTCGTGACTACGGTACGCGACGCGGGCGAGGCGGTGCTGCAAGGCTTCGCCGGTGCGCTCGCCACGTTCTTCGCCTTTCTGCCCCGGCTGCTTGGGGCGATCATCATCGGGATTATTGGCCTGATCGTCGGTCGCGTCGTCGGCGGCGTGGTGACGAAGCTGCTGCGCACTGTCGGCTTCGACCGCATCGCCGACCGTGCGGAGATCACGCCCTTTCTGCGCAACGCGGGGGTGACGATGGATGCCGCCGCCCTCGTGGGCGGCATCGCCAAGTGGTTCATCTACATCATCTTCCTGCAAGTCGGCGCGAACACCCTCGGCTTCGACCAGCTCACGGTGATCCTCAATCAGATTCTCGGCTTCCTGCCGCGCATCGTGGTGGCGTTGGTGATCCTGCTCATCGGTGCGCTTGTCGGCAATATTCTGTCGAGCGTGGTGCGCGGCAGCGTCGCCACCACGCGGCTCGGTAACGCGAACGTTCTGGCGAATGTGGCGCGGTACGGCGTGATCGCCTTCGCGGTGGTCGCGGCCCTGAGCCAGTTGGACATCGCCCCCGCTATCGTGAACACGCTCTGGACGGCCCTGATCGGTGGCACCGTCGCGGCCCTCGCGCTCGCGTTCGGTTTGGGGATGCGCGACGCGGCGGGGAGCATCGCCGCCGGACAGCTCATCAAGGGCGATATCCTGCCCGGTGCGCAGATCAGCACCGAGGGCGTGGAAGGTACCGTGGAGCAGGTCGGTGCGGTCTACACCACCGTGCGCACCGCGAGCGGCACGATGAAGGTGCCGAACGCCGAACTCGCCCGCCGTACACTGAAGGTGGAGGGCGGACAACAGCCCATGCAGTCGCAACCGCAGCAATCGCCCCCCGGTACGCCCCCGATGATGAGTGGGCAGCCGCCGCGTCGCCTGAATTAGTCCACCGCACGGCAGAAGGGTGTCCGGTGGTTATCGCGGTATCCATCGGGGTACGTGGAGGATAGTGCTCTCAGCCCGTCGCATTGGGTAATCAATGCGACGGGCTGAAGCCATACTCCATAGGAGGAGCAACCGCAGCGTACGCCTCCGCGCCCCGGTGCGGGGACACGGAAACGGTGGCACCCGTTTTGCGTTTTCCGTGTGGCGACGATCCGCGATCATGAGAGGAGCAGGCACATGACTGGAGATCCCCCGATTGGCACGGAAGACACGATACGTGGAACGAACGGCGACAGCGAAGCGGTCTCGCAACGGGAGCGGCGGCTCGACGATCAGTTCCCGAACGATGGCATCAGGCCGGGGCGCAGCGTTCCCGTGGCTGGCGGCACACTGGAAGACCGCGCCGACGCCATCGTGCGGCGCGAGGGCGGCGTGAGCGACTTCTCGCAGGCGGAGAGGGCGGACGCGACGCCGGGGTATCAGGTGGAGGACTTCCCCGGACAGGGTAATCCCGAAGCCTCTGCGGACGCCGAGCGCGACCGGAACCGCGACGACGATGCCCTGCCCGATGCCGCCGCCGGGGCGTTGGGAACTACGGCATTGATTCCCGGTACAGACGGCAACCGCTCGCTCGCGTAACGGGCAGTCGGTAGCCGGTAACTGGTAGCCGGTAGTCGGTGCAATGGAGTGTCTCCAATGGACTACAGGCTACTTAACCCCCGATAGGGTTCATGCCCGTTCGTCAAACGCGCCCCCCCTGCCGCCCGGAGGACACCCGCCCTCCCCTGTGGGGGAGGGGGGAGAACTGTTGCAGCGGCGAGGCTGACGAGGAAAGTTCGGTACTCGCTGTGGTTCTCCCCCCTCCCCTGCGGGGGAGGGGGGGCGCGTTTCCCCCACAACGACCGACTACAGGAAAACGCATAAGCCCTGACCCCCGACACGGCTCTTGGGTATTTTGCACCGACGCGGTATGCTAACGGGCGGCGGATGTTCGGGCGATGCGACAGCGGGAGGCGACGGCGATGGAGCCGCAGGTAGAGACGGGCCAGACGGTGGTGGATCAGGCGGGGCGTACGGTGGGGCGCGTCATCTCCGTGGCCTACAACCACATGGTGGTGCAGAAGGGTTTCGTGTTTACGAAAACGTACTACCTGCCCACGAGCAGCGTCGCCCGCGTAGAAGGGCCGGCGGGTCACTTCCCCGGTCGCGTCCATCTGAGCATCACGGGCAAGCAGGTCGAGGAAACGGGGAAGAACAACGCCGACACCCTCCAGCAGGGGTACATCGGCGTACCGGACGACGAGGCGAAGTTTGCGCGGCTCCGCCCTACCGCGACCTCCGGCCTCGACCCCGCCCGCCATACGGCGGACGATTTCGCCGCCCCCTCGAACTACGCCGACCCCTTTCAGGGTGGCGACCTCGACACGGCGGACATCGCCCACGACCGCGTGAAGACGCTGCACGAATCCGCCCCTACCGAGAAGACGATCTACGAGCAGGCGCAGGTTGCCCGCCGTCCCGCCGAGGCCAAGAAGCAGTAATCGCTCACCGTTTGGCTGTTGCGTGCTGGCCCCCTCGAACGGGGCCAGTTTGCTATGGTAAAAAAAGCGAACACTATTGGGGAAACAGAATGTCGGCGTGGCGACGTAGAGCTATCGAACAATTCCCAACGTTGCATCGGTATCTGACGCATAACAGCCCTGCGTATCGGCTCAACATGTACGGACTCGCGCATGAGTCACTGCGAATGGTGCAGAACAAACCAACAGCGTCGGACGCGGACGTACTGCAACGTATTTTCGATTACGCGGAATGGGCGTCGCGGCAACGCGCATCGGAAATTTGGAACCCAATCGGCCTCGCGTTCTACGAGCATATGTTTGATCGCCGCGAAGACTGGGAGCGGGTAATACTGTACCTGTCTCCTTACGCTGCCTACAACAACTGGGGTCTGTGGAAAGCCCGCCCGACGTTCGTGGATTTAGAGGAATTGCAGCAAGTGTTGACACAGTACGGCAAGACGCCGGAGGGTCTTCCGTAGCGGTACGCCTTTTTGTTTACAGGTAGATCAGAAAGCGTATAGGGGAAATAATGGCGACGCAAACAACGGAGAGCACGTTCCCGCAACCATCGCCGCTGCCCGAAGTGACGATACGCCTCTCGATGTCGCTGGAAGCAGATGCGGGTCTATTCGGTGGCGTCGGGATCGGCGGCTTGGCGGCGGGAGAGCTGCCGGAAGGATGGCACTTCGCACTTTGGGAATACATGGTTCTCGCCGTCCATGCGGGGCGGAGTGCCGACGGCTTTCCCCTGCCCGATAGCGGTGTTCATTTTACGATCACGCAGTTGATAATCCTGCCACCAATCGAAGCAACCACGAGCGAAGACGATGTACACCGCATCTGCAAGATGGTCTACAGCGTTGTCTGGGATACTACCCTGTCGTTATGGAATGGCTGGAATGCGGCCTCACTGCCCGTAGAAGTCGAAGCAACTCAAAGTTCTCCTAAGTAGGTCCGCAACTGATTCTGGACGGGATAGCGGCAGGTGAAAGCCCGCCGCATCGGGAGAAACCCGCAGGCGAAAGCCCGCCGATTCCGTCCAAATCTCGCTGCCGACCTACTTAGCTTGTGGGAGCGGGTGCAAAACACAAGGGAATCGTTGGGCTATTCCGTTCACGAGAAATAAATTGGATGCTTTATGCTGCTGTCACCGTGACCGCCGTACCCACATTCAGGCCGAGCGTCTGCTCCGCGTTGCCGCGCCGCGCCGCGAGTTCGAGGTAGCCGTGGCTGCCGACCAGCGCGACGGGTTCGCTGTCCGCCACCCTGCCGTATGTCACCATGTAGGGGAAGGGGCGGTCGTTTGCGGTCGCGGCGACGCCTTCGGTGCCGGGGGGCGGCAGGGCGGAGGCGGGGATGTTCGTGACGCAGTTGCCGAAGCCGTCAATGTAGACGATCTCACCGTGAATGCCATCGTCGTTCTTGTAGGGCGCGGGCAGGGCGAGGCGCACAAGGTCGGTGATCGTGTCGCCCAAATTCGTCAGGAAGGTGCCGTTGACGAGGTGCGCGGCGGCGGTGGCGAAGATGTCGCGCCCGTGGAAAGTGGCGGACACGTCCTTCGTGCGCCAGTAGTCGCGGTTCGTGAGGGCGACGGCCTTCCAGCCCGTGCCGCGCTCTTCGGCCTCCTCGATCACGCGGGTGAAGACGCCGTTGTCCGGCCCCACGAAGTACTGATCGAACGCTTGCAGGGCGATAGGGTGGCGGTCGGTGCCGACACCGGGGTCCACGACGACGACGTGCGCCGTCTCGTCCGGGAAGGTGCGCCACACATCGGAAACGATGAACGCCGCCTGCACGATGCTGTGGCGGCTGATCGCGTGCGTCACATCAATCAGCGTCAGGCGCAGGGCAACGCTGATGATCGCCCCCTTCATCTGGGCCACGTAGCTGTCGCGCAGCCCGAAATCCGTGGTCAGCGTGACGATACCCCCGGCATACATGCTCGGCCTCCTTCGGAGTCGTAACAAGTGACAGGTGACAGGTACGGAGCCACGAGACGTACCTGTCACCTGTCACTTGTTACCTGTTACAACGCACGGCGTTCACGCGCTCTTGCGCGGGTCGAGGGCGTCGCGCAGGCCGTCGCCGATGAAGTTAATCGAGAGCACGGTGAGAAAGATCACCGAGGCAGGGCCGACCGCCATCCACCATGCGATGTCGAGGAAGTCGCGGCTTTCCGCGAGCAGGCGGCCCCACGTCGGCAGGCTCGGATCGAAGCCGATGCCGAGGAACGACAGCGTGCTCTCCTGAATAATCGCCACGCCGATACCAAGGCTCCCTGCCACGATCACGGGCGAGAGGACATTCGGCAGGATATGCTTGACGATCACCGAGAAGTTATCCGCCCCGATGGAGTGCGCCGCTTCCACGAATTCCTTCTGCTTGATCGAGAGGATTGAGGCCCGCACGAGCCGCGCCGTTGCCATCCACGTCAGCGCACCGATCACGAACACGATCAGCAGGAATGTGCCGAGGATGATGCCGAACGCTTTGCGCATCGTCTCCTGAAAGAGGTAGACCGACAGGAACAGCAACGGCAACACCGGCAACGCGAGGAACAGGTCGGTGAGGCGCATCAGGAGATTGTCGGCGGTCTTGCCGAAGTACCCCGCGATGGCCCCGACGATGACGCCGAGCGTCACCTGCACCGCCATCACGAAGATGCCTACCGAGAGCGAGATGCGCCCGCCCCAGATGATGCGGGCGAACATGTCCTGCCCAAGATCGTTCGTGCCGAGCGGGTGCGCGAAGTTCGGCGAGGTCTTCGAGGCGGAGAAGTCAATTGTCTCGCGGTCCACCGTCCAGAGCACCGGGCCAAGCAGCGTCATCAGGATGAGCAGGGTGAGCATCACGATACCGGCCATCGCCAGCTTGTTCTTGCGGAACTGACGCAGGGCATCGCCCCAGAGCGAACGGGCTTTCTTGCGCAGGGCCAGCGATTCGAGGGACACAGCGGGCGTGCCGGTCGTCGCGGTACGGGCGGGAGCAGACATCGGCGTTACCCTCCTAAGTAGGTCCGCAACTGATTCTGGACGGGATAGCGGCAGGTGAAAGCCCGCCGCATCGGGAGAAACCCGCAGGCGAAAGCCCGCCGATTCCGTCCAAATCTCGCTGCCGACCTACTTAGGTGTACTTGATGCGGGGATCGAGCACCCCGTACAGGATGTCCACCACGAGGCTACAGATGACCACGAGCACGGCGAAGATGAAGGTGAGGGCCATCAGCACCGGCACGTCCTTGTTGTAGAAGGCACTGATGAAGAGCGACCCCGTGCCGGGGATGCGAAAAATCTGCTCCGTGACGATGAAGCCACCGAACAGGATGGGGATACGCAGGGCCACGATGGTCGCCACGGGGATGAGGGCGTTGCGCACCGCGTGCTTGACGATCACATTGCCCTCCGTCAATCCTTTGGCGCGGGCGGTGCGCACGTAGTCCTGCTTGATGACTTCGAGCATCGAGGCACGGGTATAGCGCATCAGGGCAGCGGTTTCCAACAGCGTGAGCACGAGCACGGGCAGCGCGATCTGATGGATACGCTCACCGACCGCCGCTAGGCCGGTACTCTCCAGATTCGAGCGGTAGATGAACGGGAACCAGCGCAACTGCACGCCGAACACGAGGATCAGCAGGATGCCGCTCACGAAAGTTGGCAAGGCATTGCCGAGATACGCGAACACGGTACTCACCTGATCGAAGACCGAGTATTGTTTGATCGCCGCCGTGATGCCGATGGGGATGGCGATCAGCAGGGCGAGCAGGAACGCGGCCCCGCCCACCTGCAACGTCGGCAGGAAGCGCTGCTTGATGAGGTCGCCCACTGCCGAGCGCGACTGGAAGGAGTTGCCCCAGTCGCCCCGCACCATCGAGGTGGCCCACTTGACGTAGCGGATCGGGCCGGGGTCGTTGAGTCCGAGTTGCTTGCGGATGTTCTCCTTCACGCTCTCCGGCACACGCGGGTCTGCCGCGAACGAGGCGAGCGGATCGCCGGGGGCGAGGTTGATGATCGTGAACAGGATGATCGAGATGGCGATGAGCGTGGGAATGGCGGTTAGTACCCGCCGGATGATGTACGTAGACATGCCGCTCCTGTTCCTCGTGCCGAATCACCAGCCGCCGATCCGTCGCCCGGATTTGGCGAATCCTACGGGAGGATGCCACGATTTGTCAATGCCGTACAGGGGCGAATCGTCCGATTCCGCTTCAAGACTTTGTGCAAGAGTACAACCACGCACGGCGAGCGGCAGGTGAGGGGCCGTGAACACCCGACGCTTCACCCGATAGAACGTGCGATGTGTGCGGTTTGTGATGATTCCGCCGCCTGTTCGCCGCCCGCCGCTCGCCGCCCGCCGCCGCTGACGATCACGGTATGCACGCCGCTCACCCGCGTGAGGAAGAGCGTCGCCGTGTGAGGGCCGGAGAGGCGCAAGTCGTGCGTGAGGGCGTCGGGCTCGAGGGGCGAGCCGCGCTTCTTCACCACCACCTGCCCGATGCCGCGCTCCCGCAGATACGCCCGCAACCGCTTGAGGCCGAAGGGTAGCGTGTCCACGACGGGCCAGACGCGGGCAAACGGCGTGCGTACTTCGGCGTCGCTCGTGATGTAGGCAATCGTCGGGTCGAGCAACGTGCCGCCCACCTGCATCACGACCGCCGCCACCAGTCCCGACCGGATCACCGCCCCGTCCGGTTCGTAGAGGTAGCGGCGCGGCGGGCCGACGGGCGGCGCGTCCGGCGGCAGATCGGCGTCGGTGAGCGTCGCGGCGGTCGCGCCTGTCGCACCCGTCGTGAGCAGCGTGGCACGGCGGCGCACCTCCGCCCCGTTCGCCCCGTTCGCCCCGTTCGCCCCGCGCAACCCGCCGAACCAGAGCGCGGCCTCCTTCACGTCGCCGCGCACGGACACCCATTCCGCCTCGGCTTCCGGCGGCACGAGGTCGTGCGGGATGCCCGGTGCCACTTTCACGCCCACATTCCCCACGCGCCCTGCGAGTGCGGCGATGAACGACCACGGCGGCGCGTAGTCGTGAACATTGAAGACGCGCCGCCCGTTCGCCCGCCGCGCCGGGTCGAGGAAGGCAGCGTCGTAGCCCGCCAAATCGAGCGCGGTCGCGTCGGCGCACCACACGGTAGCGCGACCGAGACCGAGCGCGGCGACATTTGCCGCCGCGATGGCGGCGGTCAGCGGATCACGCTCCACCGCCAGCACGTCGTGCGCGGCGGCGAGGGCGTGCAGATCGCCGCCGATGCCGCAGCAGAGGTCGGCGATGCGGGCATCTACCGGGTAGCGGGCCGCGTGGTGCGCCGCGACCAAACCCGTGGTCGCCTGCTCCAATCCCTCGGTCGTGAAGTACATGGGGGCGGCGTCCGCACCGAACTTCGTGGCGGCGCGGGCGCGAAGGCGGGCCTGTGTGATCGCCGCCGCGACGAGGGGAGCGGGGTACTCGCGGCGAAGGGTGGTCGCCGCCGCGAGGGCCGTCGCCTCCGAGACGCCGAGTGCTACCGCCGCTGCGAGGCATCGTTGGCCCTCCGGGGCGAGCAGGGCGCGGAATGCGTCAACGTCCATCACACAAACCCCTCTGCCGCCGTTCTCTATATGAAAGGTCATTGTGGTGAACAGTCTATCTCTCAATTGCTTGCAAGGGATGGAGCGCGAAAGAAATCACCGATAATGCTATTCTATCGGACGCGACGAGGGGGAACGGATGGCAACGGGACGGTTCGAGGGCATCGGGCGGGTACTGATCGGGGTGGCGTTGCTGCTGCCCCTCGTCGGGCTGCTGACGATGGCGGGCGGCGGTTCGGCGGAAGCGTCAGGCACGGTGCAAGTCACCATTAGTGGTTTCATGTACCAATCGGACGACATCACGATTGCTGCCGGTACCACGGTGGTCTGGACGAATATGGAGTCCGACCCACTCCTCGGTCACGACGTTCGAAGCGAGGACGGTGCCTTCGAGTCTTCGGGGCTGCTTTACAATAGCAGCCCTGCGGCACGGACGTACTCGTATACCTTCCGCGAAGCGGGCATCTACCTCTATCGGTGTACTCCGCACTTTTTTATGATGGGACGAATCACCGTGGTAGAAGTGGCAACCGCGACGCCGCTCTCGCTGCCGACGCGCCGCCCGGATCGCACCCTCCCGCCGCCGTACTCCACGCCACGGGCGGCACCGCCTACCCGCGCCCGCCCGACTCCGTTGCCCACGGCGGGGGCGAACACACCGACGCCCGTGCCGATCCCGACGCCGCTTCCCGCCCCCGTGCGCCGGTAATTCAGGGCGCGGGAACGGGTTCGGGGAGCGGGATGGGACGTTCGACGGGGCGTTCGTCGCGGGGGGTGGCGAGGCAAGCGTCGTTGCCTTCCGCGCAACCCGTGGCGCGGTACGGGTCGGGGTCGGATATCGAGACCGCGTACCCCTGTGGGATGTTGTACGGCCCCGCATAGCCCGGTAGTGCCACGTACGGGGTTGGCGTGACGGACGCCGACAGCGGCGGCGCGGGTTGCGGCTCGTCCGCAGCGGTCGCGGTCGTGGGGGCGGGCATCGGTGCGGCAATCGCCGCGAGCAGCAGCATCAGCCCGACTGCCACAGACGCGGCGCGACGCGAGGAACGACGAGGCATAGAAATATCCCTTTCCGATGCGTGCGCGGCGAACGTGCAAGCGCGACATACCGCGTTCGTTCGTTGTCGCACGGCGTTCTTTCTCGCATTGTACGCCATTTTGTGCCGCGAATAGCACGCGAGGGTGGTAGAAATCACGGCAATTGCATGTTAGCGGGCGAGGACGTTGAGCAGGTATCGTGCATCCCACCCCGCCTTGAGTCGCTTTGCCTTGACGCCGATCTTCACCGACCGCTCGGCTTTGAGCAGGTTCAGGGCG
>JAABUN010004037.1_pt1 | contig 21026 bp, 17 predicted proteins | sample 5559311 | NCBI WGS metagenome assembly JAABUN01 (sample SAMN10711877, study PRJNA513370) | rock metagenome | isolation source: Antarctica rocks | place: Antarctica: Victoria Land, Siegfried Peak sud
GTGTGTCGGAACGCGACCCGCCGGTTAGTGCGGAACGAGCAGGCCCGGTTCTACCACTGGCGGCGGCGGAAACGCTTGGCCCCCAACAGAGTCGACCAGAGACAGTGACCGGACACAGTACAGATAGAAACAAGCAGATCAGGTGTGGCGGAACACTAGAAGGGGTACTGACTCATTCATCAACCCCGTCAGTCCGACAGCCCCGGTTGCCGGCCAATAACTCTTCCCCTCGCCAACGCTTCCCGCGTCGGCCGGGGCGTCGGGGTTGCGGGTCGGCCTGTTACACGGTCAACCCGCCGACCCGCTCGGCCCCGCTGTAGACCGTGAACCGGCCGTCGCGGACGAACCCCAGCAGCGTCACCCCCAGCCGGCGGGCCAGGTCGACGGCCAGGGTCGTCGGGGCACCCACGGCGGCCAGGACCGGCACCCCGGCCATCGCGGACTTCTGCACCAGCTCGAACCCGGCCCGGCCGCTCACCACTACGGCCCGTCCGGCGAGCGGCACCCGGCCGGCCCGGAACTCCGCCCCAATCAGCTTGTCCAGCGCGTTGTGCCGCCCGACATCTTCCCGCACCGCGAGCATTTCCCCACCCAGGGTGAACAGCCCGGCCGCGTGGACGCCGCCGGTCCGTGCGAACCCCGGCTGGGCGGCCCGCATCAGGTCGGGGAGCGTTGGAATCACGCTCGCGGCGACGACCCCGCCGGCGGCCGGGCCGTCGCACGCGGCTTCGACGGCGTCGAGGGTCGTTTTGCCGCACACCCCGCAGGCCGACGTGGTCAGCGTGTGCCGGCCGAGGCGGGCCAGGTCGAGGGCGACGGCCGGGTGCAACTCGACGCGGACGACGTTGCCGGCCTCTCCGCCGGCGGTGATGCCGAGGATTTGTCCGGGGTCGCTGACGACGCCCTCGGCGAACAGGAAGCCGGCCGCCAGGTCCGCGTCGTCCCCCGGCGTGCGCATGGTGACGGCCAGGCTGACGCGCCGGCGGTCGCGGACCGGGCCGTGCGTGACGCGGATGTCGAGCGGCTCCTCGACGGCGACCGGGTCAATGCGCCGAACGGCCGCCCGGCCGGCGACGACGACCACGCCCGTCGGCATGTCAGGCGAGGTCAAGCAACTCCCCCAGGACGCCGTCGGCCGCCGGCCGGGGGCACGACCAGACGAGGAAGAACAGCGCCTGCCGCGCCCACCGCTGGGCCGGGTGCGGGGCGACGAACCCGGCCCCCTTCGCCAGTATGAGGGCCGCCTGGGTCGCCGCCAGGGCGAGCCGGGTGCAGTCGGCCCGCAGCGCCAGCGTCGCCTCCGGGGCCGGCGGGGCGGTCGCCAGGTGGTGCAGCCGGGCGCGGGCCGCTTCGACGGCGGCCGTCATCCGTTCGGCCCGGTCGCTCAAATCGGGCCGGTAGCCGGCGGCGTCGCGGACGGCCCCGGCGGCTGCGGCGGCCAGCCCGACGGCCAGGTTCGAGGTGTCAAGGCCGCCGCCGCCGAGTCTGCCGAGGACATCGACGGCCGGCCCGGCGAGCAGGTGTTCATCGGTCAGTTCGACGCCGTCGCACCGGACCCAGGTCGTCCGCGACCCGGCGAGGGCGGCGAGCATCATCGGCGGGCCGACCGTCAGCCCCGGCGTGCCGGCCGGGACGGCGAACACGGCCTGCGTCGCGTCCGGGAGGGTGCCGCCGATGACGATCACGTCGGCCCGGTCGGCCCCGGTCACCCACGGCACCTCGCCGTCGATGCGGTAGCCGTCGGGCGTCGGGGTGACACTCACCGCCGGGGCACCGTGCTGGCGGGACGTGGTCAGTTGCGACAACCCGACGGTGGCGAACAATTCCCCGCTCGCCAGGCCGGGCAGGTAGCGGCGGCGTAAGTCGTCCGGCCCGCCGGCGATCCGGCGGACGGCGGCGTCCCGCTGGCTGAGGACGAACGCGGTGGTGAGGCACGCCGCGGCGACGGCCTCATTGGCCGCGTGCAGCTCGGTGACGCCCCACCCGGCCCCGCCGTCGGCCGCGGGGACGGCCCCCGCGAGCAGCCCGGACTCGCGTAGCGCCGCCCACGACAGGGCCGGCCAATCGGCCGTGCGGTCGGCGGCGTCGGAGTGGGCGGCCAGCCGGGCAAAGAAGGCGGGCGTGTGATGGGGGGGGATCATCGCGCAGGCATTGTAGCGGGTCCGGGCGTGGTGCAAGGCCTGCAATGCCACCCGCCCGGCGGACGTGTGCGTCTCGCTGGCGGCGCTGACGCCGTCATGCGGGTGAACGGGCGATGCCGTTCGCCGACCTCGACCGCCTGCCGGGCAGCACCCCGCACGTCGGCTCCACTCTCGGCCCGCCGTCGATAAACTGTGCACCGGCTAGCCGCCGGGGAACCCGGGGCCAGCTGCCCACGTTTGCTTCCCCTCGATGATCGCCCGGTTGTTCCCCTCGATCGTCATCACGTCCGCCGGCCGGGCGTGCGGGTAGACCGGCCGCCGGGCGTGCGGGTAGGCTTCCGCCCGGTGGTGGCCGAGCATGTGGTGGCCGGCCCGGCGGTCGCGCTCGGCCCGCAGGGCGGCAATGTCGATCGGGGCGACAACGATCTTCTCACCGGGTCCGGGGTCGGCCTGGGCCAGAATCCGGCCGTCGTAGTCGACGGCCATGCTGCCGCCGGGCCAGGAGAACGGCGGGTAGTGCGCCGCGGTCGCCGCCTGGTTCGACGCCACGACGTAGGCAATATTTTCGAGCGCCCGGCAGCGGTTGACCGTCGTCCACCAGTCCATCGGGGCCGTCGCCCCCCACGGGTCCATGTAGGCCGACACGCGGATCAGTACTTCGGCCCCCTGGAAGGCGAGTTCGCGGATCGCCTCGGGGAACAGCCAGTCGTAGCAGATGGCCGCCCCGAGCTTGCCGATCGGCGTGTCGGTCACCGGGAACAGGGGTTCGGTGTAGTCCGGCACGTCGTGCGGGCTGCTGTGGACCTCCCAGGGAATCCACGGGTTGACCTTGCGGTACTTCGACAGCAGCCCGTCCGGGCCGACCAGGCACGTCGTGTTGAACACCCGGCCGGGGTACTTCGTATCCACTTCCAGGAAGCTGCCGGTCTGGATGTAGACGCCGCGCTCGCGGGACTTGGCGTGGTAGCGGTCGGTCTGCTCGTTCGGGACCGGGACGGCTAGCTTGTCCGCCAGTTCTTCCACCGTGGGGTAGACCGGGGCGGCGTGGGCGAACTCGGGGAAGGCGACCAACTTCACGTCGCCGAACGGTTCGTACCCGACGACGGCCCGGTCGATCATACCGAGCATGTGGCCGACGCGGTCGGGGATGTCCGAGCGGTGCTTGGGGTTCGCGAAGTCGGTCTGGCAGGCGGCGGCCAGGTAGCGCAAGGGGCGCGGCATCGGGGGCAGTCCTGACGGGGTACGCTCGGCCGGGCCGGCCGTATGATGCGGAATACTCTCCTTTATACCGGGCCGGGGTCGCCATGAAACGTGTTCCGCTCGCCGCCGTGCTGGGGGCCGTCATCGCCGTCGGGGCGGGGTCGGCCGTCTACTTCGGCTTCTTCCGCCCGGGCAAACTGTCTCCCACGATTCCGACAACCCGCGATGCCGGGCAGCGGGTCGACATCCCCGTCCCGGCCGTCGGGTTCACGGACGTGACGGCCGCCGCCGGCATCCGGTTCCGGCACGTCAACGGGGCGACGGGGCAGAAGTTGTTGCCCGAGACGATGGGCGGCGGCGTCGCCGTTCTCGACTACGACGGCGACGGCAAGCAAGACCTGCTGTTCGTGAGCGGCTGCCCGTGGCCCGGGGCGAACGCCAGTGCCGAGGCCAAGGCCGCCCCGGGCCTGGCGCTCTACCGCAACAAGGGCGACGGCACGTTCGAGGATGTCACCGCCGCGGCCGGGCTGAACGTGACCATGTACGGCATGGGCGTCTGCGTCGGCGACATCGACAACGACACGTTCCCCGACGTGTTCGTCACCGGCGTCGGCGGCCACCGACTGTTCAAGAACGTCCCTGTCAAGGGCGGCCGCGGGTTCCAGGACGTGACCGGTCCGGCCGGGATCACCGTCGCCGGGAGTTGGCCGGGGGCGGAGTCGGCGGCGGACTTCACCAAACACGGGCCGCCGATCACCTTCGGGTCGTCGGCCACGTTCCTCGACTACGACCTCGACGGCCGGCTCGACCTGTTCGTCTGCCATTACGTGACGTGGTCGCCGGCCATCGACCTCAGCGTCGCCGCGACGAACGGGGCCAGCGGTGCCCGGTCGTACCAGCAGCCGCAGTCGCTCGACGGGTCACAGTGCAGTCTGTACCGGAACGTCGGCGGCGGCAAGTTCATCGACGTGACCGAGGCCGCCGGCGTGAAGGTGGTCGACAAGGAGGGGACGGCGGCCGACGCCAAGTTGCGGCCGGTGGCTAAGTCCCTGGCCGTCGTCGCCTGCGACCCGGACGGCGACGGCTGGCCGGACGTGGCCGTGGCCAACGACACCGTCCGCAACTTCTACTTCCACAACGTCCCCGCCCCCGGCGGCGGCCGGGCGTTCACCGAGTGCGGCAAGGACGTGAACGCCGCCTACGCCGACGGCCGGCCGCGGGGGGCGATGGGCATCGACTTCGCCGAGTACAAGCCGGGGGCCAACGGCCTCGTGATCGCCAACTTCGCCAACGAGGCGTGTACGTTCCTGACCCCGACCATCGCCGCCGACGGCGGGGTGCGGTTTGCAAACAAGGCCCTGGCCGTCGGCCTGGAGGGGCAGGCGAGCCGGGTGCCGCTCAAGTTCGGCGCGTTCTTCTTCGACTACGACCTCGACGGCCGGCTCGATCTCTTGTTGTGCAATGGCCACCTCGAACCGGAAATCTCGCAAATCCAGGTGGGCCAGGAGTACAAGCAGTCGGCCCAACTGTTCTGGAACACCGGCGGCGATCAACGGCTTCAATTCGAGCCGGTCCCACCCGCGGCCGCCGGCCCGGCCCTGTCGAAACCGATGGTCGGCCGCGGCAGCGCCTACCTCGACTACGACGGCGACGGCGACCTGGACGTGGTGCTCGTCGAGAACAACGGCCCGGCCCGACTGCTGCGGAACGACAATCGTCTCGGAAACAACTGGGTCCGCCTCACCCTCGCCGGCGACGGCGTCAAGTCGAATCGCAGCGCGATCGGGGCACAAGTTACGATCGAGGCCGGCGGCCGGACGTTCAAGCGTGAGGTGACCGGGGCACGCGGTTACCTGAGCCAGAGCGAGTTGCCGATCACCGTCGGCCTCGGCGGCACGGCCATCATCGACAAGGTGACGGTCCGCTGGCCGGCCAAGGACGCCGGCCCGCCGCAGGTGTGGACCGGACTGGCGGCCAAACGTGCGTACACGCTGCGGCAGGGGGCGGCGGCGGCCGAGTAATCGGGACACGAATCGCAGAAAGCCCAGTGACGATCGTCCCCGGGTTCTTCGCGCTGTCTCACCGCCCCCCCGCCGGCCGCGTCTGCCAACGCTTCACATCCTCTGCCCGCCCTGCAGGTTGCGGCGTGCCCGCCGGATACGGATACGCCGTCATTCCCCGGAACGGCAGCGGGCCGACGGTGCCGCCGCTCATGGTGGTCATGGCCGTGTCCTTGGTGTACCCGTCCGCCCGCAGCACCCACGACCGCACCTGACCCGGTCGGACCGCCGGCAGCTTCGAGGCGTCGAACTCGATGGTCAATTCGTCGCCGGGGCCGGACACGGTCAGCCGGTCGTCGACGCCCGTTAACAACTCGGTTACGTCGCCCAGGCGGGTGAGCTGCCCCTTCCACCGGGTCACGGCCACCGGCTCGACTTTGCCGTCGTCGTAGGCGACCGGCGGCCGGCCGGTGGGCATCACCTCTTGGATGAACCCGCGGTGCGCCAGCGTCGCACGGGTGGGGGGCAGGGTGACGGATTCAACCGGGCCGGCCGGGGCGATGTAAACCTGGTCCCAGTAGATTTGCAGGTTGGTGCGGACGCGAACGGGGCCGCCGGCCGGGTCGACCAACCCGGTCACGTCGCGGGTCATCACCCGCGGCAGGCCGGCCGGGAAGCCGACATCGGCCAGGTGCTTCCACGACCCGTCCCGCTGCTTCTGTTCGAGGACCGGGGCGAGCGTCGGCACGCCGGCTTGAGTCGCGGCGTACATCGATTCGGGGTACGGGTAGTCGGTCCAGCCGGCCAGGACCAGGTACACCGGCCGGCCGGCCGGGAGCGACTTCAAGCAGTCGCCGAAGTCGAGTTCGACGAAATGTTCCTCCGCGTACCCGAGCCACGACCGTCGGCGGAAACCGTCGGCATACTTCCCGTCTCGTTCGGCCAGGGTCGCCGTCACGTCCCGGCCGGCGTGGTCGGTGGCCGTCGCCGGGAAGATGCATTCGGCATCGCGGAAGGCGAGCAACTTCTGCGACGCGGCCGGGCCGGCGGTGATGAACCGCTCGTCAGGGTAGACGTGGACACCGGCCGGGTGGTCGATCACGTCGAGCCGGGCGGCGTCGAGGTACAGCACCTCGTCCATCGGTTCGGCAATTTTGAGGACGTACCGCCCGTCCCGCAGGGCCATCCGCCCCGGCTCGATTTTGACCGACTCCTGTGGGCGGGGCAGCCGGACCGACCCGTCCGGGCCGAGTTCCCCGAGCGCCCCGGCCCCGAGGAAGTCGGTCACGTAGGCGAACTTCGTCCCGTCCCAGACGAGCAGGACCGGGCACGAGGTCGGCTTGCGGCTCGTCTCGGTGACCGCGAGCAGTTGTCCGGCCGCCTGGTCGAGTTCGGCCTGGGCCAGGGCGTCCGGCCAGCGGAACCGCAGCACGTCGGCTTGTTTGGCCGGGCCGACGCCGATGTCGATCGGGCCGAGCGACTGCCCCAGGCCGGCCGACAGGGTGGTGACTTCGACGGCCGACCGGACCGGGCCGGCGTAGACGCTGACCCGCGTCCCGAGGCCGTCGGCGTTCGTCCGCAGCACCCGGCCGGAACTCGGCTCCCGCCGCTCGCGGACGCCGGACAGGCCGACTCTGACGGCCGCGTTGCCGTTGGCGCTGCCGCGGAACAGCATCAAGCCTTTGCTCTCGGACCACGCGACCAGATCGGGGTTGAAGTCGCCGTCGAAGTCGACTACCCGCGCGGCGAGCAGGTCGGGCACCGCCGCGGCGGCCGGGCCGAACGGGTCGCGCCGGGGGACGAGGCGGCCGCGGCCCTCGCTTTGGGCGAACGCGGCGGTGCGGCCGGCGGTCAGCCCGCACAGGTCGGGCCGGCCGTCCCGGTCCAGGTCGGCGGCGTGGGCTTGCGCGAACGCCGGCAGGTCGTTCGCGGTCGGGGCGAACCGGCTGCCAAGGTCGGCGTCCAGGTCGGGGGCGTCGCGCTGGCTGACCAGCAGAATGGGCTTCTCACCGGCCGGCAGCAGGACCAGGTCGGACTGCTCGTCGCCGTTGGCGTCGACGACCAGCCCGCCGTTCCAGCGGGCGGCCCCGACCCCGGCCAGCGGCGGGCCGGCGTGGAAGCGCATCAGCCGGTCGTTCAGCACCACGGCGGGCGGCCGGCCGTCGATCAGCACGACCAAGTCCGGGTCGATGTCCCCGTCGATGTCGGTCACGATCACACCGGTCACCGGCCCCTTCAGCAAGAGCGCGTCCGGGCCGGTGGCCGGGCAAAAGGCGGTCGCAAGCGGGGCGACCTTCGGCCCCTGAACGCCGGGCCGCGACTCGCCGACATTTAGCAGTACTGCCAACTGCCCGCCCGGTGCGGCCGGCCCGCCGGCGAGAGCTACGGCGGCCGCGGCCGGGTCGGCGGCGTACTTGGCGAGGATCAGGTCGAGGTCGCCGTCGAGGTCGAGGTCGGCCCACGCAGCGCTGAGATAGACGCCGGTCAGCTTGTCGGCCCCGGCGGCCGCCGACACGTCGACGAACTTGGTGCCGCCGTCGTTCCGCCACACCCGGACCCCGGTCGGGCTGGTCAGGGCCAGGTCGGGATAGGTGTCGTTGTCGAAGTCGCCGGCCGCCGCCCCGAGGCTCGCCCCGGTCAGCCCGACGGCGGCCGTCACGTCGGTGAACTTGCCGTCGCCGTCGTTGCGCAGGAGCAGGTCTGCCGGCTTGCCGTCCCGCACCACGGCTGAGAGCATCAGTATGTCTGGTCGGCCGTCGCGGTTGTAGTCGAAGTGGATCAGCGTCCCGCCGAACCGCGCCCGGACGCCCCGCCGCAGGTCACCGTCCGGCCCGGAGCCGAGGGCGGCCGCGCTGGCCCACGCCGGCGGCGGGGTGATCGTCACGTCCGCCGGGGTGAACATCGGCACCGGGCCGACGCCGGCCGGGGCCACCGGGGCGGCCCCGATGACGAAGGCGTATTTGCCCATGTCCGTGTACTTTTCGACGTACTCGACATCCGAGTGGGACAGTTGCAGCGCCTCGAACTCGGCCAGCAGCCGCTTCCGGTCGGCGTCGGACGTGAGGGCGTGCTGGGCCAGGGCGTACCGGGCCGGGTTGAGGTAGGGGTTCAGCTTCAGGGCGGTTTCGAGGTACCCCTTGGCCGCCGCCGACTCGGGGCCGTCGGGCATACTCTGGACGCGCAGGTACCACCCGTGTGGGTCTTTCGGGTCGAGGTCGGTCACGCGGGCGAAGTGCCGGGCGGCGTCGGCCGTGTCGTTCAAGTAGAGGCGGATGATGCCGAGGTTGTAGACGGCAGGGAGGTTGTCCGGCTCGACGGCCAGCACCTGGTTGAACAGGTCCATCGCCAGGCTCAGGTTCGACGACTTGCTGCGCACGTCGTCGCTGCCGCCGCCGAGGTTGTAGAGGGCGATGCCGCGGTTGATCTTGGCCGGCAGCCAGTCCGGGACGGCCGCCTCGGCCTGCCCGAACGCCTCGGCCGCCTTGGCGTACTCGAACTTGTTCATCAGCCCGACGCCGCGGGTGTTGGCGGCGACGGCGGCGGTCAGGTCCGCCGCCGGCTTCACCGCCCCGCGGGGCCGGAGGGCGAACCACCCGACGGCCCCGGCGGCGACGGCGATGACGAGCAGAATCAGGAACCACCCGCGGCGGCGGCCGGGCGGGAGGGGGGTGGGCGGTGGCATGGGGGCGGTCCGGCTGGGAGAGGGAAGGGCGGTTAATCTAGCGGACGGCCGGGGCCGGATACAATTCCGCCGGCGGTGTGGACCAGGACCGGGAACGCGGTGGGGTGATGTTCATGCGTGTCGGCCGGCGGGTGCTGAGCGGGGTGGTGGTCGTCGGCATCGCAGTGGCCGGCGGGGGGTGGTGGTGGACGCACCGGGTGGCGGTCCCGCCGCCGCCGGCCGTAGTGTTTACGCCGGCCGCCGACCCGGCGTTCGTGGCCGACATTTCGGCCGCCCGGGCCGCCGTCGTGGCCGCACCCCGGTCGGCGGGCGCGTGGGGCGAGTACGGCACCGTCCTCCGGGCCTACGAACAGCAGGCCGAGGCCGACCTCTGCTTCGAGACGGCCGCCCGCCTCGACCCCGCCGACGGCCGGTGGGCGTACCTGCTCGGCGTCCGCCTGGCCGCGTCCGACCCGGCCGCCGGGGCCGTGTGGCTTCGGCAAGCCGTGGGACGTGTCCCGGCCGACGCGGCGGAGGCGGCCAAGCTGACGCTGGTCGAGACGCTCCAGGCGGCCGATCAAGTGACCGAGGCGCGAGCGGCCTTCGGCCCCGACGCCCCGGCGTCGCCCCGCGCCCAGGTGGCAGCGGCCCGGCTAGCGTTCGCGGCTGGAGACGACCAGCGGGCGGCCGAACTGCTCACCGACCTGTCGGCCGGCCCGCGGCCGTCGCGGCAGGTGTTCGCCCTGCAGGCCCAGCTCTATCAGCGGAAGAACCGGCCGGCGTCGGCGGCCGAGGCGAGTCGGAAGGCGGCCACCGCCCCCGAGCCGCCGTGGCCCGACCCGCTGGCCGACCCGATCCCGCGGCGGAACCGTTCCCGGTCGGGCCTACTCGACGAGGCGGCCCGGCTGCTCCAGGCCGGCCGGCAACGCGACGCCGAAAAGCTGCTCTTACCGCTGACCGCCAACTCGCCGGACGCCAAACCGTTCCTCGGCATCGCCGAAGCCGGGGGGCTGCCGGCGACCCGGTCGGAGCCTTCCGGATGCTCGAAGAGGGGCTGAAAGCCGACCCGAAGGATGCGGCCGTCCACTACCAACTCGGGCTGTTGCGGTTCGCGGCGGGCGAGGAAATGTGGTCCGCCGAGGCCCGGGCGGCACTGGTCAAGGCCGTAGACCTGGCCGGGGACCGGCGGGCGGCGGCGGCGCTGATTCGCCTGGAATCCCCGCCCGCTGGCCCGTAATTTGCTGCGCAGTAGCGGCCACTTCGTGAAAAACAAATATCTCTGGACCTGGCTTATTGCGGACGCCTGGCGAAGGGGGTACAAGTGAAATGGCGGCTTTCGACATGTCCTCGTCCTATCTTCTCTGGAGGCGTGATAACGATCTCTCTCTCGAACCCGCGTCGCCGCGGATTCACGCTCATCGAACTACTGGTCGTGATCGCGATCATCGCGATCCTGATCGGTCTCTTGCTCCCGGCGGTCCAGAAGGTCCGCGAAGCGGCAGCCCGGGCTAAGTGTTCGAACAACCTGAAGCAGATGGTCCTCGCGATGCACGGGTATCACGACGTGAACCTGTTCCTCCCGCCCGGCGGGTACGGCGAGGACCGCTCCCCGGTCGGTAGCGCCCCGGCCGCTGGCAAAAAAGCGCTGGGTGCTGCGTTTCCGGCCGGTGGCGACGGCAGCACCTGGCTGACGTTCATCCTGCCGTACATGGAGCAAACGGCCATGTACAATAAGATGACGTTCCGGGGTAATTCCGGCTGGAATAATCCGAGCGACCAGAACAATGATGCTGCATCCGGCAATGTGAATGCCCTGGCGGCGAGAGACGCTTTGATTTCGCCCTACCGCTGTCCATCGGACACGAAGCAACCGCTAACCAACGCCCGCGGGCGGATGAACACGAATCCATCTTACGGCGACGTTAACGTTACCCGGTCGAGCTATGTGGGGATCGCCGGGGCGATTAATGACATCGACAAGACTGGGGCATTCAAGGAGTCGCGCTCGGGGACCGGCTCGTTCAGCAACGGGATTATGGCGACGGGTGGCGTGCTGCCGCCCGGGTTCTACCGGATTACCATTCTAGGCATCCCTGACGGGTCGAGCAACACCGTCATTGTGTCCGAGGAGGCGAGCATCATGATCTCGCAGGCGGCCACGAACGGCGGGCCGAAGGACGACTGGAGTGCGACTGGTGGCGGGTTCCTCAGCGGCGGTGCCGAAACTAACACCGGGTCGGGTGCGCCGAGCGACTGCCGAGGATTCAACTTCACGACCATCCGGTATCGGATCAACACGAAAACCTGGCCGGCCAACACGACCACTGCGAATACGGGGGTGGGACAAGATGGGGCCAATATTCCGCTATCGAGCAACCACACCGGCGGGGTGAACGCGGCCCGCGGAGACGGTTCCGTGACGTTCCTCCGCGACTCGGTCGACATTCTCGCCCTGGCGAGAATCTGTACCCGGGACGATGGTGCGGTTGTTTCCATCGACAACTGATCTGGCGGACCAGCAGCCGCTCGGGCCGGGTCGGCACTTCCCAGTGCCGGCTCGGTTCGTTATCCACACCTCCTGTCCTGTTCACTCGCCGAAAACGCTTGCCTTCTCAGCTCGGCAGGTTTAACGTCAGTAAGTGTTGGCCGACGACCGATGGCAACCGCACTCTGGCCCGGTCCCTCACAACGGTCCGACTAGTTTACCGTCGATTAGAAGGGCGACCGAGTCTACAGTGACTATGGGGCCGGCCCCACGGTCGTCTCCAATCTCGGTTTCTTCCATAATCCCTCTCACAAGATTCCGAACCATTAAACGGTATTTAAGCCTGGCAGCATTTGTAGTGGCGGCCGCAGTCGCAACCGGTTGCGGCGGCGGGTCGGACGAGGCACCGGCTTACGCGAACGTATCCGGCGCGGTCAATTTCGACGGGCAACCGCTCGATAAAGGGACGATCACGTTCTCCACCGGGGGCCGTCCGCCGTCCACGCTGGATGTCGTGGACGGGAAATTCAACGGCCAAGCGATGGTCGGGCCGAACACGGTTTCTCTGTCCGTCCGGAGGAAGTCTGACAAGGCAATGAACCTCCCTCCGGACGTTCTGCAGCGGATTAGAGGAAGTAGTGGCCGGCCGGGTACTCCGCAGTCCGACTTTGATCCGAGTCTGGTCGAAGTGGTTCCGCCGGAGTGGGGGCCGACTTCGAAGCAGAGCCGGGTGATCAAGGCGGGCACGACGAACAAGTTCGAGTTCGACATCAAGAGCAAGAAGTAGTCTTGCGCCGCCCATCTCAGGCCCCGGTCCGCCGCCCGACTCGTTGGTGGCGGGCCGGGGCTGTTCTCGTCTTACTCGTGCCCGTATCCGCCGTTGGTTGTCCTTCCGCACCAGGGCCGCCGCCCGTGGCCCCGGTCCCGGTCGCGGACTGGTTCGAGGACGCGACCGTCCGATTGGGGGTCACGTTCGTCCACGACCCCGGCCCGGCCGCCGACTACACGACTCCGCGGGTGATGGGGTCCGGGTGCGCCATCTTCGACGCGGACGGTGACGGCCGGCCGGACCAGTTGTTCCTACAGGGGGCCGGGCCGGGTGGGGCGAGGAACGTGTTGTATCGGCAGACGGAGGCCGGGACGTTCGTCGATGTGTCCGCCGGGAGCGGGCTGGACTTCACCGGGCAGAACACCGGCATTGCGGTCGGCGACGTGGACAACGACGGCCTGACCGACATCTTCGTCACCCACCTGACGACCGAGATGAACACCCTCTGGAAGCAAGGCCCGCGCGGCACCTTCCAGGACCGCACTCTGGCCGCCGGGGCGGTGGCGACCAAATGGCGGGGGACTGGGTTCGGCACGGTCATGGCCGACTTCGACCGGGACGGTCGGGCCGACCTGGCGCTGGTGAACGGCCGGGTCAGCCGGGACGCGAAGCATACGAACGCCCTGCCGGCGTTCTGGCGGGACTACGGCGAGCGGAATCAACTCCTCCGCAACGTCGGCGGCAAGTTCGAGGACGTGTCGGAGGCCAACCCGGTCTTCTGCGGAACGCCGAACGTCGGCCGCGGGCTGGCGGTCGGGGACATCGACGGCGACGGCCGGCCGGACCTGGTCGTCACGGCGGTGGCCGGGCCGGCGAAGGTCTACCTGAACCGCTGCGCCCCGGCCAAGCACTGGCTGGCCGTCCGACCCCTTACGTCCGCCGGTGCCCCGGCTCACGGGGCGGAGGTTGAAGTCGTCGCCGGCGGCGGGAAACAGGTCCGCACCGTCCAACCGGCGGACAGCTACCTGTGCAGCAGCCTCCCGGAGGTTCTTTTCGGCCCGGGTGACGCGGTCGAGGTCACCTCGATTACGGTCCGTTGGCCGGACGGGACGACCGAAAGCTTGCCCGCCGGCCCGGCCGACCGGCGGCTCACGCCCCGGCAGGCCACCCGCAAATAATCCGCCGGCCCGTCAACGGCCGGGCGCGGAGCGGGTACGATTCGGACATTCCCTCATCCGCCGACGATCCTGTCCTCCCCAGGTGCGTTCATGGCGTCACCCCGCCGCGCGGCGGTCACATGGCTGGTCGCTCTCGCCGCAGCGGTCGGCCTCGCCGCTCTCTTCGCACCCGGCTGCTCCTCGCCGACGACCCTGACCGCGCCCAGCGCCCCCGTAGCCGCGGCGGGCGTCGGGGGGCAATGGTTCGAGGATGTCACCGACAAAGTCGGGCTGACGTTCACCCACGACTCCGGGCCGACCGGGGCGTACTTCATGCCGCAGTCGATGGTCGCCGGGTGCGCCATCTTCGACGCGGACGGCGACGGCCGGCCGGATTTGTTCTTCATCCAGTCGGCCGGTCCGAACACCGGCAAAGGGAATCAACTCTGGCTCCAGGACGCGGCCGGCAAGTTCCGAGACGCCTCGGCCGGGAGCGGGCTGGATTTCGACGGGGTGAACGTCGGCGTCGCGGTCGGCGACATCGACAACGACGGCCGGCCGGATATCCTCGTCACCCAGTACACCGGGGCGCGCCTCTTCCACAACGAGGGGGGCGGAAAGTTCAAGGACATCACTGCTGCGGCCGGCATCAATAACCCGCTCTGGGGGTCGTCGGCGGCGTTTTTCGACTACGACCGGGACGGCCGCCTCGACTTGGTGATCGTCAACTACCTCGACTACGACCGCAGTTGGCCCTGCACCGCCCCGGACGGGTCGAAGGACTTCTGCGGCCCGAAAACGTTCACCGGGACCGCCGCCCGCCTGTTCCACAACCTCGGCCCGAAGCCCGGCACGCCGGCGGCGTTCGCGGACGTGACCGCCGCGTCCGGGCTGGCGGCGAAGGTCGGGCCGGGCCTGGGGGTCTATTGCGCCGACCTGACCGGGGACGGCTGGCCGGACATGTTCGTAACCAACGACGGGATGCCGAACCACCTGTGGGTGAACCAGAAGGACGGGACGTTCAAGGACGAGGCCTTCTCGCGCGGCCTGGCCCTGACCGGGATGGGCGTCTCGTACGCGAACATGGGCATCGCCGCCGGCGACTACGACGGGGACGGCCTGATTGACCTGTTCGTCACCCACTTGTCGAGCGAGACGCACACCCTCTGGCGGCAACACCCGGCCGGGCTGTTCAAGGACCAGACCCAGGCGGCCGGGGCGGCCAAGACGAAGTGGCGGGGGACCGGGTTCGGGTCGGTCGCCGCCGACTTCGACCTGGACGGCCGGCCGGACATCGCGTTCGTCAACGGCCGGGTGTACGTCGGCCCGCCGCCGGCCGCCGGGGCCGACGATGTCCCCCCGTTCTGGCGGCCGTACACCGAGCGGAACCAGTTGATGCGGAACGTCGGCGGCAAGTTCGAGGACGTGTCCGACGCGAACCCGGCCTTCTGCTCCGTCCCCAACGTCGGCCGCGGTCTGGCCGTCGGCGACATCGACGGCGACGGCCGGCCGGACCTGTTAGTCATGGCCACGGCCGGCCGGGCTCGGCTCTACCGGAACGTGACCACCGCCAACCACTGGCTGGCCGTCCGGGCGACCGACCCGAGCCGCGGTGGCCGGGACTTGTACGGCACCACGGTCAAGCTGACCGCCGGCGGCCGGACGCAGGTGCAGTCCGTCCAGCCGGGGCACAGCTACCTGTCGAGCAGTACGCCGGAACTCCTGTTCGGGCTGGGGGATGCGGCGTTCGTCGACAGGCTCGACGTGACCTGGCCGGACGGCAAGACCGAGACGTTCCCCGGCGGCCCGGCGGGGCGGCGGCTGACCCTCACGCCGGGCGGGGGGAAGTCGTCGTGAAACCCGCGCTGATCTTGCTCGCCGTCCTCGTGGCCGGGGCTGGTGGGGCGGCCCTCTTGTCCCGGTCCGCCCGTCCGGCCCCGCCGCCCATCCCGCCCCTGTCGGCCGACTGGACCGATGCGGCAGTCGTCCGCCTGGTCGGCGACAAGCGCCGGGCGGTCGAGGCGGCCCCGCGCAGCGGCCCGGCGTGGGGCGAACTCGGCATGGCGTTTCAGGCCCACGAGAAGATGGCCGACGCCGAGGCGTGCTACCGGGCGGCCATGACGTTCGGCCCGCCCGACGCCCGGTGGCCTTACCAGCTCGCCCAGGTCGTCAAAGAGGACGACCCGGGCCGGGCGATGAAGCTCCTTGCCGAATCCCTGGCCCTGCCGCCGCCGACTCCGGCCCACCGGGCGGCCGCCGAGTTGACGCTCGCCCAACTGATGGCCGAGAACGACCGCGGGGCCGAGGCCGACGAGATCGTGAAACGGGTGTACGCGGCCGACCCGACGAACCCGTGGGCGGCCTACCGGGCCGGGGCGACGCTGGTCGAGCGCGACGACCCGGCCGGGGTCCGCATCCTCCTGGGTCTGGCCCGCAACCCGTATGCCCAGAAGAAGGCCGCCGCCGCCCTGGCCGCGTACCACCGCCGGGCCGGCCACGCGGCCGACGCCGACGGGTTCGAGTACGCCGCGACGCTGCTCCCGCCGGACTACCAGTGGGCCAACCCATACGACCGCGAGATGGGCGACTACCAGCGGGGCGAACACGTCCTCATCAACAAGGTGTCCAACCACGAGCAGGCCGGCAACCACCCGGCCGCGGTCGAATTGGCCCGCCGGCTGGTCGACCTGTACCCCAGTCCGCGGACGCAGCTTATGCTCGGCCGGGCTTTGGTGTCGAAAACCGAGTTCGCGGCCGCCGTGCCGGTCCTCGAGGACGCGGTCGCCGGCGACCCGGACCTGGTCATGGCCCACGGGTATCTCGGTCTGGCCCGGTTCGGCCTGGCCGAGGCGGCGGACGTGGCCGGTGACACGGCCCGCGCCGCCGACGAGTACACCAAAGCCCTCGCCGCCATGGGCCGGGCGGTCGCCCTGAAGCCGGATTACGCTGTCGGGTACTACTACCAGGCCCGAACTTTGCTCTGGCTGAAGCGGCCGGCCGACGCCCTGCGGGCCATCAATGAGTGCGTCGCCCGCCGGCCGGAGGAGTGGGACGGGTACATCGTCCTGGCCGACGTATATCAGGCCACCGGACGCAAGGCCGACGCCGTCGCGGCCCTCGAACAGGCGGTAAAACTCGCCAACCCGAACGAGCCGCGGCCCAAACAGGCACTGGCGAAGCTTAAGGCCGGGAGGTGACCGCCGCGCAATCCCGCCGGCCGGGGAGCGAATACTCCCGTCACCGGCGGGCGGAACCCGTCCCCCGGCCCATTACGAAGGCGAATCTGTCATGGACTATTTGGTCCACGAGGCGGGCGGCCGCGGCATGAGCGTGGTCCTCGGGCTGGTCCTCGGAACGCTCGTCACCGCGGTCATCGCCCGGTGGCGGCGGCTGCGGGAGCGGCACCGCATCCTCGGCGGGGACGCGCGGGACACCGTCGTCATCGCCCACCACCTGGTCGAGGCCGGGGAGACGCCGGACGGCGGGCCGTGTCCCAAGACGCTCCGCATCCGGTCGCTCGGCCAGTCGGAATTGAACCGGGTGGTGCCGAACGGCCACTTGGCGGCGGTTCTGCACCGCCGGGCGAATCACGTCACCACCCGGCACACGCTCATTTCGATGGAGGGGGCCGAGGGGTCGTACCTGCTGGAGACGCTCACGAACTTCGTCGGCGACCGGGCCGGCGGCCGGCCGTTCGGCCACGACGTGTACGTCATGGCCCCGTGCTGCGAGCCGGCCGGGCTGGTCCACTTCCAGCCGATCACCATCCTCGTCATCCGGGTCGTGGATTTACTGCTGTTCGCCGACTGGCCGGCCTGCCGGGGGATTGCCGTCGAACACGGGTCGGACGGGGCGCGGGTGCTGACGCTGATGGAACTGGCCCGCCGGTATCAAATCGAGCAGGCCCGGATGGCCGAGCTGCGGGCGGCCGGCAAGCGGACGGAACACGTCGAGACGATGTATATTCTCGACCTGGCCCTCGACACGCGGACGGCCGACGTGCCAACCAAGCCGGTAGCGTGGACCCGGTTCGAGGCGGTGCTGGCGGGCATGGGGCTGGAGTAACAAACCCGCGGAACACCCACCGCCGAGCATCGGTGGGTCGAACCTACTCCGGGTCGGCCGTCGGCACGACCTTGACGTTCTGCCCGGCCGACTCGGGGACGACGATGTCCTTGGTCCCGCCTTGGACGGCCTCGCGGAACTCGTACTCGTTGAATATCTGCTTCCCCTTCGGCCACTGGCTGACGGCCTTGCCGTCGAACCCGCTAATGCGGATGACCATCGCTCCAGGGTAGATGCCGGGGCTGCTCCCCTTAGCCGTGTCGTACCGGCCGTCGACGATCGGAAAGCCTTTGACCTCGCCACTGTGACCGGCCGTCACGTCCGGGAGGAAGTTGATGAACCCGGCGGGGACCGGCTTGCCGCGGAACGTGACCGTGCCGGCCACGTTGGCCGTCGGTCGCTTCGCCTCGCCGCACCCCGCCGCCGCGAGGGCCAGGGCTGCCAAGCACGCACAACCGGCCGTCGTCCGGATCATCGAAACGCCTCGGGCTTAACAATGAGGAGAGGGGGGACGAGGGGGCCGGGGTCGGCCCCCTCTTGTGGGGTTAGTTCCAGTCGCTCGGGATGACCAGGCCGTCCTTCGGGTTGCAGACGATTTGCCAGGTGTTGGCGCTGATGTTGGAGTTCACCAGCCGGACGCTGCCGTCGGCCAGGCCGGTCGTCATGATCGAGCCGTGCAGGGCTTGGAGGCGGCGGTAGTCACACTGGTTGGCCTTCACGTTCCCCTGGATACCCCCGGGATTGACGACGCCGCCGTTCCAGTTCTGGCGGAAGTTCGGGTCACTCCGGGGGCCGGGGCCGTTGTTCGGGGACGCCGCCGAGCGGTAGGGGTGGTCGAACAAGGCCGCGTCCCACCAAGTGTATCCCTCCGGCGAGTTCGGGTTGGCGGTCGGCGGGAGGGGTGCGGCCGGGGCACCGTCGACCCAGTTGCTGTTGGTGGTGTTCCGCGGCCCCCGTGCCCAGATGCTCCAGGTGAATGACCCGCTCCCGAGGTTCGGGGTGGCGGCGGTGGGGTACTGCGGTCCGGTACACCACACCTGCCGCTCGCCGAACAGGACGGTGTTGCTCGTCCCGTCGGAGATGGTGATCAGCGAGGTCGACCCGCGGGTCGGGTGGCCGTTCACCATCGACGCCGTCGCCACCTGGCCGTTGAGGACGTAGGACGCGGCCCCATACGGAACCCCGCCGACCGAGGTCCGGTTGACGGAGGCCGCGACCGCGGCCCCGCCGAACTTGGTCCCTTCCGCCGTCGAGTCGGTCGGGCAGACGAACGTCTTGACCCCCTCGGTCCGGACGTTGAACGAAATGCCGTTCGCCCGGCTGGCGATGTTCCCCTGCTCGATGTACGGCAGGAGTAGGAAGTGGGCGGACGCGAACTCGCTGGTCGTGCCGACGGCGAACGGCGGCAGGTAGTTGTTCGCACTCTCGTAGCTGTGGCAGCTGAGGGAGAGTTGCTTGACGTTGTTCGCACACTGGGCGCGGGCGGCGGCCTCGCGAACCTTCTGCACGGCCGGCAGGAGCAGGCCGATCAGGATAGCGATGATGGCGATGACGACCAGGAGTTCAATCAGCGTGAACCCCCGGTGCCCGCGGGTTCGGGAGAGGAACATGCCGGCCTCCGAGTGATGATGACGGTCATAAACAACGGCGGGGCGGCCGGAACAGTCGCCCCGCCGACGCCTGACTGTAACCCGCCGACGAACGGCGTGCAACATTCAGCCACGGATTATTGCACTGGCCCCAAAGGAGACACTCGCACACGACGCCCCGGCGAGCTAGCCCCGCGCCGCCGGCTTCGGGACCGGCCGGCCCATCTTGGCCAGGAGCGTCTGCATGTCCGCCCAGGTGTCTTTCTTCCAGTCTGGGTTCCGCAGCAGGGCCGCCGGGTGGTACGTGACCAGCACCGGCGTTCCCTTGTAGTCGTGCCAGTGGCCGCGCATCTTGCCGAGGGTGTGCTTCGTCCCGAGCAGCCGGTTGGCGGCCGTTCCCCCCAGGCAGCAGATGTGCTTGGGCTGCACCAGTTCGAGTTGCTCTTCGAGGTACGGCCGGCAGTTGACGCACTCCTCGGGCTTGGGGTCGCGGTTCATCGGCGGCCGGCACTTGAGGATGTTGGCCAGGTAGACTTCCTCGCGGGCCAGGCCCATCGCCGACAGGATGCGGTTCAGGAGTTGGCCGGACACGCCGACGAACGGCTCGCCGGCCCGGTCCTCGTGTTCGCCGGGGGCTTCGCCGAGGAACAGCACGTCCGGGGAGAGCGGGCCGACGCCGAACACGGTTTGCGTGCGGGTGGCGTACAACTCCGGGCACTTCGGGCAGGTGCTGACGACCTCGGCGACGAGGGCCAGAGCCTGCCGGCGGTCCTCCGGCGTGGTCGGCACCGCGGCGGCGACGGCTTCATCGAACAGCGACGACGGGGCGGACAGCGGGCCGACGCTCGTGACCGTCGCTACTGACTGGTCGTCGCGGGACCGGGCCGGGACGGTCGGTCGGGCGGGGACGAGGTCGACGCCGGCCGCCTTCAGGGCGTCGAGGTGCGCCTGGGCGGCCGCCTTCACGGACGGCATACGGGGGGCGGCCATGATGTGCCTCGCGGGGGGAGTCGATGCGGGTAATGATGCCGTTTTCGCGGCCGCGCCGCCATGAGAGTTGGAGGGCTTGGGCGGGGAATGCGGCTCCGATTTACCTCGGGATTTCGGCCTCCCGGACCACCACCCGCCGGATGCCGGTCGCTCGGCCCGTACCCGGGTCGCAATCGACGATCACCCCGCCGAGGCGCACGTCCCCGGTGGCCACGTCGAACGCCGTCGGCTCGAACGTCCGGGCCGTGTGCAAGACCCGGTCGGCCCGGCGGCCCAGTATCCCGGCATACGGCCCGGTCATGCCCACGTCGCAAAGGAACGCCGTCCCACCGGGGAAGATTTGCTCGTCGGCGGTCGGGACGTGGGTATGGGTGCCGAGTACCGCCGTCACCCGGCCGTCGAGGTGGTAGGCCATCTGGTACTTGTCGGCCGTCGCCTCGGCGTGGATGTCCACGACGACGACGGCCGCCTTCCCGGCGAGCGATGCCAGCACCCGGTCCACGGCGGCGAACGGGCAGTCGACGGCGCGCATGAACGTCCGCCCCATGAGCGAGATCACGGCCACCGGCACCCCGGCGATGTCGAGCAACACATGGTCCCGGCCGGGGGCGGCGGCCGGGTAGTTGGCCGGCTTGCAGACGGGTTCGGCCGGGTCGTTCAAGACCTCGGCGAGGTCGAACTTCTTGTAGATGTGGTCGCCGAGCGTCACCGCGTCGACCCCGGCGGCGCGGATCGCCCGGTAGTCGCGCGGCGACACGCCGGACCCGTGGGTAGCGTTCTCGGCGTTAGCCACGACGACCGCCAGCCCCTCGGCCGCGCGGAGGCGGGGGACGGCCGCGCGGGTAATGGCCACGCCGGGGGCACCGACGATGTCGCCGAGGAACAGGAAGCGCATGGCGGGGGGCCGATCAGGAAAGCGGAAGCAACCTCACCCCCCCGGCCCCCGCGCCCCCGCGGGCCGGGGGGGGC